>Ga0080003_1000851_pt1 | contig 18275 bp, 18 predicted proteins | sample JossMetagenome_FD_69206 | JGI IMG/M metagenome (GOLD analysis project Ga0080003, IMG submission 69206) | Hot spring microbial communities from Joseph's Coat, Yellowstone National Park, USA - JC2_E (SPADES assembly) (version 2) | ecosystem: Environmental > Aquatic > Thermal springs > Hot (42-90C)...
CTCCTCCTTGTTCATCTTTGAGTGTATATAAACAGGCTTTTTGTATCTAGTGTGCTCTACCGTTACGATCTCATCGGCAAGCGCATTTAGGTATTCGATGCATTCGCAACCTGTGTCAAAAAACTTCATTTTCAAAAAAATACAAGTTTGCCCATTATTTTTTGGATGTAATTATTAATTTTATTATTAGTAAAGTTTTCCGTTACTATTACTCATACTTATCTCTGCCTAAGGTTTATTCAATGCAAAGGCGAACGCATCTAGCAAAACCTTTTCTATTGTGAGAGGTCGTTATGACTGAAAGGTAGGTCTGTTTTTCATCATATGTCCTTTTTTTGCATATATTAAGCCGATATACATATTGCTATCTTCTGCTTCTATGTTTAGGATCCTGACAAATTAAAAATCTTTCTTCGATGATAAACTGATCCCTACAACTAAAACTAATCTTATTCAAGAATCTTATTATATACTTCTAACGTTTCCTTTGCAGTTCTTTCCCACGTAAAGCTTCTTGCATAATTCATTGCCTTCTTCCTTTCTTTTTCGTTATAACCATTTTTCTTCAAGTTTTCTATTATCTGAGCCATGTGCTCCGGGCTTTCTGCTTCAAGACAGAATCTCCTTATTTCGTTTGGAATCTTCGCGCGTTTATAAATTATTACCGGTAAGCCTCGCGCCTGTGCTTCTAATATTTCTAAACCAAACCCCTCATAATAGGAAGGAAACACAAAAGCATCGAAAGAATCATAGATATTTACCTTTTTTTCTTCAGGAGCAAAGCCTTTGAACACAATATTTCTGTTTTGTGCGAGTTGTTTTAAATAAGTAGATTCTGGACCAGCACCCCATATTTCAAATTTTACTTCAGGATCATCTATTAAGTTTAGGGCTTTTACTGCAAAGCCAACATTTTTTCTTTTATTGTGTGCTCCAATATACCCTATTTTAAATTCTTTATGTAGTTTTTTATTATGAATTTTACTTATAAATTTATCACTTATGGCATGATGCACTAAAAATATCCTATTTCGCGGGTAACCTTGAGTTATTGCTTCGTTGAGAGTTTGCGTGCTATTTGCTATTAAGTAATCACTTCCAAATATCTGTTTTCTTATCAACTTTCCAATTATGTCAAACGAAAATTTATTTGGTGTATCATTTATTCTTAGATATTCGTTACTGTTATCTTGTACAACTAGTTCGTGTAATGTGGTAATGGTGGGACATTTTCTTAGTGGAGGGTTAAATGCGATCGGGCAAGGCATGTGAATGAGGTCATACTTGTAAAAAGGATAAATAAGTTCAAGAATAGTGAATCCGTACTTCCCTCTTGCCGGAGCAACTTTTTTAACATTTTTCGTGATTGCCCGTAAATGGACATAGAGCTCGTATATATATTTTTGTACGCCTTTCCCTAGGCTAGCATCAAAATTTTGTCCAAGCGACAAGTAAGCTATTTGCGTCTTAACCACCAATTGCCGTTTCTTGCACATATTTATATTATTGGGTAATTTATATTTAACGTGAGGGTCTATAAGGTTAAGTAACAAGCAAAGCATACTCACATAAGTTTATAAACGTAAGAAAATAAATTTTAACAAAAACGAAGCAAACAATATAAACGGTGTTAAATTGAAACTAGATTTTGATCCAAGAAAAAATATGTCTGCTTTTGCTTATCTTACTGCTAAAATAAATAAGATAAATGGCCTTTTGTTTATTAGAAAAATTGCAAAAAACTGGATAGAAGTTGCGCTATTTATGATAGGTGTTAAGAAAACGTTAACAATACGATTTAGCGATGGAAAAAGTGCTTACTTTAAAAATAAAAAAGAATATTTTGAATTTTGGAATTCAGAATTTGGGCAGAATGAGCTCAGTAAGCAACTAAAAACAAGCTACTGTAAAATTAAAGGCAAAAAAATAGAATTAAACTACCAAAGCAGGAGGCTTTATTTCCAGTATAATACTGGCAAGCAGTTAAGTAACATTATCGTCCTTATAAATGAAAATTTTATAAAAGAACAATATAAATGGCTTGATGTTAAAGGTAAAGATGTTGTTGATGTAGGCGCAAATGTTGGCGATACTGCAATATACTTCGCAATTAAAGGCGCAAAGCATGTTTATGCGTTTGAACCTTATCCTTATTCATATAATATTGCAATGAAGAACATTAAACTAAACCACCTTGAAGACAGAATTACTCTACTCAACGAAGGCTGTGGCAGAAGGGGATTTATAACAATAAAAGAAGATTATGAGAATACAGGCGGGACAGATCTTAAAAAATTCGAAGAAGGAAAGAAAATAAGAATAGAAAGTCTTGATGAAATTGTAAAAAGATTTAACCTAAAGCACGCTGCACTAAAGGTAGATTGCGAAGGCTGTGAATATGATTTGATATTAAATGCGAGTGATGAAGCATTAAAAGCATTTGATCAAATTATTATAGAATATCACTACGGTTATAGAAATCTTGTAAATAGGCTCTCAAATATTTTTAGAGTCAGATTTACACTTCCAAAAGAAAAAGGCATTCTTTATGTTGGATTAATTCATGGAGAAAAACGAATCTCCTATTGAAAAATTCAGACTTTTATATGAATAACAGTAAAGGTTGAGTGGTGAAGAGCTTTGTCATCCTTAAGTCATACGAGATTTGCCGAAATATTTTATCTGTGCAGCAAAACGATGATGCAAATTTATCTCCGCCTTTTCACATGCCCCATAAAATCAAAACAACAATGCAGTTTACGCAGTTAAAGATGCTGTAGGAGATGATAAATATATTGTTATAAAATCGAGAGCTTATAAGATTGGTAAAGTACATCGCTAAAGATGGGGAAAACTGCGAGATCTGTTATTTAAAGAAAGAGCTTAGGCAATAACACCAGATTTTCAATCGGATATCTTTTTATATATTCTCAAAGTCTCTCTTGCAGTCCTTTCCCATGTAAAACTTCTTGCATAATCCATTGCCTTCTTCCTTTTCTTTTCGTTATAACCATTTTTCTTCAAGTTTTCTATTATCTGAGCCATGTGTTCCGGGCTTTCTGCCTCGAAGCAGTACCTTCTTACTTCTTTTGGAATCTTTCCATATTTATAAATTATTACCGGAAGGCCACGGGCTTGAGCCTCTAGAATCGGCAAGCCGAAGCCTTCATAAAGTGAAGGATGTACAAAAACGTCGAAAGAATCATATATATCTACGAGCTTACTTTCCGGTGCAAATCCAGCAAAACGAATATTTTTATTTTTCTTTGCAATTTCGGTTAGTTGTTCATACCCATATTCAGGTTTGCCATATATCTCAAAGTAGTATGTATCTTGACTTAACAATTTGATTGCATTTATTGCAAATCTAACGTTTTTGTTTTCACCAATTAATCCGATATATCCTATTTTAAATTTTGCTTTATTACTTTTAGCTTTTTTATAAGTATCACGTAAAAATCTATTATCTACTCCGAGATTTGTTACAAAAATTTTCTTTTTATTAACGCCAACAGACATTAATTCGTTTTGGGTTTGTGTCGAATTTGCTATAAAGTAATCTGAATTTAATCCAATCTGCATACCCGGCTTTATTGTGAGCACGAAACCAAGAGCAGTATGCATATTTCTAAAATCGCTTTTTGTTAGATTAGGCAATAACAATGGTCTTAAATCGTGAAATGTTGTAATTAAAATAAATTTGCGATTTATTGTAAATATTGGTTTTGGTTCAATGTTATGAACTATATTATATCTATTATAATATCTAAATTTAAGAATGGAAAAAATAAAAGGAGATAGACCTACAGAAAATAACGGCAATGTTGGATAATTTGCAGACTCTATATTTATTCCTTTCTGTGCTTTTGATAACCGAACCAAATTATTTGAAAGTTCATATGCATATCTACTAATACCAGATCCATTTGGATCATTAAATTCTTTGCTAGTGCCAAATAATAAGACTCTCATTTTAACCCCATAAGAAATTTAATACCATCTTTTAATCCGGCTAAATATGCCTTATAATATTCAATTTTACTCTTAGATTTAAAAGGGATATAATAAAAATTATAAATTACAAAGTGTACTGGCATAAAGATTAACCAAAATAAAATATACCTAGACAACGGCGCGTATTTCCTTTCTATTTTTATGTTGCACATAACCGTATAATACATTCTATTTGGAGGTCTGTCTATTAGGTTTAGGTTCATATTTCCTATATCATGTATGGTTTTAGCCTTTGTATAAATGTAACTTTTATAACCTATCAGTTTAAGCCTCTGCGCTAAATCTAATTCTTCGTGCGTAGGAAAATTTGGATCTTCCATCCCAATTTTAAAATATAAACTTTTAGATATCATATAGGCATTTGGTATTGCATCAGTTTCTATAAGTTCATTTTTAGTTTCATTCATTGGAACCAGTTTGACATTCGGATTTATCCAGTTTGCTTTGCCACCATAAAACCAAAGCTCATTATCTGTTCTATACATTAAAGGCCCAAGCAAGCCGCAATTTTGCAAGCTAACATATTTTGAGACGAGTTCTTCTATGCAATGCCTATCTAATATGTTATCGTCATCAACAAAAAAGAGGATTTGACCTTTTGCAGCTTTTGCTCCTTCGTTTCTTGTGATTGAAACATATTTGCTCTCCTTATGTTGTAGCAGTTTTACATGGAACTTGCTAAGATACCTTCTCAGATCCTCGTTAGGGTCGTCATTTATTACTATAACTTCGATGTTCTTATATGTATTATTAAATACGCTCTCTAGACAATGGGCTAATTTTTCTTTCCTTTTATATGTCGGGATTATAACACTTACAAGAGGTTTTTTCATAGTTTTTCACTTTGTAGGCCACTCTATTTTGCTCCGATGGTTAATCGCATCTGAAAAGCCATCTATAACGCCTTTAATCAAAGCGCTGAAAAGCTCAGATTTTTTAAACTTGTCATTTTTGTCTTTTAGTATTGCAAGGATATAAAAGCTTAAATAAACCGGGATTGAAATTGTAAATGTTATTTTTTGGATTAAACTGTCATACCTATATACATAAAGTATCTTACTATGCATAACATGGTAGAGTCTCATTTTGTTAACCCTAAAAAATATGTGTTTCTCGGGTTATATGGCACATCGTGATACGTTATAGCTTTTGGGTTTATTACTATTTTGTAGCCCGCCATTCTTACTCTTGCTTCGAAATCTCCGTCTTCTCCCATAAAAGGCACTAAAAGATCCCACATTCCAACTTTCTTAAGCAATTTCCTCTTAAACATAAAAGCATTTGCAAAATCCTCGACTTCTTGGCCTTCTTTTATCTGCCATCTCCATTTCTCATTAGCAAAAGGGTATATGGCTCTTCGCATAAACGGGCTCCTTATTACACCGGCATGCATTACAGTATCTTTTTTAGAATAATACAGTGCCAAAGGACCTACTATGCCTACTTCTTTGTATTTGTTAAAAGTGGATACAAGTTCAGAAATGCAGTTTTTATCAATTACGTTGTCATCATCTAAAATAAAAATGTATTTTCCCTTTGCAACTCTAAGTGCCTTATTTATTGTGGCAGAAAGGAGTAATTCCTTATTATTTTTTATATAAAGTACGTTTTTATGCGCATAATACTTATTTTTTATTATGCCCTCGGTACCGTCTGTTGATGCATCGTCTGCAATAATTATTTCTATCTTTTTGTAAGTACTTGCTAATACCGAATCTACACACCTTACTAGCATATCTTTTCTATTAAATGTTGGGATTACGACACTTACTAGAAAATTACTTTTCATTAAATCACATATTTATACATCTCTGCATGTACATGATACGGAACATAGTAAAGAAATAATGTCATCATTGTATCTTATCTGTTATAACTGTTAATTGTTAATATAAGCTTTACTGTTGCTTAAAAAGAAATAGTATTTTATCCATTTATTGTGCGGCACCTTGCACATGCCAGAAATAACTTGCGCCTCCAAAGCTCCCTCCTAAAGAGCTTTGCCTTTTCGTTGTTCCAGAGCTCGCTTATTGTGTGCTCCCTTATATTGCCGAGCTTGAAATCAGCATTCACTCATCAGGTCAGAACATTACATCGCCATTTGCCCTTATGAATATACTGTTCCATGCTATCGTGCGGCGATTTGCCCTGACGTAACTTAAATCCGCATAGTACCTAATAATCTCCTCCTTGCTCATCCTTGGGTGTATATAAACAGGCTTTTTGTATCTAGTGTGCTCTACCTTTACGATCTCATCGGCAAGCGCATTTAGATAATCAAAGTTTAAAAGTTAACTTTGCAAGGGTTTGCTACACGCACCACATAAGTTTATAAATATAAGAATCAGATTAATTCTATCAAAATAAAAGTAAATCATAGAAATGGTGTTAAATTGAAACTTGATTTTGATACAAGAAAAAATATGTCTGCTTTTGCTTTATATAAGTAGGTGAATAGAATGAAATACAAAATTAGTTCTTTGCTCTATAAATGGCTGATGTTTAGATATCCAAAAGCGCAAGGTAAAATATATACAATAAAAAATCCATTAGTTATATTGAAAGATGGAATGAGTTTACATTTGGCAGAAATAACAAAAAAGATATTCTTAATGTCGTATTATTTTCGCTAAACAATGGAATCGAATTTGGAAATGGAAAGTATCAATGGAAAATCCAACAAAAAAGGAGGGAAATTAAATGTGCCATGTAAGCGTTATTGAGTTTTTTATTAATGCTATTGATTGTACGGAATTTGAAGGAAAAGATATTCTTGAGGTCGGAAGCAGATATGTAAACGGAAGTGTAAGACCATTGATTGAGAAGTTTTGTAGGCCAAATAAATATACTGGAGTGGATATTGAAAACGGAAAATTTGTTGATATCGTAGTTCCTGCTGAAAAAATTAATAGAAGTCTTTGGAGAAAACAAATTTGATGTTGTTATCTCAACTGAAATGCTTGAACACGTGAAGGATTGGAGAATTGTTATAAATAACTTAAAGAAAGTGTTGAAACCGGGGGGGTAATATACATAACTACAAGATCAAAAGGTTTTGGATATCATGCTTATCCATTTGATTTTTGGAGATACGAAATTGAAGATATTAAAAAAATATTTTCAGATTTTGAAATAATGATATTAGAAAAGGATACCGAACCCGGTATTTTATTGAAGGCAAGAAAACCTTTGAATTATAAACCTAATGATTTAAATTCCATTTCACTCTATTCTATGGCAGAGGGCAAGAGAATAACATATATTCCTGAAAAATTGACAACTATAAGAAAAATCTTAATATTAGCCAAGGGGTTTATAATAAAGATGGGAAGATTAATTCTGACAAAGTTGGGTATATAAAACTCTTGAACGCTTATCATAACATAGAGGCGGAAGATAGCAATATGTATCTTGACTCAATATATGCAAAAAATAGCAGCTTTGAGCTTAATAATAATTTATGAGAATATTCTTATCACTGTTCGTACCATCTAACAGTATTTTTCAATGCCTCATCAAACTTATATTTTGGCTTCCAGCCTAATTCCTTTATTTTCTTTGGGTCAAAAGCGTATCTTACATCATGTCCGGACCTGTCTGCTACATATTGGATAAGTGACCCTGGTTTATTTAATAGTTTGAGAATAGATTTAACCACATCTATATTGTGACGTTCATCTTCCGCACTTACAAGATATTTCTCTCCTGCTTCTCCCTTCTTGAGTATCGCGTCTATTGCACTGCAGTGGTCCGCTACATATATCCAGTCTCTTACCTACATGCCATCGCCATAGATTGGTATTGGCTTGCCTTGTAATGCATTTGTTATTGCTTTAGGTATTAGCTTTTCTGGATGCTGCCTAGGATCAAAATTATTACTGCAATTTGAGATTGTTGCGTTTAGTTTATAGGTATTTACATATGCCCAACATTTAGAGCCTTTGCCAAACCTTTATTTTTATTTAGCTCAATAAGAACAGCCTTGTGGGAGTTAACTAAATTTTTACATACGCATAAATTTTGTTTATATTAAGAGAATTATTCTCCACAATTATTATTTTCTTAACTCGTTTTGATACACTTTAAATTACTCTTTTAAATCTTCGAATTTTGATTATAGGAAACAATTATGGCAACAATATCATTAATTGTTTTTCATTAACAGAAAAACAATTTTATCTGTGAACGTTAACTTTTTCTAATGCCTTTCTCATAACTTCTGGCTGATCTCTTATCGGAATTCTAATAATATGATTACTTATTAAACCTGCTCTTTTTTCCTTCATCATTTCTCTTAATAGAGAACTCGAAAAACCGTATTTCTTTATTTTTTTCTCAATTTCTTCTAAATCTCTTCTTGCAGCTCTAAATAATTGCGTGTGACCTCTCAACTTACTGAGATAAGCCTCTGGCGATAAGCCAATATACCTGAAAATAGGGCTTGGGAGAGAAAAATGCGCAAATAGTCTGCTATCAATTCCTCCTCTAGTAAACACATCGTAAATTTTGTAGTCTTTATTAATTTTTAAAAATATGGAAAGAAATCTTTTCGCCATCGCCTTGTAGGTATATGAAACGTGTCCGGCGTCTCCGACCACGGCTATATCTGGAATATTTTTAAACAGTCGTGGTCTAAACCCATAATCGATTAGAATATCTTTACCAAGAATAAGATAATACGGAAGATGAAATATTTCTATGTACGGAAATAGCTTGGGCAGGTTTTTTATTGTATTAATAGATTTTTCGTGTATAACTTCATTTGCCTGGATGTAAAAAAGATATTCGCCGCTACATAGCTGTCTTGTCTTATTTGCAGTTTCCGCAATTACTTCACCGCGTTTTGTGTAAGAGGGAGCAAGGTTCCATTGAATTCGCACTAAATCTATTTTTGAATGTTGGTCTTTTAATTTTTTAAAAACTTCGAAAGTTCCATCAGTAGAATAACCGTCAGATATTATAAATTCATCGCAAATAGGAAGCGCTGCCTTTATTGCTTGGACAAAGGGATAACCTTGACTAAGTACATTTCTTACGTTCATAAAGCAAGATATCTTGGACATTTTTATCCCGTTTTTATCTAGGCTTTAAACTTCTATATATTTTGTAGGCATTCAATATTTCCTTAATTGAAATATTAATATTATAGGAAACAATTACTGCCATAACACTATTATGCATTTTTCTCGCCTTTGTACAATTTTGCACTTAAAATTGCTTTAAATGATAACACCAATCTTTTCCATTTATTGTCTTTAAACCTAATGCTTAAAAATGACCGTGGCCTATCCCGGTCTTCAATACTAATTATTGCGCCCAGAAAATAAATAAACAGTCCAGCAATTTTGTTTCTAAATCCGAAGATCTCTTTATGCTTATGCATGAGATAAATGAAATTCTTTTGACTTCCATAAAACCTTTCGAATCTTACTGCTTGTGAACTCGAATTAGTGGAGGAAAAACCTTCTAAGTGTATTGCTTTAATTTTCCCATTATATATAATTTTAAATCCGTTTTGACGGGCGCTAATACAATAGTCAACATCTTCAAAACCCGTATGTAAGAAGTTTTCGTCAAGCAGGCCCACCTTTTCTATAACCTTTTTAGATATTAAAGCTAAAGCAAAGGTTACTCCAGGTACTTCTTCTATTTTATTATATTGACCTATGTACTTTTCTCCTCTACCCCTATTTCTCCCCCCATAATAACCTATTAGCATGCCAGCGTGCTGAATATTTCCGTTAGGGTATAAAAGCTGGCAGCCTACTACACCTGCTTTATATTCCTTGGCAGTGTTTATTAGCTTTTTGAGCCAATATTTATCCGTAATAATTACGTCGTTATTCAGCAACAAGTAATAATCCGGGTTGTATTTCTTTTTTGCATATTTTATTGCAAAGTTATTATTCTCAGAAAAAGCAGCTTTGTGACCTACATCTATAAACTCCACGTTTTCAAATTTAGATGCTAGCTCTTTGCTTTTATCTGTAGAGTGAGCATCTGTAATTATAACTTTGTAGTTCTTATACGAAGTAAGTTCTAATGATTTTAAGCATCGGAAAAGTATACTTTTTCCTTTATATAAAGTAGAGGAGCCATTATAATTTGACACAATAATTGCTACCAAAGGTTCTGAATTCATCTCAATACCTCTTGGTATGCTTCCAAAGTTTTCTTCCATATCTTTCTCATGCAAAGCTCCTTGCGTACTCATCGCCTTCTTCTGCTCTTTCTCATTATAACCATTTGCTCTTAAGTGTTCTATTATCTGCGCCATATGCTCTGGAGTCTCAGCCTCGAAACAGTATTTTCTTACTTCTTTTTGGAATGGGTACTTTTTTATATATTATTACAGCTTACCGAGTGCTTGTGCTTCATACTGTTGAAGTTTCGAAAGCTATTTATTACAAAATATGATAGACTGTTTCCAATAATAGGTAATTTACCTGCTTCAATAAATGCAAATCTACATTTGGGGTTTTTAATCTATTTGCTAATTCATAAATATATGTCTGTATACCTAAGCCCTTATTTTCTATTTCAAAATCTCCCTTACTATCTATTAAAACAACCTTCATCTACTTAACTACTATTTGTTTTAATAAACTTTGATAATCATTTTTAAATTTGGCTATAACTTCTTTTTCATTAAATCGTCTAGCAAAAATTGCCACTTTTTTTGATAACTTTAATTTTTGTTTGTAGCTCAGCTTGAAATACCAATCTATTGATTTTGCAACATCTTTTGGGTCTAATGTTGTTACTAAATGCTTGTTTATATGCATAATTATTTCTGAAGACCCTGTATCCTTTGATACGATTGCAGGAAGACCAGACAACATTGCTTCTATTGAACTTACCGGGAATGCGTCTCCTCTTCCAGGATGCACGTAAATTGATGCTTCTTTTATTATTTTTGGTATATCTTTACGAAAACCCATAAAATCTACGTCTTTTATGCTTTTATATTCATTTGGTACTTCCACATTTCCTACTATTTTGAGCTCGGCATCGACATATTTATTTTTAATTATTTGAAAAGCTTCTATTAAAATATCTATTCCTTTATAATAAGCATCATTGTTTGCTATAATTAATATTTTATGCGATTCAAGATCTGGTATTATTCTTGACTTTTTTAATATCATTCTTCTAACTTTTGGAACAATAGAAGGGTAAGCAATAATAGTTTTTGCATTTGGGATAAAAGAAAGTAATAGTTTTTTTTCCATTTTGCCTTCGCAAATGAAACTATTTACTTCATTCAGCATACTTAAAAAGAAAAACCTACCAATTGCTCTAATTTTTTTAGTTTTTAAATAGTATAATAGGGGGTCTGCGGTTATATTTATTATTAGGGCTCTTTTCAAAAAGCCAAATTTTCTGACAAAAGCAGGAAATGCAAAAGTACCCTCACACAAATATATATCGTAATCTTTAGGCATATTTATTTCGAAATTTATTATTCTTATTAATTTTTTAAATAAATTTTCATTTGGATTATTAGATAAGTGAGGAACAGGTAGGAAATCCGCATTTACTGTTTTTGCTAATCTTTCATGGAACGGATATGGTCCATAGTACAAAAATAAAGTCTTTAATTTTTTCATTTTAAAACCTCTTTATAAACTTCCAAAGTTTCCTTTGCAGTCTTTTCCCAAGTAAAGCTCCTTGCATACTCCATTGCCTTCTTCCTTTCTTTTTCATTATAACCATTTTCCTTAAGCCACTCTATTATCTGCGCCATATGCTCTGGACTCTCTGCTTCAAAGCAGTATTTTCTTACTTCTTTTGGAATCTTTCCGTATTTATATATTATTACTGGAAGGCCGCGGCCTTGTGCTTCTAGAATAGGGTAACCTAAGCCTTCATAGAGGCTTGGAAATACGAACGCATTAAAACTATTGTATGCTTTAACTTTATTCTTTTCTTCTAAGTAGCCTTTAATATAAACGTTGCTTAGATTATTATCTTCCTTGAATTTTTCGAGCATTGGCATATCTACACCAGTACCGTATATTAAGAAGCTAAACTTAGCTTTATCCAGCAGTTTTGCAGCTTTTAGTATAAAGATAACATTTTTATGCTTCATCAGCGCCCCAATATAACCAACAGTAAACACTTCATTTTTTTGTCTTTTTTGGATTTTAGCATTTATTATGGAATCGTTGGTTCCATGTAATACTACCTTCATATTCGCTTTCTTACCGAACCTATTTTCTATTGTTTCATATGTTTGTGACGAGTTGCAAAGTATGTAATCTGAGTAGTTTATTGCGTCATTTATGGCGCCTTGGACTAATTTATTGTATATAAATTGGGTTAAACCTATATGCAAACCTTTCTCGAACCTTGCAAGGTCGTGAATAGTAGTTACTATTTTTGCACTGCCAACTGATTTTTTCAGTATCTTTGCTACAAACCCTATTTCATGATCAGTAATATGTATTATATCATAATCCATTTTTGCAAGCCTTTTTATTTTTAACTTAAAAATTGTATTTGTGTATAGCAATCCTAGTATATTGTTCCTCTTTGGCTCAGAAATAGCATAGACATTATCGACTTTTAAGTTTTTGTTTAGTGCTTTAAGGTGCTTGGTTAGCTGGTAAGTATATTCACTCATGCCCAAGCCGGTCCCAGGAGAGGGTTTTATTGTACTTACAAGTGCTATTCTCATAGTGTACACCCCAAAAGGTTTATTGATGTATAGTTTTCGATTATTTGCTTTAAGGTATTGTAAAAGTCGGCATGCAGTGCCTTTGCCATCTCTGCATGTGCATAACGTGGATCATAGTAAAGGAATAATGTCTTCATTGTATCTTATCTGTTATAACTGTAATTGTTAATATAAGCTTTGCTATTGCTTAAAAAGTATTTTATCCATTTATTGTACAGCACCTTGCACATGCTGGAAATAGCTTGTGCTTCCAAAGCTCCCTCCTAAAGAGCTTTGCCTTTTTCGTTGTTCCAGAGCTCGCTTATTGTGCGCTCCCTTATATTGCCAAGCTTGAAATCAACCATCCACTCATCAGGGCAGAACATCACATCACCATTTGCTCTTATGAATATACTGTTCCATGCTATCGTGCAGCGCTTTGCCCTGACGTAACTTAAATTCGCATAGTACCTAATAATCTCCTCCTTGTTCATCCTTGAGTGTATATAAACAGGCTTTTTGTATCTAGTGTGCTCTACCTTTACGATCTCATCGGCAAGTGCATTTAGGTATTCGATGCATTCGCAACCTGTATCAAAAACTTCATTTTCAAAAAATACAAGTTTGCCCATTATTTTTGGACGTAATTATCAATTTTGTTATCAGTAAAGTTTTCCGTTACTATTACCTAATACTTATCTCTGCCTAAGTTGATTCAATGCAGAGGTGAACGCATCTAACAAAACTTTTTCTATTGTGAGAGGTCGTTATGACTGAAAGGCAGGTCTATTTTTTATCACATGGCCTGCTTTTGCATATATTAAGCCAAGATACATATATGTGGGCAAGCTATATTTAACCTTAAATCCCGCCTGTCTTAACCTTTTTACAAGATTTCTGTAACCATAATGATACTCCATAATAATTTGATCGAATGCTTTTAATGCTTCATCGCTCGCATTTAATATCAAATCATATTCGCAACCTTCGCAGTCTACCTTCAGTGCAGCGTGCTTTAGGTTAAACCTTTTTACAATTTCATCTAGGCTTTCTATTCTTATTTTCTTGCCTTCTTTGAAGTTTTTAAGATCTGCGCTACCTGTATTTTCATAATCCTCTTTTATTGTTACAAATCCGCTTCTGCCACAGCCCTCATTGAGCAGAGTAATCTTATCTTCAAGGTGGTTTAGCTTAATGTTCTTCATTGCAATATTATACGAATAAGGATATGGCTCAAAGGCATATACATGCTTTGCACTTTTAAGTGCAAAGTATATTGCAGTATCACCAATGTTTGCGCCTACATCAACAACATCTCTGTTTGATACATCTAACATTTTATACGACTCATACATTAGATTTTCTGCAATCGGTTCTCCCATATTACGCAAATCTTTGATGGTTTTAAATCCAAAAATTGCTTTTTTTAAATTTTGTTTTATTTCAAACTTTACTATTATCAAATGCCTTTTTTTATCTACTTTGACATTTTTGTTTAGTAGTAATTGCCCAAATTTCCAAAAGTCGTTGTAGTCATCATGATTGTTCACTCTAAATTTGCCTCCATTCTTTAACACTATGTCAATTTTTCTCTTTAGACCCAGTCTAAATAATATTAATTCATGCCAATTCTTAGTAACCTTAATTATGTGTTTTATATCCTCGATTCTTAATTTTGAATAAAATTTATCAAAAGCAGACATATTCTTTCTTGGATCAAAATCAAGTTTCAATTTAACACCATTTATATTGTTTGCTTCGTTTTTGTTAAAATTTATTTTCTTACTTTTATAAAATTATGTGAGTATGCTTTACTGTTACTTAACCTTATAGACCCTCACGTTAAATATAAATTACCCAATCATATAAATATGTGTGAAACGGCAATTGGTGGTTAAGACGCAAATAGCTTACTTGGCACTTGGACAAAATTTTGATGCTAGCCTAGGGAAAGGCGTACAAAAATATATATACGAGCTCTACGTCCATTTACGGGCAATCACGAAAGATGTTAAAAAAGTTGCTCCGGCAAGAGGGAAGTACGGATTCACTATTCTTGAACTTATTTATCCTTTTTACAAGTATGACCTTATTCACATGCCTTGTCCAATCGCATTTAACCCTCCGCTAAGAAAATGCCCTACCATTACCACATTACACGAACTAGTCGTACATGATAACAGTAACGAATATCTAAGAATAAATGATACACCAAATAAATTTTCGTTTGACATAATTGGAAAGTTGATAAGAAAACAGACATTTGGAAGTGATTACTTAATGGCAAATAGCACGCAAACTCTCAACGAAGCAATAACTCAAGGTTACCCCCGAAATAGGATATTTTTAGTGCATCATGCCATAAGTGATAAATTTATAAGCAAAATTCCGAATAAAAAACCACATAAAGAATTTAAAATAGGGTATATCGGAGCCCACAATAAAAGAAAAAATGTTGGCTTTGCGGTAAAAGCCCTAAACTTAATAGACGATCCTGAAGTAAAATTTGAAATATGGGGCGATGGTTCAGAATCCACTTATTTAAAACAACTCGCACAAAACAGAAATATTGTGTTCAGAGGCTTTGCTCCTGAAGAAAAAATAGTAAATATCTATGATTCTTTCGATGCTTTTGTGTTTCCTTCCTATTATGAAGGGTTTGGTTTAGAGATATTAGAAGCACAGGCGCGAGGCTTACCGGTAATAATTTATAAACGCGCGAAGATTCCAAACGAAATAAGAAAATTCTGTCTTGAAGCAGAAAGCCCAGAACACATGGCACAGATAATAGAGCAACTTAAGGCAAATGGTTATAACGAAAAGGAAAGGAAGAAGGCAATGGAGTATGCAAGGAGCTTTACATGGGAGAAAACTGCAAAGGAAACGCTAGAAGTATATAATAAGATTCTTGAATAAGAAGTTTTAGTTGTGGGAATTAGTTTTATCATTGAAGAAAAGATTTTTAATTTGTCAGGATCCTATTATTTTTCATTTAAAAATTTTGTAATGAATGTTTTCGGGTTCCTAAAGTAAATACTATTTTTTGAAATTTTGTCTTTATTCCAGTCCCACCACCTTATACTTAGAAGCCCCTTTCTAATTTTTTTATTAAATCTATACCTAATATGCTTTGCCGGAACTCCGGCAGATATCGAATAACTATCAATACTATGTGTCACTATAGATCCGGCACCTATAACTGCTCCATCACCAATACTTATACTTTTATTTGCAATTAAAATAACATCATTACCTATCCATACATCGTTTCCTATGTATACAACTATATCTTTTTTATCTTCAATTGGTATAATAGAATTTGCAACATAATTCGGTGTATGTGGACTTCCGCATAATATTTGTAGCCTTTTACCAATGTGAGTATATTTTCCTATTTTGAGTGTGACATTAAAATTATAAACGTTTTGAACCTCTATTATTGAGTTGCTATGTGAATAATCCCCGATCTCTAGTTTTTTAAAAACCCCTTTGGGCAATGAAAGGTAAATTTCTGATTTTGGAAATTTTACTTTGTAATATAACCTATAACAGAAATTAATAAAATTTGGGCAAAGCGTATAAAGATAATCATAAATTTTGTATATTTTGTCATACATACAATACAGCTCATTTATCATTTTTTGCATGTTTTATATTAACTTTTTAGATTACTAAAGTTTTAAGTATATTAAATTTTACTTCTGTTTGATTCGTCACCACTTTGATCCATAGCTTTCATTAATAACTTGCACAGTAATGACTTAGATAGTAGAGGATTTAAAGTAAAACAACTACAATGAAAAATAAAAAGAATGAAGAGGGTGATGAAATGAAAAGAAGTCTTACTTCGAAAAAGACTCCGAAAGAGACGTTAGAAGGATATAATAAGATTCTTGAATAAGATTAGTTTTAGTTGGGTCTATGTTCACTCTTTTGATTTTTTCACGCAACGATACGAAAAATGCGCTTGACTTAGCCGATTCTCTGTACGGCATTGCCGATGAGGTCATTATTATAGACTCAAGCGATAAAGATGAGCACGAAATACTTGCCAAAGAAGCGAAGAAAAGAGGTATCAGTGTTTATTATGCAATTCCCCTTGGCTATGCAGACCCCTTGCGACATTATGGTATCTCAAAATGTAAGAATGAATGGGTCCTTTACCTAGATACTGATGAAAGGCTGAATGAGAAATTTGCAAAATCCATAAATAAGATAATTGCAAACTCAAAGTGCGACGCATTCGCAATAAAACGTTATGAGGAATCTAACCCTAATGGTCATACACCTTTCTTTACCTGGCAGATAAGGCTCTTCAAGAAAAGCAAAGTTGTGTTCAAAGGCATTATCCACGAGCAGCCCACTGTTAATGGCAGGCTATGCATACTTGGCGATTCTTACTACATTGAACACCGCACCGACCTTATGCACCACTCTACCAACGGCTATGGCAAAATGAACCTCTTTGAGATGCTTTCCTATGCCGACTACAATACCATTATGCTTGACTACGTGCGCAAATTCTTCGCCCTTGACACGCAGACGCTCAAGGCTAAGCTACTGCTTGGCTTTGCATCGCTTGTGCTTAATGCTTACGAACTTGTGCTGCTTAAGAACAAAAACCAGGAGCTTGCTCCTCGCGACTACCGCTTCTTCTACTTTATAAGATCTCTTGCCTATTCCTTTAGGCAGCGAAGGCTTGGAAGCCTTGCTGCTATATGGAACGGGCAGAAGAAATACCTTGCTTACCTAGAAGATGAACGCGCTAAGCTAGCCAATGCCTATGGCTTAACCCGCAAAGACCTTTTTGAAATAGCAAAAATACTAAACAGAGAGGGTGTTATCAAGTACCTTGGGCTTGACAAGCCTGAGAATGTTGATATGCTTAGCAAGAAGTATGATGGCAAGGCTAAGGGCATTGACTTTACAATAAGGCTTATTGTTGAAAAATACAAAGAAGGCAAGAGATGAAAATAAAGTAGGCTTAGTCTTATTATCAAAATATCATTAACATTCATTGATAATGATAAAAAGATAACTGCATACACAACCTTTAAATTATCAAAAAATTGAAATAAACCTGATTTAATGTGTTAACTTTTGTAAGATTTCTTGTTATTATAGCAGAAGTAATCAAATTTGATTACTTATTGAATACTAAAGTGTAAAGTTGGAAAGTTTACTTTACAACTCATAAAAATTAAAAACACGATAAGAGTTTTATCTGTGCTTTTTCTTTTTGGACCAGGCAGTGCTAGCTTAACAGTCTGTATTATTTGAATAAAAGCCTTAAATTTCTTTTTGGAGTTAATTTTATTAGGTTTTGAAAATATCTGAAGGGTTAAAATGGAAAAATCAAAAAACGATACAAAAGAACCTTCTTTTGTAGAAAAATTAATTTTTAAAGAACCAACTGAGGAAGTATTGACAAAAGAAAGGCTAGAAGAGTATATAAGCAACCACATAGCCTTAAAACACTACATCGGCTTTGAGATTTCTGGTTTTGTTCACCTTGGTACTGGCTTACTTACCATGGCAAAGGTTGCAGATTTGCAAAAAGCAGGGGTTGATGTTACTCTTTTTCTGGCAGATTACCATTCTT
>Ga0080003_1000852_pt1 | contig 18259 bp, 24 predicted proteins | sample JossMetagenome_FD_69206 | JGI IMG/M metagenome (GOLD analysis project Ga0080003, IMG submission 69206) | Hot spring microbial communities from Joseph's Coat, Yellowstone National Park, USA - JC2_E (SPADES assembly) (version 2) | ecosystem: Environmental > Aquatic > Thermal springs > Hot (42-90C)...
CTTCTGCGTTTTTATCCTTATTTCTATCTGGGTGGTATTTGAGCGCCAGCTCTCTATATTTCTGCTTTATTTCATCTAAGCTTGCATTTCTACTGACGCCCAAAATTTCATAATAGTCTTTCATAATAGTCTTTCATAATAATCTTTCATAATATTGTTAATATTTTTAATATTTATATGTTTTAAAATCAATAGAAATGAAAGTTAGACATTTGCCTAATTGAAAAATATTTTAAACCATATTTTTTTGTATATCTTGTGAATTACTATGAAAAGCAAAATTAGAAAAGCATTATATGTTGCTTGTGGAATAGGAATATTAGGTATTTCTGGATTAGCAACGGCATCTTCTTCTGTAGGTCCTTTATCATACGACAATGTTTCAATAATAGGACAAAATGGTTCTCCGCAGGTGCAAATAGTAGTTGGAAATAATGCAAAAATAAGCGATGGAGTTGTTGCTGGAAATATAGCAGCAATAATCGGTCAATTATCATTTATTCAAAAACAAGTAAGTATACCTTATAATATTAATTTACCGAAATCAATTTCAAATATAACCTCTAAATATTCTTTAAATGATATTGGCGTTTATCTTAATGAAAGCGGTAAAATAGCAACCTCATCTAATTCTGTTATTCTTAATACTATGATAGGTTCTGTAATAAATCAAGCAACATTGCAGAATCCAGGTTCAGCAATAGATACAAAATCTTTACAAAACAGCGGTTCATATACATTTCCAGAATCATCTGATATAAATTCTAATCCACAATCAAGTCCTTTTACATTCATAGGAGTTCCAATGAATCAAACAGTTTCAGCAAATTACAACGGAGGTGGAATTTCATTTACAAGTTTTTCATCATACTCTAATGGAAATACTTATGATAATTTACTAAATATAAATATGCCTGGATTATTATCAAATAACGGTAAAACATCTGAAACTGAAACATTATGGCTAACTGGAATAACCGCATATAATCAACACGATAACGCTTTAGAAATGGAAGATGGAAATATGGCATATAAAATTGCATTTGGAAATCCTATTAATATATTCACTAACAATCAAATAACACACGAAAGTTTTTCATTATTAGGTTCTAATTATACAACTTATAATTTCACACCACCAAATGGAAATGTTCAATCGGGTGAAGTTGTTGATGGCGGCTCTATTTCATTAGCAAAAGAAGTTTTACCTTTGCAAACTGTTTATGTTGGTAAATCTGTAAATATAAATGGAACAAATATAGCGATAGAACTTGGAGACCTTTCTTATGCAAATTCACAAGGAAGTAGCAATGCTGATATTGAAATATTATCAAACGGTCAAGTAACAAATCAAACATCTGTAGCACCAGGAACGTTTGCTAAATTTAATGTAAATGGTCAATCGCTTTATGTTTATGTAAATAATACGTTTGCTGGATTATATGGATATGAAAAATATGCTAAAATTGAAGCATTTATGAATATATTGAATTTAACCAATGGAAGAAGATTCGATAATTATACAAATGATAATGTAGAACTTTTATGGACCACAAATGCAACTACAAGTGGTTCTCCAAACGAATTACAAGGAATAGTTATTTATGGAACTTCACAAGCAGATACTAATTTAAAACAAGGAGAATATTTATCATTCCCTTCAACAAATCCTAAATGGAAGGTTTATTTTGAAGGTCAAACATTATCACAACAATCATATGATCCTATTTCAATAACCACAGGCGAACAGAATTATGTTAGTTATCAAAATCTTGCTGGAAATAGTAATAGTTACGGAGTAAATGATAGCGTAATAAAGGAACCAGTAAATCTATTTTCAGTTTCAAGCACAATACCAGATGCTTTTTCGTTTGATGGTCAAAAAACATCAACTGTTACATATGATTTAGATTCATATGCAATGACGGTGAATGGAAATTCAATAACACCTGGAATATTACCAACAAATGCAAATTCAATAGAAGTTGTTGTAACAGATACTCCAGTTCCATCATTAGTTACTCCAAACAATCCATTAGAAATTCAAATAAACGGATATACAACTTCAAATTCAGAATATCAGAGAACTATAACATTTAATCATCTTTACGGCGTTAATAGTAGTGTAATATCTGGTGTAGTTTTAAATAACGTAACCAACATAACTGCATATTTATCAAACGGAGAAGCTTATCCATATCCAGGAATAACCGTAAATGTATATGATTATAATGGAGTATCAACAGGAAATTCATTAGCAACTTTATCATATGTTGGTCCAGAAATAATGTATCAGCAAAATGGTAAAAACTATTATTCTCTTTATAATCCATCTGTGATTTCATATCAGCAACCAAATCAACCTCAAATGAACTTTACATTAACGGCATTAACACCAAGCGGTACAGGAAGACATCAGTATTTTACATACACAATGCCTGAATATCCGATACCTTATTCAACAAGTTATACAGATAATATAATAATCGGAATAACTAACTCTACAAGCAATATCGCAAATCCATTTTATCTTTTAAACCAGACTAACGGAAATGAAAATATTACATATGTTTCTTCATCAGGTAATAAATTTAATGTAAATCCAGGATTTATAACAGAAAGAGGAAGTAAAATAAATAGTATATCTCCAAGTCAAATTTTAATTTCATTAGCAAAAAGTATTGATGAACTAACATTTGCAATCACACCATATTCAGAAACAAAAACATATACTTATAAAGAATATGGACCATATACAATAGGCGAATCTACAAATATACAAAATGTTAGTATTGGTAATTTAACATATATGGAAAATCCAGGTTCAATAAACGCATCAAATTCTTTGAATAATGAAAATATAACAAAAACCATTAGTTATAACGAAACAATACCTTATATAAGCACTGATATAACTAAAAATCCATTAGTCGTTCTTGCAAGTAACGTTAATATGAGTAAGCCATTGATAGTTATAGGTTCTGGATATGTAAATTCAGTTGCAAAAGAAATACAGTCTCAAAATAATTTCACAATAACTCAAAATGAAAACAATGTAACTGTAAAAGCTTTTGGAAATAAAATATTAATAGCAGGATTTACTGCAAATCAAACACAAGAAGCTGGTAATTTATTTATAGAAGACTTATTAGCAAAAGCATCTGTATAATTTTATATAAATCTGAAAACCAACAGATTTATATATTTTTTCATTTATTATAATAATGTGATAATATGGGACTTGATGATTTCAAAAGTGTTATATATTTTAAAGCATCATCACAAAAAAGAGGAGATTATGAAAAAGTATATATATATGATTCAGTTAAGAAAAAATTAAGAAAAGTTTTACGTGCAATACCAAAAAATAAAGTTAGAGGATCTATGACTTTATATAAATTTGATAAAAATATGAATCTTAAAGGTTCTGTTGAAATGGAAAATTATCAATCATTAAGTGAAATCAGAACAATTTATAGAAAATTTGTAGGAGATTTTTCAATGCCTTATTATGTATATTACATAAATACATATAATGGTGAATTACAAAAACATTATTATGCAATATTTATACTTCTTCCGAAGAAAAGCAAATACTCAAATATAAGTGAAATCTTATTTAAAACATCAATAGGTGATACAAGCAATATAATAGATAAAATTAAAGAAAGAATAAAAGAATTAAAATTGGAATAATTATTTCTTTAATTTTGGTGCAGAACCAAGTTCATATTCATCAATTATTTCTTTTATTTCATAACTTTTTAATCTATTACCTTTAAAGAAATCTTTTAATATTTTATCTTCTGTTTCTTTATCAATAGTGTATTTTTCAAACCAGCCTTCTTTCTTTGTTAATCCTGTCTTTAATGCTTTTTTGAAATCTAATTTTGGAGTTGTATGCTTATATACTTCCTCATATAATTTTAATAGTATTGCTACAAGTTTTTCTGAACCTGGCTTTGAAAATTTCATAATAAAATCACTATATACGGGGTCATTAAAAACTTCTTTTATATTAATTTTCATAATATCATCTAATAATATTATATAAGATACTATTTAAAAATGTTCATCTAACTATTTTTGATGGTCTTAATCCACATGTAATAGATAAGAAAGCAATATATAACAACAAATATATAATTATTGTAAAGATAAAAGAATATAAATATAATCCATAATTAAAATAAATATAAATGAATAGAAAATTATATATCCAAAACATATACATTCCAAATTTGCTTTTTTCAAGAAAACGAATATTTCTTTCTTCATAGAATTCTTTACTTCCTGTTTTTAGCCTTCCTTTTAATCCTAGATTTGTTATAATTGGCAGATAAGCGATTCCGCTAACTGTTGTGCTGTCTTCATAGAGATGAGATAAAAACCCTAATGCAGAGCCTATAAGAAAAACATAAATATAATTCCAAAAATACTTAAATATATATATTGTATTTTGAGTTGTTGTAATGCCATTTGTAGTTGAAAAATGTAATGAAATTATAATAAAACTTATTACACTTATAATTATTATAAATATAATAAGAACAGCAATAGAATAAAAAATCATTCCAAAAATGCTATGAAATATTTTTCTATGTCCAACTTCGCTTTTATCAAATATAGATAAAAATAATGCTGTTGGTGTGTATGCTATATATTTTATCAGATTAAACCAAATTGTGCTTAATTTACCTTTTCTTCTTAATGCTGTAAGCGGCTCTTCAACATCAACATCTGGAGCTGTTGATGCTATCATCATTCCAGCAAAAAATATGAATAGGTATATATAATCAATATACGGAAGAGATAACATATAGATAGGTATTTGACTGAACGTAATAATAGAATTTATATTATTAAATATTTGAAAGATTATAATAACTATTAATGAAATTGATATTGCAAGTGTAGATGAAAAATGTTCTTTACCAAGCATAATATATCATTATAATCTTTCTTTCAAAATATATAAATATCTTTCTATCTTTTTATTTTCCTTTTCAATATCTTCTATATATCCTTCATAATAGTTTTCTTTATTTGCCAATGTATCATCATTTTCTTCTTTTCTTTTGATTAAAATTTCGTATGCTTCCTTATCTGATATTTTTTCTTTATCGTAAATATAACCTAATTTTTCAGCATCTGACTTGCACAATGTTTTAAACCAGCCTTTACCTTTTTCTGGAACCTTATAAAATGAATTATTTATAAATTCTATATCATAAGCATTATTGCAAAGTTTTCCTTTCTCTCCGCAGACTTCACAAATAGTAATACTTTTATTTTCTGCTTCCTCAATTAAATCATTTATATAATTATCACCACCAGAATAATAAACTCTTAATGATCCATATTTTTCTTTTACTTCCTCTACTTTAAAGTATTTTTTTAAATCTGGATTTTTGTTTAAATGATTCTGTATTTTAGAAAATAAACTATCTAATAAATTGAACCATCCATTATCGCACATTATTCCAAAAACCATTAAATCGTTTATTGGTTCTATTTTTTCATTATATATATCTGGATCATATTTATTTTTATAGTTTTTTATTTTATCAGTAACTATACCTTTTTTACCAATAGATTCTTCTAATTCTTCTAAATCTTTGATTTTCTCATCGGGCATCTGTTTTGCCATTATCTCCATATTCTTTTCAACAACAGATTTATCTTGTGTAGGTCTTAAAAATTCATATTTATCAAATAATTCTTTTTCTAATTTTTCATCCATAGTATCAATATTATTATGTATAGTATGTTTTAAATAACTTTCTTGTAAAGAATTTATTTAAGTATAAACTCTGAATATTTGCCACTATAAATTTTATTAATGTTTGCTATATCTTTATCGAGTAAAAGTTTCAGATAATTAACTATCTCATCTGCTTGTTTTTTATTTTCAACAAAAAACTGAATTTTTGTTGGTCCAAAATTTTTAATAATAAGTGGAGTATCTTTCAAAGAATATAAACTTATCATATGCGATGATAATTTGCCATCATATATGCTAACTACATTTAATTCGCAACCAATTTCATTGTTTCTCATTACTTTATTTATATACTTTTTATTATCCTCATAATATTTTTTACTAATATCTTTTAATTCTATCCACATAATTTAATATAAACATATATGTTTAAATAGGTTTTATGAATTAAATATACTTTTTATATCGTATGGAATATCACTATTATTATATTTAACTTTTACTGGTGCGTTTTCTTCTTTAATTTCATTTTTTAATAATTCAATTTTTAAAGAATCGACATCAAAAATACCAAGTTCTTTTGTTTTTTCATTTTTTATTATATAAATAGATTTTCTATTAGGAGGATAATTGAAACTTTGCCATTTTTCTAATTGTTTTATCATATAATCCGTTTTTAAATCAGATGGATATATTACTCCGTTTTTTCGTGCTTTCAATTCAACAGCAAATGATTTATCTTTATAAAAAACTATATAATCACCAACATCAGAATTTTTAACAAATCCTATATCTTTTAATCTTATCAAAAACCATCCATCTTCAATTTTACATAATGAGTGAAAGCTTTTAACAAATTGAGATTCGAAATATTTACCTGTATTCATAATATAAGGTTTATTTAATAGATTTAAATATTTATTCATATTTTAAACAAAATTAAAACAATAAATATTGATGAAATCTCAATCTACATTAGAATACGTGGTATTATTAACAGGTATAATAGCAGCAGTTTTATTATTTTTCAACTTCGTGTATAAAAATTTTAATAATACCATTAATAATGAAAAAAACATAACTGTAAATAATATGAATATATATAGTTTTGATTTATACCTTTCACAAACATCAAATATTTTAAAAGGTTCATTTTATCAAAATGGTGGTAATGAATATAAAAATGGAAAAATTAAATTAAAAATATCTAATAGTGTTTATTCCATACCAATTTCATTTTTCTACTATAATTCAACATTAGCGAAATATGGAGTAGATTTTGAATCTAATACATTAAGTCCAAATGTATTAAATTCAATATATATAGGAGAACCTTATACTTTAATTGCTGTAAATTTTCAAAATCTATCAAATAATTATATTTATTATACTAATTATAGCGGTATTATTTATTCTACATAATATAAACCTTTTTAAACCTTTACGTTTTATATTAGATTATGAACGTAGTTGTATTTGATTGTGAGACAACAGGTTTAGATTGGAAAAGAAATTCAATAGTAAGTTTAGGTGCTGTTGATTTATCATCTGGAGATACATTTTATGAAGAATGTAGAATTCTTGATAATACTGAAATAGATGTTAATGCATTAGGAGTTAATGGTTTCACAAAAGATGATGTGACAGACCCAAACAAAGAAAGTGCAAAAGATTTATATTTACATTTTGCCGAGTTTTGCAGAAATCATAACGCAGATGTATTGTCTGGATTTAATATACATAGTTTTGATTTAAAAATGCTTTTTGGACTTGTTATGAAAGAAAATCTTGATTGGGAAATTCCTACAAATTATATAGACGTTAAAACTGATTTTGAGAATTATATTTTTAACAATCCAGATTTTGAAAAATTAAGAAGCACAATAGAAGCTATATATCATTTTGGAACAAGTGAAAATAATCCGAATCAAAAAATAAGTTATATAAGTATGAATAAAGCGATGAAATTCTATGGAATAGATGATGAACCAGAACCACATAACGCATTAGGCGGAGCTAAGTATGCTACTGAATTATTTACATTATTATACTATAAAAAACACTTTATACCTGAATTTGAAAAATTCGCAATACCATTAGACTTTATTAATGTAAATTTTGAACCAAAAATAAAAGAATTAGATTTAAATAAATTAGCACAAAGTTATTCTTAATTTTTTAAATATATTATCATTATTATTTTATATGGAACTTTTAAAAACTGAAATAAAAAACGAAAAAAATGATTTATTAAAAACAAAAATGAGAAACGAAAAAAAGCAAAAAGAATTATATAATGTTGCTTTTATAGGAAAATTTGCATCAGGAAAAACTTATTTTTCTGATATGCTTAAACAAAAATTAAATGAAAAAGGAATTGAATCTAATAGAGTTTCAATAGCACAAAAAATAAAAGATTTGGCAAAAGATTTATTTGATATGCAGACAAAAGATAGAAGATTATTGCAGAATTTAGGTGCAAAGATGAGAGAAATAGATAAAGATGTTTGGATAAAATATTTAATTATAAACGTAAAAAGGAATTCATTAGAACCTTTTATAGTTGATGATGTAAGATTTGTGAATGAATATAATTTAATAAAGCAAAGCTTTCCTAATTTTAAAGTTTTTAAAATTACAACAGATGAAGAACAAAGATTAAATGTATATGAAAAATTATATGGTAGAAAACCAACACAAGAAGAAATAAATGATCCAACTGAAACAGATATAGATAATATTCCTTTTGATGAAATTTTAATAAATGATTACAAAAAAGAAACCTGTGAAAGAACTATTGACGAAATAATAAAAAAGTATTTTTAATTTGAAATTTGAACTGGAATTTCAGGATTTATTTTTTGATAAGATATTTTTCCATTTTTAATTACTTCAACATATTCAACTTTTCCGCCATTAGATGATATACTATTTGATGCATCATATTCTGTTATATTATAAAAACTATTATTTACTATAATTAAATACTGATTATTTCCTTCTGGTAATATTTGAAAATTACCAGCTAAAGAATCACATATAATACCATTTGGCGGAAATCCATTAAACATAAATCCATTGCAAGTTGATGCTGATGAAACTAACGTATTTGGCGAAGGCTGAATTAAAACTATATTATCAAAACTTGGTGGAGTCGAAGAATAAATTGATATAGTATATGTTCCTGGATATAAAGTATTAGCATATGGATATAAAGGTATATCAGGTGAAAATGATATTGATTGAAGAGAAAAAACATATGCGTTTTGTATACTATTTGATGCGTTATTATAAAAAGACAAAAAATATGATATAACTATAATTGCACCAATCGAAAGTGGAATAAGAAGCAAAGTAGTATCTATTGTATTTTGTGCTTTCATAATAACTAATTTTAATATTAGTTTTAAATTTTATTAACAAACATTCCTATATATTTTTCAAAATTATGAACTTCTTTATATATTGCAGTAGGAATTTCATAATTATATTTATATTTAATAATCATTGGAAATTCGTTAATATTTAATTCTTTATTTTGTTTTTCATATTTTGTTCTGTATAAATTAACAACATTTAACGCTATTCCATTTAATATATTTATAAATCTATCTTTTTTAAAAAGAAATGATATAATCTTAAAATTAGGATAAAATATTATTTCATTGTTTTTTAACGAAAAGTAATAATTTTCGTTTAATAATTTTTCAGCATTATTTAAAGGTATAGCACTAATAAACATATAATAATAATCTAAATTATAAATATTAGATTTCAACTCTATTGTTTCTTCAGATACCTTATCTTCAACAACAATATTATTATTGTTTATTTCAAAGTCAAAATAGGTTTTTAGAAAACTTTGAAATGAATTATTAAAATTAGATTTAGCAATTTCTTCATTTTGTCCTTCTGCAATAATTATAATAAAATCGTTCATAGATAACAATTATTAATTATAAATAAGTATTTAAATTGAATATGAAATTTATTCTATCCAATCTTTGTTTTTTATTTTAGTTAAAATGTATTTTCCTAAATCTTCTGTTTCTCGTCCTCCTAACGAATCTGCTTCTATTTTGTGATTTGTTTTTAAAAATTCTTCAACAACACTTTTTAATTTCGGATTCGTTGAAACCCACTCATATTTTAATATATCCTTTGCCTTCTTTATATCTACATCTTTCATAGTTAAATACATTTTCTTTTCCTTTAAGAAATGAAGCATTTCATATTTATCTATATCAGTTAGAAACATTCCTATATATCTCGCATCTGGAATAGCAAGGTCTTTGCTAACGTGTGCAATGTTGAAACTACCATATTTATATGTTAAGGCTATTTGAACTCCGTAAGGATCGCCATCAACTAAAATATAAACTGGCAGATTAAACTCGTTATGTAGTCTGTTCAAAAACCTTCTAAATCCTCTACTTGGGCTTCCTTTTCCACTCGCTATTATGCAGTGATTCTTTTCCCAAAACCTCATTTCATTAAGAGAGTTCCAAATAGCGTGTTTTTCAACAACTATTACATAATCAGCATCAACGCTTTTTATATTTAATTTTGGAGAATCGACATTACTAGGCGTATTCCAACCACTTGACCCCATCTTACTTGCGTCTATTTTATCTTTATGATTTTTATCCACATAATCTTCTATAATCACTTTTCCAGCAATTTCACCTTTTGGATCCGTTATTAAATTAAGTCTTTCTCTTGTAGTTTTAAGCATTAGTTCTGAATCTACTGCTATATTATTACTTTCATTCTGTTCATCAAAAAGTTGTTCATCAATATTATCTCCTAACGAAAACTTTAATTTATAAAATAAATTTCTAATAGACATTGTATGCCCAGCTTCTATATTCTTTTTAAGTTCATTTAATACAGCCATTGTCTGCAAATATTTCTTTATTTGTGATATACTTTTATATGACCTTATCTCTTTTTTATCGCCAATTTCTATTGTCCTTTTCTTTTTATCAAAATAAGTATTTGCTTTTCCACGCATTATTAATTCTAATTCTGGATATTTATCTTTTTCCATTTGCTTTATCTGTTGAATCATTAACTCTTTTATTTTTTTAGAATTTTCATTATTCATCTATATCACTTCCTAATTTATTTATTATATTATCAATATAATTCTTTATTTCTTTAATTGGCTTATATTTATCAGAACCTTCATTTAAAATAAATGCTAATTGTTCTTCATATTCCTTCATTTTAGATTTATGATGTTCTAATATTTCTCTTGCACGTTTTTTGTTTATATATGTGCTTATTTTTCTTAATCCATCAAACATTGCATTCTTGAATTCTAATTTTATATCTTCATCATCGTCTATTGCGAGTTTTCCTGTATTATTATATGGAATATAAGTTGAATTTACATTTGCAATTATACTTAAAGGATAATTTGTTGTATCTTTTATATAATGTCTCAAATCGATTTCCTTAAGAGCCTTGTATAAAACATCAGAACTTTGGTCAAAAAGCAAAGGAGTTCTATTAGCGAATCTTAAAAGCAAAGGCTCTATTGTTGAGTCAGTTCTATGACCGCAATTTTCTCCCCACGCTAAACCTATTTCAACTATAAACGGAACTCCGCCACGATAAACTTTTGGCTGCCTTGTTATAACTATCTTGAATTCAGGTTTGAATAATTCATCTATTGCTTTTGATAATTCTTCCTCTCCTATTGGAATTAAAGAATCTGTTTTAGGTGCTTTCCATTTTACTTGATGAATTGCTTTTATAATACTTTCAACTAAATTTCTATCAACATCTTCTTTCTTAATTTTAAATAAGTCTTTTTTTATTATTTCATTTATTTCTTTAACTTTTTCACTGCTGCTTCTTTGTAAATCATGAGCAATAAAATCTCCAACTGTTTTCTGTTTTGACTGATTTAATAATCTCAAAAAATCATGAACGCTTAATCCCAAAGGATGATATTTTTCTATTATAGGAATTGGCGGATTATTTGCAATCGCTTTATATTCAGTTTTAATTCCATCTGGATTTATAAATCTTATAGTAGTAAAAGGATTTGCTAAATAAATTTCTCGTAAATATTCATCAACACTTGTTTGTCCTGTACCATAAAGAACGTTTCCGAGATGAACTTTTAATAATGTTCCTCTAAAAGCATCTTTATATGTTTTTTCAATTTTATTTTCACTTTCTCCAGTTTCTAAGTTCAATCTTATAGATGCTTCTATTGTCTCATTTCCATCTCCAGTTTTTAAAAATATTGATTGCCCAGTCTCAATAAGGCTAAAAAGAACAACTCCTGTAGCACCTATACCTTGTTCTCCCATAGTTTGTCTATTTATTCTAAACTTTGTTCCTTGAAGAAATGTTGAAAAAATTGTTGGAATAAGTTTTTTAGGTATTCCAGTTCCATTATCTTCAACTGTTAGAATTAAATGATTTTTCTGGTCTTCTTTACCAATATATTTAGGATCATATTCTAATTTAACGAAAATTTCTGGTTTTATTCCCGCCATAATGCAGTTATCAATTGAGTTTGTTACTAACTCATGAACAGCAACAACTAAACTTTTAGAAGGATATGAATAACCGAGCATTGATCTATTTTGTGCAAAAAATTGAGTAATATTTGATTTCCTAAATTCTTTAAAAACGTTTTCTTGATTATTTGGCATATACTTATTTATTTATTAGTAGTGTTTAAAAATTAAACATTTTATTAAAAAACGTTTAAATACCTTATTTGTAAATATAATTGTGATAATATGAATAATAAAGAAGTTGAAAAAACAATAAATAAATTAAAAAAAGACGGCTGGAAAGTTGAAGTAAATATGCTAGATGCAGTTAAAAAAGATGATTCTGTTTGGTGGCATGATTTTGGCGGTTTAGAAATACTTTCTGTAATTAAAGGAACAAAAAAGGTTAATATAGGAGTTTATGGTGATATATTTGTTCATAAAAATTATGAGACTGAAAATGGAGAAGAGAATTATTTTAAGTGCAAAGAAGGTGGAAAAGAAGAAGGAGAATTAACTGACGATTTAGTTAAAAATGGAGAATGGGAGGAAAATAATTGGTTTGAAATATTTGTTGAAGACAGCAAAACAAAAGACTTTATAACAATAGATACACCAACAAGTTTAGAAGATGCTGTAAATATATTTCTTGATACTATTAAGAAAATTGATAATGGAGAGATGAGTTAGAAAATTCTTTTAAGCACTCAAAATATATATAAATATGGTGGTATTATGAAAAATGAAATTGAATTTTCTGGATTATCTGATAAAGCAAAAAAGGAACTAACAGAACAGGCGAAAAAAACAGGCTTTGATTTATTACACGATTTAATGCTGAATGATTACATTGAGACAAGCGATGGATCATTTTTAAAAAGAGATAAAGGTCATGTTGGTTATGATGAATTTAAAGGAAAACCAAATTTAAACAAAACAGTTGTAGAAAGAATGAAAAAAGAAATAGAAGAATTGAGTCCTGAAACCCGTAATGAAGTTTTAAACAAAATTGCTATTAGTTTTCCAGACATAGTGCCAAAGATAAAAGATATTTATAGGAAATATAAAAATTAAGATGATTATATGGATTCTAGAGAAGATTTTGAAATAAAATTGAGAAGATATATAGATTGTTATAAAACAATAGGTGAAAAAAATTCAATAAAAACTTTATTAGAATATTAAAAAGGTTGATAAAATGGAAAATAAAGCAAAAAATAAATTCGGAATTTATTTTGATGATGAACTAATCGATATATTAGAGGCAGAAAATTTAGAAGAAGCTGAAAGAATATCACGTAAGAAAGTAAAAACCATTCCTTTGAAATTATTATACAAAGGAAAGATTTTAGCTGAATATAGCGGTTTAACTGATTACGATGAAGATGATTTTTATGGAAGGTTTTATGCAAAGCCATTGAATGATGATTATTAAATTAAAAAAGGTGTTAATATGGCAAAAAAACTAAAATTTGGAATTTATTTTGATGGAGAATTAATAGATACAATTGAAGCTGAAACTCAAGAAGAAGCAGAAGAAATTGCATATGAAAAAATAGAAAAAATACCATCACAATTAAAATATAAAGGAAAAACTATATATGAATGCGATATTGTTAGTGATGAAATCGATGAAGCATTTGATGATAAGTTTTTAATAAAAAAACTAAAATAAATTTATATTTTTTCTATTGTTATAGTTGTCGTTTGATATTTGTTTTTTCTTGTTTCAACTAATTTAATTTCTGAATTTTCTCTTATTCTATCAAAAGCATTCGCTAAAAATCTTTTATATTCTTCAACGTCATTTTCTTCATAGTCAAAAGGTAAAATAAAATCGCTAATTATATTTTCATTTTCACTATTTATTAATTTATCTTCTACATTGTTCTTTAAAATAGGTTTAACAGGTATTTTAAAAACTCTTTCAAAATCTTTTTTATTTGAATATTCACGCAAAGTTGTTTTTCCTGTTTTTGAATTTTCATTTTTTATCTTCATACGCAAACCATCAAAATTTATTTCATCCATTTTTACACCTAATTTCTATTAAAATTTAGAGGTTTAAATTGATTTTGGTTTTTAAGATAAACCAAAAAACAACAACTAAATTTTTTTAAAGGTAACTTTCTTTATTAAAAAAAATAAGAAAACCCTCGTCTTAATAATTTATTAAGCGAGAGAATGCAACTCATTATGATGAATAAAACGGCATCATCATAAAAAAAGCGAAAATTAAAAGCAGAATTAAGATTTCAACCTTTCTTTTATAATTTTTACATAATTTTTGGATATTTCAATTCCAATATATTTTCTATTATATTTTTTAGCAACAACAAGCGTAGTTCCGCTTCCAGCGAACGGATCTAAAACAATATCACCTTCATTACTTGAAGCAAGAATAATTCTTTCCAAAACTTTAATAGGCATTTGGCACGGAAAACCTTTAATTCTTTCTTTAAAATTTCCTGCAATTCTTGAAATTTTCCAAACATCATCTGGGATTCTACCTTTTGGATTCGCTCTTTTATCACCAATTTTTTGTCTTACAGACATTATTCGAATTACATTCGAATTAAAAATGAAATTCTTTTTATCTTTAACAAAGTATAAAATATGTGTGTGCGACCTTGTAAATTTGTTCTTTTGATGTTCGCCAAATGTATAATACCAGATTATCCAATTTCTCATAAATAAACCTTTATTTTTCAACATTGCAACAAACTCTGCAGCATTTTCATCGTTTATCGCAACGTATAAAGAACCAGTTTGTTTTAAAACTCTAGTTACTTCATCCAACCATTTATCCGTCCATTCAATATAATCTTTTTGCGACAAGTTGTCTTTGTAATTATCATATTTAATTCCTATATTATATGGAGGATCTGCGAAAACAAGATCAATAGAATTATCTGGTATATTTTTCATTACTTTTATTGTATCGCCTAAAATAACTTTATTAATCATTTTTGAAAAATCCATAATTATAAATTTTGTAAAAGAGTTTAAATTTTAATGAAATCATTCCCCTCATCTTAATAATAAATTAGGCGAGAGAAAGCGACTAATTGTAATGAAGAAGTTTGCTTTGCAAACTTCTGGAACAAAACGGCTTTCATATAAAATCTTTTTAAATAAAATAAAAATATAGTTATCTGATAATATGGATGAGAGTTTAGGAGATTTTTTATTGAAAAAGATGGAAGAAGAAAATGAAATTAAACATAGAAAATGCGAAAAAGATTTAATTGAAGAACAAAACAAAAAAGAAAACAAAGAACTATTTTTGAAAATGGATGAAATGCTCAAAGAAATAGAAGATGAAACATATTATATTAGATTCAAAATTCCAATCAATGAGTTTTTAAAAATATTAAAAAATAAAATTTCTATGAATTTAAAAATTCAAAAAGGAGTTGAATTTGGATTTATTGAATTATCGAAAGCAGTAAATATGAAACAAGAAGTAGTTGGATATATATGGACTTATGCTGTTCCTGGCAGTTTTAAAGGCAGTTATAAAGATATAGGACAAGAAGATGGTATTAGTCTATCTTGTGTAAAAATAAAATTATTAAATCTTTTAAAAAATTCTTATGAGTATGAAATTGGATATTGGTGATAGTATGAAAAATATAGATGAAATTGTTGATAATATTTTAAAGGAAGTTGATAATGGAAAAATTGCTGTATTAAAAATTCCTATTGATAATTTTATTGAATTTGATAAAAAACATTCACCAGACTATTGGAAAGATGGCAAAGGATTTGCTTTCTATAATTATGTTAAATATGCTTTTGTGATTGTGAAAAAAGACTTGAAAATTTTAACTCATCCTGATGAACACAATTTTGAATATGAATTAATTGTTAAACTTCCAACAGGAGCAAAAAACTTTTATGATGAATTTACAAGCATGTCAGGTTCTTTTAACTATTTTTTAGAGGATTTAAAAGAATTTATTGAAATAGCAAAGAATATAAATTTTTATAATAAAAAAGATTGGAAAATGAGAAATTTATTGAGTTGATATAAATTGAATACAATTAAAAAGAAATTTTTTGAAATTAATGAATTGCTTATTATAAAATGAATACAGAAGAACTTTTTAATTATTCAAAAGAAAACATTTAAATACTTTTTGTTGTATAATATAATTGATAAATATGGGAATTTTAAAATTTATTGGGTTTGTTCTTTTTATAATAGCGGTAATAGGAATAGTTTTACTTATCTTTGATCAATCTTTATTTTTCAACATATTATATCATATAATTGGTTTATTTTATAGTGTAGGTCAAACTGTTTCTGGATCCAAGAGTAATAATCCTTTTTCAGGCATTATAACAACTCTTCCACCTTATTATGAAAATAAAACTGTAAAGCAAGATTTAACAGGAATAGAGCATGTAATACCAGCAAATAAAATAAAAGCAGTAAGAACTTTTGTAAATCCTACAACTGATTTAACTCAACAAATGGCTTCTCTTGATGATTTTGAATTCGGAGTTACTAATAATACTGCTGTTTATTATAACGGAACATATGCACCAGCTGGATTGTTCGCAACTGGCGATATTTATAACAATGGAACATTCACAAATTATATGCCTTGGTTAAAAGGTAAAGTTGTTTATGTACAATTCCCAGTTGGAGCAGTTGGATTTAATATGACGACAAAAACTCCAAATCCACCAAAAAGATATGTAAGTCTTCCTTATCTTGTAACAAATGTTTATAAAGGACCTAAAAATAAATTTAATTATAACTTTACACAAGCATTCGAACCTAATAATCCAGTATTAGTTAATGCAGCAAATCAACCTCTTTCAGAATGGTATAACAGAACAAACGGAGCTTTAGGATTTTACTACAATGGGACAGAATATATAGTTCAAACATAATTATGTATATGCTATTTTTGAATACAAACCGTAAGCATTTTCTTCATTGAAAGATGGAATTCCAGTTATAGATATTTGATATTCGTTTTGACCACCATAATATTGATATGTTGTATGCTGTCCTTCAATAATTAAACCAGGTTCATCATAAAATCCAGTTAAATATGATATTGCAAAACCAATATTACTACCTCCAAAAGTTTTTTCTGCTGCCAAAGTATATTCTGGTTGTTGTTTAATTGTAGAAATTGTTAAAGTTTCAGTTGGTTGTGTAACTAATACACCATATATTATTAAACTTGGTGAAGTTTCTACTGGTGTAAAGTTTTCAAGACATGTCCATGACTGATTATTAGCCATATTATTTAAATAATTATTTATATTATAATATTGATCAGTGAAATAATTATAACAATTACCAACTTGATCTGGTGAAATAGTTGTATCAGTCATATTATCATTATATGTTAAATAAATTGGTATATAATATCCATATGGTAAAGTTATATTTGTTGGATAATTATTTAATTGTAAATTGCTATATTTCGTTGTTTCTATTGGATAAGATTTATTAACATATATAAGTGATGAATGAAAACCTATATCTGAATTATTTGCATTATAAAAACCTCTTAAAGGAAGATAATTAGTTACAGTACCGACTGGTTGCCAGTATTCGTAATCAGTTGATGAAAAATAATTAACTCCACCAAAATTTCCATCAGTTGCTAAACAATCTAATAAAGTTGGTGCAGTTTCAAAACACGTAACTGGATTTCCATATCCACCTATAACTCCACCATTACTATTGAAACTTGAACCGCTCCAAAATCCTTCATCTATATAATATGATATTGATGGATAATTAATAGATGGAAAACTTGAAGGCAAAGTATCAAAACCATATACTGTTTGTTCTAAATTTGTATCACTTGAACTAAAACCTAATAAATTAGTATCATAGGGAGCTGTTGACCAACCGAAATAAGAACCAAATGAAGTCGGATTTCCTAAAAAGTCTGTCTGTATATTTACTGGAACTGGAAATGAAACATAAAAAGTATAACTTCCACTTGTAGCAAGATTTCTAAATGTATACTGCTGTGTATTGCTA
>Ga0080003_1000853_pt1 | contig 18213 bp, 23 predicted proteins | sample JossMetagenome_FD_69206 | JGI IMG/M metagenome (GOLD analysis project Ga0080003, IMG submission 69206) | Hot spring microbial communities from Joseph's Coat, Yellowstone National Park, USA - JC2_E (SPADES assembly) (version 2) | ecosystem: Environmental > Aquatic > Thermal springs > Hot (42-90C)...
GGGGGAGGCTTAGGCCTATCGAGGTCACTAACCACGCCTTCAACGCCTTTGCCAGTAGTAGGACTCCGTACGGTGAGGGGCCTAGTTGGGTTAGGGTGCTTGCCGGTGGCTGTGGTTGGGTTTGTTTGAGCCGTAATGCTTAAAGGCTAGTCGTTGTGGGTTTTCTTGGGTGGTTTTGTGGTTAGGTACGTAATCATCGGCATCGTGGCCATTGCCGCCGTTGTTGCCGCCCTAACCCTACTACCACCAACACACAGAGCATCAATGCAGTACGTTGGTTCACCAAGTGGGTATGAAGCATTTGTACCAAGCGGTACAATAAGTTATAAGGAAACTGATCCTGAAGGCGATTTAATACTACCCAACGGAACAACATTAACTAACGTAATATGGAATGGACAATATGCAAGCACAATAATTCAAAACCATAACCAAATAGATCAATTGAATAAACAATTTGTTGGACAAACTGATCCAGTGAATAATCAACCATATGTAAACTTACAGGACTTCTATGTAATTAAAGGTCAAGTACCAATTGAACAGGTAACAATAAATGGACAACCATATTATGTGATAGAAGCAGATAAGATAAACCAATCGGACATTGCGGGGTTCTATACATACCAAGGATGGGTAACTAATTTTGAAGTAGCAATGAATACACCAGGAACATACGCAGCAGGATTACCGGGAAACTCTCCAGTATTCCAATGGACAAACACAACGGGAACAGTAGCATACCAGACAACGGTATATCAACCATATGGATCTTTTGATGGAAGGCTTATATTAGTACTACCTAACAAAACAATAATTCCATATGGAGCAATTGATAATATTGCTGGTGTATCCCTTAACAGCTATGGTATGCCAAATCACTCATATAATCCTTCCGGCTAGTTTTTAACAATTTTTAAGATATGGCTACAACATAAGGTACCCCATAAGTAACTATTATCCAATTCAAATACATAAAACCAGATCCTCCTCCAGATCCTACCGAAACAAATAAATAAGGTGTTCCTATATAATTGAAATTATCTATTAATTTTCTTATATAGAATGATCCTTCATTAGAATTATATGTTTCTTTGTATCCAAATGTTCCTAGTATAAAATTACTATTTACATCACTAGAAGTAAATCGATTATATTTATTCAAAGCCACCTGATAATTTAGATTATAACTTGAGGTTTGTTGATTAAACGCAGTATTATAAGCGTTTATGTATGATTGTGTGAATATTGGTTCTCCCGTTATTGTGCTTATATTTCCTGGTGGTGCTGGTGGTATTGCGTATGCACTATCGCACCCAAACCATCCACAATTCCAGTTGTATTGTTCTGAAGCAAGTGAGTAATTGAAAATATTCCCATTCATCAAGAAGAATATGTTCATATTATTATTTTTCATCTGAAACCAATTATATAACCAAAATACACCAAATTGATAATAATCATTCCTATTCCTTTGTTGATCTGGTGGAGTAAAAACCGTGCAACCATTATTATTCTCACAATATGGACCTCCATCATATCCTTGGATACTTTCTTTACCATTTTCATACTTAACTTCTACAAAATAATAACTAGGAGAAAAACTAAGCACTTGATAAAACCCAGCTTTACTAGGCTACTCAGTAGCCCCCCACAAAGGGGGGTAACCTCCAAGACCCCGAGGAAACCCCGCCCTTTAAGGTGGGGAGGGGTCATAACCTGAAGAGTAACCAGAACCCATACTGCAACCAATCGCATCCTAATTGTGTTCCCTGTGTGGGACTGTTGCTAATGCCTCTAGGGGGTGTGGTGCCTGGTATTGAGGTGTTTGGTAGGGTGGGGTTTGGGTTTAGGGTAGGCTTGGCTTTGGTACCCTGCACACTAGGGCGTATGGGCATTTGAAGCATGAGCGGCTTGGCTTCTCCGGCGGGTTCCTAACCATGCTCCTCAAAGCCCTAAACCAGTACTCACCAATCGAATACAGCCCATCAACATCCTCCTCAACAACGGCATCCCTAAGTGCAAGGTAGGCTTGGGTTACCTTTAAGCCGATACTCCTCAACCCGTAAACGTATAGGGCTAGTTGAGGCTTGGCTTCACTAAGCCTGCTAGCCCCATAGGACTTAACCTCAACAACACCGTACTCCCCACCCCTCCCATACAGGATGTCTGGGCGTAGCGTCAAGGGTGCTAGGGCGAATGGGGCTTCTAAAAGAACCTCATCGTAAAGGCCACTATTAGCCTTGAGGAACCAATCCTCGTAAGCCCTATGAACAGCCTCACCGTACTCCAAGCCATCCTCCCCACCCTCAATGACCCATGAACCATAGAGGAGCGTGTTCCAAACCACGCAGTGTGGCTTCCCAGCTAGGCTTGGACCTGGATTGTGCGGCTCCTTAAGCCAAAGGAACCTGCCGAATTTGGCAATGGGCATCCTGGGCTCTTGGCTAATGCGTATTGGGGTTTCGGCTATTGGCTTTAGGATTGGTCTCGGGAGCATTAAGGTTAAGCTAGGTTCATCCTAATTAGCCGGTTCACGCCCTACCACCCATGCCCAGGAATAACTCCGAAACCAAGCAGGGGTATGTGAAGTACCAGGACTTGAGCAAGGAGGAGCTGGTTAGGATGCTCATGAGGGTGAATAAGCGTTTAACCCGTGTGAACAGGGAACTCCAGGAAATCATAGGCATCCTGTACTATGGGGGTGAGGGGAGCCAGAACAGGGGGCAGTATGGGAGGAGGAGACGTGAGGAGGTTAAGGAGGATGTGAATTATGAGTAGTGCACCTAAACCCCCTCTTACAAACACCCAACCTTCACGGTTATTTATCCTCACCCACTCACCCACCGGAGGCTGAATACCCCTAGGGGAGTGCACTCCATTAACCCAACCACGCCTCAGGCCCAACCCCACATGCTGTTTAATGACCCCACCCACTCCGGGGAGTGTGGGGGTGCGTGGGTGAGTGGGTGAGGGCGTTTAACCGTGGGCCAGCGAATTGCGGCTAATGGCACGTTGATTGAGTGTACAATTGCTTCACGGTGCTTTGCCTAATTGCATAATGGCTTCACCCACCCGTGTTTTGTAGTGGTGGATTTGGGTGGGTGAGGCATGGTTACCATGGTTAGTATTACTAGTAATTGTGTTGAGCCATCCTCCTAATTTGCCCGTTAACTGAAGCCGCCTTGAGGCCCAGTATGACTAGGCCCAAAACCCCCGAAACCAAAGGGGAGGGGGCTGAATTTGAAGAAATCATGAGGAGGCTTTAGAGTGGTGAGAGGGTGGAGCTTCTTTCGTTGGCTCCAACAACCCCAGAGGCCTTGAGGACGTACGGCACATTGAACCTAGCCGTTAGGAGTGAGGGTGGTGTCACTAGGGTGAGGTCAGGGGGGTTTGAGATACAGGTGCTGGGCGTTAATGTTGTTGTTTCGAGGGGTGAGGAGGGGATACGCACCTACACGAGTGGTTGCTTAGCCAAGAATTTTGAGGCGCTCCTATTCAGGCTGCTGTCGGAGTACGGTTATAGGCTTAAGCAGAACAGGTGGGTGTCGGTAAGGCTACCGAGGAGTGACAGAAGAGTACGCCAATTACATCATGGCTCCTTGCCGTAATCAACGGCTTCAACGTGCCGCTGCATGATAATCCCCTGGTCTGCTAGCCCCTTCCCCTAAAACACTACTTTATGATGACTGGGTATTCCCTAGGCGGATCCTTAACCACACCCTTAACGCAATCCACGACACCCCACCCCTCGGCTAGTTCAGGTGGGATGGCTAACTCAACGATGTAGTCATCCCCATGGATTACACTACCTAAGACTGGGTACCTCCAAAGCGCATCAATAGCCTCATCAAGGTTAACCCTCCCACCCCCGCATAGGACGTAGGCCCTATACCCCCTACCAGTCCACTTAACCAGCACCCTAACAGCCACCATCCTCTGCCCAGCCTCCACCCAGGGGAATTGGGACCTAACACCAATCCTCATGATTACTAATGCCAAGCCTCATGCTTATAAACCGTGTTTTTAACATAATGTGTTGGAATTGAATTATGCGCTACTACACTAGGCACCCGGTGAGGGTGAATTCATGATTGAGGGTTTTGAGGGGGAGTAGGCAGATTCAAGTCGTTTAGGACTAGGGCAAGCTCCTCTAGGCTCGGCGTTGAATGCCAAGTGTACTTGACGACTGCATCCCCCTTAATTGGCCTACCAGTCAGGATTTCAAGCCTGGTTAGGATTGGCTTAGGTAACCCAGTAACCTCAACCTCAAGCTTAACAACACGCATTTTACTTAAAGCCGAGTGAAGCTCCCCAGCGTCAAATCCCTTAACCGCCTCAAGTATAATCACCGTACCTTTTGCACCGCAGCCACCGCCAAGGCACCTGATGGAGCCATCCTCCGCTAGGCTCACCCCCTCAATGGCCAAAACCCTGAAGGTTCCCAGGCTCACCTTTTCAACTCCCCGGGTTAGCACCGTGATTACAGCCCTCGACACGGCTTTGGCTAGGCTCAATTACTAATTAGCCGACGCCTAGGGGCACCTTAATGAGCCGGTTACCCAAGGCCCCGGTGGCCGCATTCACGGTGATGCTTGGGGTGGGCGTAGCCACCGTGGTGCTGGGTTCAACAGGCCCATTGAGGCCGGGCATCGGTGCGGTGTTGGCGTTATTAGCCAGCTTGGTAAGCGTACCCATTCTCATCGTTTACAGGCACCCGTTCACAGTAATTACAATTGAACTTGGCGTAGGCGTGTTACTGGCCGTAGTCATTGTTAATTGGCTCCACGGCGTAGGCCCATTAACAAGCCTCAAATGGTACTACCAAGCCTTGGTAGGGCTAATTACACCAATAACCCACGTTAAGCCGTGAGTAGCCAACAGCCTAGGCTACCCCTATCCGAGGGGGAGGTTGAGGCTATTGTTAAATCGAGACCAATGGTCATTAGGCTTGAGGAGCTTAAACCAATCCCCATACGCCAAAGGAGGATACCCGGCATTGAGGCCCTAGCCAGGGAGGCGTCTAGGCAGTGTATTAAGGGTAATAGGGAGTTGTGCATGAGGCTTGCCAGGGGCATACTGCTCACAGTAACCCCCAGTGAGGTTGGTAGGGCTCTTAGGGAGGCTGTGGGGGCTGGCGTCCAGTATGAGGTCGCCCTAGCCTACATTGCCCACGCCGTTAGGCGCTGCGTAGTGGTTGCTAGGATTGAGTATGCTGGGGATTCACCATGCATCATACACAAGGGCACGCTGTTAATCAACACCAAGCCCCTACTCAACGGGGAGTACACGATCAGGGATGCCTCAAGTGAATTCGGCCCAATCACCGAACCCAGCCCACAGCCAAGCCTACTGGAGAGACTCACCTCACTACTCAGGGGGTGGATTACGTAATGAAGCCAATTAGGCTAATACTCCCACTGACGCCGTTAATAATCGGCATCGTGCCTCAGGTTAAGCCAATCGCAATACTCGGCGGTGTTATAGCCATACTAGCCCCACAATCCATTATCGAGCTCCTCAAGCTGGTTTACGGGGCGAGGCTAATGCCTAAAACCATAGCCACAGCCAGAGGTGGCTGGGCAGTTATCCGTGTTGGTGGGAGGGATTGGAGGTTCTATAAAGCCTACCCAAGGCTCAGCATTGAGGTTCACAGGGAGGACGCCATCAAGGCGCTTAACGGTTTAATCACAACGCTCCCACTTGACAACACCATGATTAGCTTCGTTAGGGTTGGTGGGAGCCTCTACATTGGGAGTAATAGTGATGTCACCAATATTCTAAACAGGTACTTCCTACTGGAGCCAATTACGGCACAGGAGGCTGTTAGGCTCCTCGGCAACCCAATGCCACTTGTGAGGAGTGGTGGATTCCTGGTGCTACTAGTACTCACCTTCATCGGCTCGTTAATCCTCTACGGTTTGCCTAAACACTGGCTCTGGGTTGGAATTGTAACGGGCATCCTGCTCGTAATCGCACTACTCAGGGCTGGTGGTGGGTTAAGCCTGGCAAGGTACACCCCATTCAGGAGTGGCGTAGTGCATAGTGACGCTAGGCACATGAGCCTAGACCCAAACCAGTTACTGGCTTATGCCGAGCGTAATGCGAGGAGGGACTTTGCCCTAACAATTACGGGTAGCCTTGTTGGTAGGGAGAATTATGCGGCTGAGTTGGCTAGGGCGATTGATAGGTATCAGCTGACTGGTAGAGGCACGTATGCTCCTAGGATTGATGCGCTTCAGGTTACCCACAGGCGTGTTTTGAGCGGTGAAGTACCCATTCGATTCACGATTCTCGGTGATATTGAGGCTCCCGGCATGAGGATCGGCTTTGGGGCTACTCACTGGCTCATGGAGCCTGAGTTGAATGGGCTGAGCCTTGACGTGTGCTCAGTGCCAGTTTTCTACGGTGGGAGCCTCATAGCCCAGTCAGATGAGGTTGTTGTTGATGTTGGCCGTGATGAGTATGGGAGTGAGGTTAAGATTGGCCTCAACACTGCCCCAAGCCCACACGCCCTAATCGTGGGCCCAACTGGCTCGGGTAAGTCCTGGACTGCGGTAAGCCTAATGCTTCGTGCGCATAGGCTTGGCGTGAACCTGCTGGTCGTAGACCCGCAGGGTGAGTACCTGGGCTACTTCGGGAGGGCTGGCGTCCAGTATAATGCCTTTGACGCCCTTGACGCCTTCATTGACTGGCTTGAACCCGTGGCAAGCCCCACGACCCACGCCGACAAGATGGCGAGTATTATAGAGTTCGCCTACGGTGACAGGCAATTAGCCAACCAAGCCTTCGAGGACTTGGTTAGGCTTTATAATGCATTCCCCAGGTACCCTGGCCTCCACGAGGCATTGGATTGGCTTGCCCAGAATGGGGAGGCTTCCAGGGTTTGGCTTGTGGCTAGGGAGTTAATGCCGAAGAGGCTATTGGGCATTGATGAATTAACCAATGGGGTTAGTGTGCTAGTCCTACGCAGGGTCATGAATTACACGGAGTATGCTAAGCTTGTAATGCAACTCCTCCTCTACAGGGCTTACTACGAGTACCTCCAGAGGCCCTTCGTGGAGAGGCTTAACACAATAATCGCCTTCGATGAGGCTTACCTAATTATTGAAAGCCCCATCCTAGAACTCATTGTTAGGGGTGTTAGGAAGCTTGGCTTCGGCGTGTGGGTTGCCACGCAGACGCTCGGTGACGTGAGGAGGGAGGTACTCCAAAACTTCGGTTTCGTTATCCTACTCCAGGGCCTGATGCCCCACGCCCTCAGCGTGGGTGAGGCATTCAGCCTGGAGAAGGCGAATATTGATTGGCTGGGGCAGGGTAGTAACCCGAGGATATTCGGTGGTGAGTACACCCCAGGCATCTTAATCTACCCACCAAGGCCTAGGAGGGTCTTCGTTAAGTTAGAACCGGTTAAGGGCTAATTAGGGAGTGGGTAATGTATAATGCATGCCCAGGGTTAAGGGGCCTCAAAACCAGGTTGATGGATTGGCGGTAATTGATGATGGTGAGGGATTGGTTAGGTCATTCTTCAAGCTACTCGGTGCTGATTACGACTGGCGTGAGGCGCCGTGGGTTGAGGCTGATGGTGGGGAGCTTGTTAAGAGGCTTGGCTATGCGCTCGAGTTGTTTAGGGTAATGGGTGGTGGGTTGCTTATGAGCGTTAAGCCATTCGTGCTCACCATTATGACGCCTAAATACGGCGTAATGCTCATTAAGGATGGGGAATGGTTCTACATGGCATCAGGCGGTTTGAAGGGGGCTTCACTCGAGGTCGTGTTCATTAAGGCGAGGGGTAACTACCTCGAACTCACTGCGCCAGATGCCTTAAGCCTGCTCTTCAGGCCCTAAACCCTCCTGCTCGTAACCATACCGCATAATACTACTACGGCATAGAGCACGGTAAGCATTATTACGGAGGCAGGCCACTTGACTAAACCATCCGCAATAACCCCCACTATTACCACTGCACCCACTGTTAATGCCAGTAGGCCCCTCACGTATTATTCACCGGCGTGGTTTGATTAGCCCGTATTGCCATCGTCATGGTACTGTTCCCAATGCTAATGATGATTGTACTATTGGCCATCTGCCTCAGGCTCACCCTTGGTAACTGCATTTGGGTGGCTATGAATGAGGCTAGGAGTATTATGCCCATTATAATGAAGCCTATTAGGAGTAGTGTTAGCATCCTCCTCAACACATGCACCCAGGCTTAGTGGGCTAATTAGACTCCCGCATGCTAAACCCCAATGCCCAAGGGGGAAACCCGAAACCAAAAGGGGGAGGTTAAGCATTGGTGGGTGCCAATACTCATTGGGGTAATACTACTCATGGCGCCTGGGGGCGCATACTTAACGCCTGCAATGATTATAGCATCAATCATCCTAAAGCTCAGAAAGCCAAGGCCTAAGCCCCCTGAAACCTCCCCCTCACTATTAATCCTCACTAGAATGGGATTAACCTGCCTATTACGCCCCACAACGGGCTAATGAACTCAACAATAATGGCTCCAAGGTAAGCCGTACCAACAGCCAAGTATGGCAGTAGTAGGATGCCTAGTAGCGTAACAGCTACAGTGAGGACTCCAACAGCAGTGAAGGCAGACTCAACGTTACCCCACTGTTGATTAAGCCCATTAACAATGTTGAACGGGCCAGCCAGCACCACCTGACGCAAGACTAAACCCCACATAGTGGGGAACGGTTTTAGCTACTCAAACTCATACCCCTAACTGTGACAGACCTCAAGAAGCCCCCTAATTATAAAACTTAAGGCTAATTAAAGCTATAAGCCAGCCCCTCCTCAAGGCTACATGAGGCATTAACAATGGGGCAGCCCAAGTTAGCAGCCAAGTCAGCCCTGGGCGCCGCTAATCGGTTAAGCCGTCTGAGGCAGCTGTTAGCTCTGCCCGGCCTGGCCTTGAGTGAGATAATACTTCTTAAGGATTGAGTAGCCCCCAGAGGCCGCCACAGCTAGCCCTATGAACCACATCATCGAGAGCAAAGCGGCAATCGGCGCCCCACCGGCGAGCCCCAGCAGCGGGTACGGGATGGCCGTCATAATCCCGCCGACCTTCAGCCCGGCGTTCTTATACTTAGACCCGACTAAGAAGAGCGAGATCCCCAACAGTATGTTCCCTACAAGAATTAAGGGCGGGATCGCGTCGAGGACGGCCCCTGCCCTGCCTATCCCCGTGTGGGGCACGTAGCCGCCAAGGTAGGAGAGGCCCTTGTACGTCCTGTAGACTCCATATATCAGCATGACGATCAGGGCTATGAACACTATGAACAGCTTTGTTAGCAGCTCTCCCGAGTAAATGGATGACTGTACGATCGCAGCCATGAGCGTCTGCATAGGCGGGGCTGTCGGGGGCGGGGTAGGCCCTGGCGGTAAAGGCCCCGAGGATGATGACTCCGCCGCCATACTAACGAAAAGGGAGAACCAGCCCATGACGAAGATGAAGCCGGCCATCCACCCTGTCCCATATATTATGTTCCCGATGCCTCTTATTTCGGGGTTCTGGTCATTGAAGGCCAGATAAACAACGTCCTTCTTCTTCTTGCTCCGCCTTTTCCTTTGGTTTTTGGACGGAGGATCACCACTCATTGATAAGCACCACCTAAACCCTTTATTGGTAATATATAAATTTTATGGTGTGTGTTTTCGGCGTCGCTTCTCCGTGGTCTCCTTGTCATACTCGGCGGGCTGAGCGACTGCAGCCTTTGCATTCCGCTCAGGTTTGAGTGGATGTTTATAGGGCCGATGATGACCGCAGGAGGGCGCTGACCGCTAGGCGCTCCCTCACGGCAGTTGGCCAGGGCGAAGAGCACGGCCAGGCCTTTAGGAGATTCAAGGAGTCCCTGCGGAGTGGCGCTCCTCGCAGGGCTCTGTTAACCTCATAGCCCTGAGGCCGCCAGCCTGTAGACGGGGTCAGCTATTGCGTACTGATAGCCCCAGTCCTAAATGTTTGCAGGAGGTGTAGGTATAAGAAGAGTGACTTCGTGCCAGTTAAGGGACTGCCCATTGGTAGGGGTGTTAGGCTTAGGGAGTACTATAGGTTAATCAGGTTAATCCCAGGCGAGTACAATGTAGTCATATTGTTCCTGAGGGTTGCAGGCATGGAGGTTAGGAGTGGGGGTTACCGTGAAATGGCTTAAGCCATCCATGATACTAGCCAGGAGGGTGATTTTCACGGGCGCCAGGGCTTTCATCGATGGACCTGGGGATGCCAGGTGCCTTGAGTTATTCAGCGACTAGCCCAACACAAAGGGCCTAAGCCGAATCCTAATCCTCCCCTAAGCCCCTCTAAGCCAGTTTCAATTTTTACACTCACAGGCTGGCCTCACCTATTTCACTCAAAAATGTTGATAGGTATTGGACGCAATGCTTTAAAGAGGCGTAGTGCATTATGTTTATGGATGGGGTTGATATTGGTTTTGTTAGGGATAGGGTTAAGGCTACGCTTGATGAGGTACTTAGGTTCTACTCAGGTAAGGAGGAGGTTGTGGCGAAGATCCTAGCAGCCATCCTAGCCGGTGGGCACGTGCTCCTTGAGGATAAGCCGGGTGTCGGGAAGACCTTCCTAGCCAAGCTCATGGCTAAGGTCCTTGGGTTAAGCTTCTCTAGGATTCAATTCACCCCAGATCTCCTACCAAGTGACATAGTAGGTACTAAGGTTTGGAGACCTGCCGAGGGTAGGTTTGAAACCATGAGGGGCCCGATATTCGCAAACTTCGTGCTTGCAGATGAGATTAATAGGGCACCACCCAAGACCCAGGCTGCCTTGCTTGAGGCTATGGAGGAGCTTCAAGTCACAATTGAGGGTGAGATGTACAAACTGCCGGCCCCATTCATAGTGATAGCCACCCAAAACCCCATTGAGTATGAGGGAACCTACTCACTCCCGGAGGCACAGCTCGACAGATTCATGGTTAAGCTGAGCCTCGGTTACCCTGATGAGGGTGAGGAGGAGGAGTTGCTCAACAGGAGGATTAAGTGGATGACAGACGACCCAACCGGCTATGCCTCAACCGTGATGAACACTGATGAGCTACTGGCCATTAGGCAGTTCATTGAGGGTAGGGTGAGGGTTGATAGGGAGGTGATCAAGTACATTCTTTCATTTAGGAGGATTAGGGATGATGATAGGGTTATGGCTGGCCCAAGCCCAAGGGGGCTGCTCTCGTTGATGAGGATTGCCAGGGCTACTGCGGTTATTGACGGTAGGGACTACGTCATACCCGACGACGTCAAGTTCATGGCGCCGGACGTCCTTGGGCATAGGGTCGTGCTTAAACCCGAGCTAGCCCTGGAGGGTGAGGTCAGTGGTAGGGACGTGGTACTAGAGTATGTTAATAAGCTACCCGTGCCCAAGTGATTTAAATGGTTAAGGAGGTTGCCAAGTCTTACTTCACTCTACTGGCAATACCAATAGTACTCTCCGTGCTGGCCTTCATAGGCACGGCGAAGGAGCTCCTAATACCCGTCATATTCTCCGTGCTCATGGTTACCCTCGCACTGTACACGGGGGGTGATGAGCCCCAGGTTTCCGTTGAGCTGGCTTTAAGTAAGGATAGGGGTTTCACGGGTGATGAGGTTGAGGTTAAGGCTAGGGTTAGGGTTAAGGGTGGCTTCGGTCTATTATCCATAGCCCTACCACCAGCCTCATATAGGGATAGCAGGGACTACGCAAGGTACGCCGAGAGCCTAGAGGTGACTAGGGGTAACTCGGTGCACGTGGTCTTCAAGGGCTTTAGGGATCTTGACAGGGAGTACGTGGTGAGAGTTAAGGCGCTTAGGAGGGGTAGGTTTGAGCTTGGGCTTGTTAAGTACACCTACCACCACATGTTCGGCATGAGGGTTATTGAGGGTTCGTGGGATGAGGGGCTTAGGTTAACCATACTCCCAAGGTACAGGGTGATTAGGAGGGGTGTGGGTAGGATTAAGCCATCCCTCGTCACACCCAGGGTCACGCCAATAAGGCTAGGCCCCCACTCCACGGACTTCATTGAGGTTAGGGAGTATGCGCCGGGCGACCCATTCAAGTTCATAAACTGGAAGGCCTCAGCTAGGTCTACCCAAGGTAAGTTACTGTCCAATGAGTATGAGAGGGAGGGGCTTAGGACAGTGGTTTTCCTAATCGACGTCTCAGAGGGCATGAGGTATGGGCTACCCCACGAGAACCCACTCGAATACTCAATCTACCTAGTACTCTCCCTAGCCAAGGCCCTGATTAGGTACGGCTACAACATAGGCCTATGGACCCTGCCCAACACGGGCATCTACGTAATACCCTCGTCGGGTCAGACGCAGTTCTATAGGCTACTAAACGCACTACTAATAATTGAGGGGATTAGGGAATCTGCCCCCGAGGGTTACTTGGACCCTGGGTTGTTGAGGGTTATTGCCGAGACTAAGCCAATACTGATACTCCTAACCAACATAGCCGACGGGCAGTGGTTGAGGAGTTACCTATGCCGGGGTGATGAGGGTAGGTGCAGGGGCTTGGGCAGGGTCTTAATAATAGACGTAACCCACGATTCAATAACCCGCAGGGAGTTGCTGGGCGAGTACATGGTAACCCCATGCCTCGGGGTCACTCCGAGTAGGGCTAGGCTGTATAGGGCGTTGCCGAGGTGGACCCAGGTTGTTACCTGGGATCCACTCTGCGAGGGTGTTGGGAGCCTGGTGGCTAGGTTAATGCCTAGGATTAGGTGGTTGTCGTGAGGGTTGCCTCACTAGCCCTAGCCCTACTACTACCGTTAACACCATTCCTAACACTCCAATTCCTGGCAAAGTACCCAAGCATCATCGTATACGTGGGACTCATGATAGTGGCCCTGGTGGGTGTAGTAGGCTGGGTTAGGGGTAGGGGGGTTGGTTACGCTGGCTTAGCCTCGGCTTTAATCTCAAGCCTCCTGGTGACATTAAGCATGGGTTACATACCCTACCTCACCCACTTCACCCTAGGCACCATAGAACCCTCCACATTACCGTACTTAGGGGTGTCCATTGCAGCTAGTCTATATGCCCACTTCCTTGGGAACGCCTACGAGGCGTCTAAGAGGTTTGAAGCCGCAATGAGGAAGTATGGCCATGACCCGAGGGAGGCCAGGGAGCTCGATGCCATGAACACCTGGGCCATTGCCGTGGGTGGGGTCCTCCTGGCGGTTTCATTAGCCCTATACGCACTTATGAGGGTTGCTATGGTATTTGAACTACCCCCAATGCTGGTGTTGGCCGTGTTTATCGTGGTTTACCTGGCGTTGATGGCCATTGTCATGGTGCACTCCGCAACCCATTAGACGCAAAGCTTAAAATACTGATACCCTATTAATTAATGAGAATGCTGAGGTTTTCATCATTAACCAGGGCTTTAGCCGTGTTATTCGTGGCGTTCTTAGTACTAACAATAATAGTGAATATACTCATGAGCCACCTCTTAAGGTCTGGGGACATTAATAGGCTGCAGGAGCTTGTAAACCAGCATTCACTCGAAATAGCCCGCTACATGGTCCTGGTTATAACTAACCCGCTTGGTTTAACGCAAATAACCAGGGGGTACATTACCCCCGCTGAATCCGAGTCGGCGTACTTAGTAATAGTGCTCACGTTGCTTTCCATATTCACATCAATGCTACTGGCCGGTGTTGAGGACTTGAGGGGTTCATTAAGGTTCATTAGGGTTGATGGGGTAGCTGGCATGCCACTGCTTGGTTCAGCCGTGTTAATGATTGGGGGATCGGTGCTGGCCATTGGTGGACTGGTGCTGACGCTAATAGCTAACGTTAAGCCCATTGTAATGTCGGGTGTTAGGTTTACGTTAAGCTCGGGAATGGCAATCTTCACGCTACCCCTACCCTGGACCATGGTGTTGGGTTATGAGCTTTGGCTAATGGGTGTCGTGGCATTGGGCATCGTTGTTACGGCCATACTGCTTAGGCGGGGTGGCTTCACGGGGCGCGGCGCCCTATCAACAATGGCCGCATTACTGCTCACGGCCGGCTCCATATACGCCTTCGTAAACCCACTCTTCGGCTTTCTAATAGCCACGATAGGCTCAGCTGTACTGAGCCTAATGGGGGTTGGGCCATGAGGAGGAGTTACCTACCGGTGCTCTTCCTAGTAACGGCCCTGTTCATAACCTGGATCCTAATGAACTCAATACAACTCCTAATGGTAACGCCCAGTGGCACCAGTAGCTCAGTTAACCTGGGTAGGGGCTTGGGTTGGAGGGGCTTTGGGACTGGTTGGATTGGCCTTGGGATTGGGCAGTTTGGGTTCGGTTCAGGTTTATCTGGGTTTGGACGTGGGCTACGTGGATTTGGTTTCGGCTTTAAGCCAGGGAACATAACGTTACCAAGGCTCCCACTGAACCTGTCAATGATCCGTGTGGCCAAGGCTAATGTAGGTATGCCCTTCATGAGCCTAACCATTTCATTACCGATAATACACTTGGCTATGCCTAAACTTAACATCCACCCAAGCTCAGTGAACATCACTTACCACGGCACCACGCCAGGGGGTGGGGGAGGGGGCGGTGGGTCTGGTGGGGTTTCAGGCTCGGGCACATCCAGCCAAGGTGCCACGGTTAAGGTGACCACGGTGCACGTCGTTAATATAACCATGCAGTGGTTGATTTACCTACTCATAGCCGTGATAGCTATTTTAATCGCATTCTCGCTAATAGCCATCCTGAGGAACGTGGGTGGCGCTAAGGCAACCGTGAAGGAGGGGGCTGGTGAAGAGGCTAAGGCTAGGAGGTTTGCAGAGAAGCCGCTGGTGAAGGTTGAGGAGAAGCCCACGGGCACCGTGGGTGAGGAGTACCAGCAACCCAACTTGAGCGGCGTCTTCGTGCCACTTAAGGGTTGGGGTGGTGGTAGGTTAATTAAGCTCGGCATCGACGCAGACCTACCACTGGTGTGGAGGGTTAATGAACCACTACCCGTTGAGGTAGCCCCAGGCGCCACCGTTTCAATAAGCCCTGAGGGGGAGGTTGGGGGTGGTTATGTGGTCTTTAGGGGTGTTGGCTGCCACGAGGTGTCTGCTAGGCTTGGTAATGAGGCTGAGGTGCATAAGGTACTTGTGGTTGACGACTACACTAGGGAGGTTGTGGAGGTCTTCGAGAGGAACATTTTGAGGGGGGATGTTGACCACAGGGTGATGACGCCAAGGGAGATTTGCAGGGAGTTGGGTAAGAGGGGGCTGTTGAGCAATGTGGATTGCCCATCGTGGAGTAGCCTAAGGGCCTTTGAGGACGTCAAGTACGGTGGGTACGCAATGGATAGGGCTAGGTATGAAGAGTTCGTGAGGGGGCTTTACAGGTTGAGGGAGCCCTACGTGAGGTGGTGCGCTTGAGGACCAGCTGGAGGGGCTATGCAGTAAGGACAGCAGCCCTAGTGGTAGTCTACATACTGCTCAACGCCCTGGCGCCAGCAATACACCTACTAGCCCTCCTAAGGCTCATAACCTTCATTACCGGTGTAATACTGCTACCATTAATAATCTACTACGTTACCAAAACCATCGGCAGCCTAATTGCCGAAAGAACCACCGGCAGTTTAACCGCTAGGGGTGGTGGGGCGCGGGGCCCAGTGGTGATTAGGGTCTCGGGCTCGGGGTTAATTGGCTTGGTGCTAATGGACCTGGTGGCCCCAGCCATCGGCCTATACTTCGGCTTCAGCAACTTAGCCGCCTTCATAGCGCAGTTCACTAAGCCACCCACCCACCCCTACGTAGCCCAGGCTTTAACGGCGTTCTACATTATGATCCTCGGCCCGGTGATTAGGGGGTTTGGTAAGGGTCGCCTAGGTGGTGTGGTTGGTGATGCGGTGTCTGGTGTTGGGGTTGCGGTGTTCATCTATGGCTTCGCTGGGTTAATCTACCTGGCATCAAGGCCACTGGCCATGCCCTTCGAGGTCCTATCCCTCACGGTGGCCGCCACCTCACTGGCAATGCTGGGTAGTTTACGTAACCCGCAGGTGCGTGAATTGAAGCCCCTATTCAACAGGGTTAACGCAATAATCATCATCATAGCCTTCACCCTAACCCTAAGCGGCATACCCAGCCTAGCCAAGTACTCAGGCTACATAGACCTAGCAGGCCTAGTGGTGGTGCTGGGGCTTACTGGTGAGGCGGCGTATAGAGTTTATAGGACATACAGCACAAGCCTGGAGGGGATACGTGAGAGGGTGTATGCTGAGCATGAGAGGCAGGGGGGTGTGAAGGCAACCCAGGAGGATGAGGAGCTCCAGCGTGCATTAGTAGACTTCATTAAGTACGGCAATAAGGATGGTTTAATCATGTACGCAACCCACATGCTAACCCTCTGCGACCAAGACCTACCTGGGATAAGGGATGCGCTAGGGGAGTTAATCAAATACAGGGAGACCTTAAACACCAACACCAGGTGGATCTGGAACCCAGGCGAGGTTGAGGAGGCCATGAAGATGGAGATGTCAAGGAGACTGAGGATCGCGGGTGACATCATAGGCAATGTCACCAACTGCCGCAACACCAAGAAACAAACCCCAACCCCACCCAAAGGTAACCCCATAACCCAGAGCCTTCATTAAGTAAACCATGGATTGCGCAATCCTTAACCAAAAGTCTCTTAGTAAGGCTGGCCTAATGAATGTGAAGGAGTCGAACGGGAGAGCCCTAAACCTGGTTAGTATTCATGTAAATCAATGACCTTCATTGACTCCCCTACTCCCTTCAATTCCAAGGTAAGCTTTATTAACTCGCCATGCACATTATTAACTATGCCGCACTATACAAGGGGGGAGCAGATTGGGCTAATAGTATCGGTAATAATACTGGGACTGGGGATAGGACTCTACATTGGGGGAGGTAACCCAGCCATCACTAGGAGTCCATCCGCATCTCCATAGGATTGCGACTGTGGTGAATGACACCACGGTGAGTGGTAGGGTTGTGACCGTTATCGCAACCTCAATCATCCACCCAACTGCAACGGCGGTAAGCACGGTAACGAAGCCAGTGATGGGCACAGTGCTGGTAGTTGGGATAGTGGCCATTGTAATCGTTGCATCGGCAGTAGTAGTGTTAATAGAGTTGAGGAGGAGGTGAGCATAGCTTAAACCCACCAAAACTAAATCCCTCCACCTCTCACTTCTCTTCTTCCACAATTGCCGGCTTAAGCTCATGGTTCCAGGTTAAATCGCACTTAATGAGGTGAATTTGTCGGTTTAGTTGCAGTGATTTTTAATGGTGCGTGGATGCACGTTACCCTAATTGGAGTTGGTTAGCGAGATATTCGTTGGTTCTAGGATAGGTATATCTCGAAATCATTAGCATTAAGGCGAAGAATTACTTGAAAATGAGCCCACGAGGGTTATTGTTACTGAGCAGCTGTAGATTTCGCCCCAGAACATGGTACCGTTTAATATGCCTTGGACTGGGGTTAGTTCAGGTTTTGGTTATTCCGTCGAGCTCATCAATGTTGCCGTGTGCATTGTGTGGTGGGTGTAGAGTTAAGCAACCTTAGGTGGATGTACTCGATGAGGTTTAGGTGATGATGAGTGGGGGTCAGCCACATGCAATTAACTTACCCAACCACGAATTGAAAAAAGTCAGGGGCTGATTAGGGTTACCTGGTTCACTGGTTAACCAAGTACCCTGGGTCTCAGTGCACCAGTGTACCTGGGAACCAGGTTCCCAGTGGCTCAGTGAACCAATTACCACTTAAGCACCCGTTGAACCTTGCAATAAACAACGGTAATCATCCATAGCCCTAACACCAAGGTTCCACGACAACCCCCCACGAACCGGCACCTCACATCAAGAAGATCTCAAAGGAGGATTGAAGGCTCCTTAATCCACTTAACAGTTATGGTGCTTTGGAGTGTTGTGGTTTTAACAGGCGTGTATTTGGTCTAGTTGGGTTGCTTCGTAAAACCCTTGTGTTTGAGTGGTGGGTTGTTGCATATTCTCACCTTCTCCTAATCATTATGGCTATCAGTGCTGCGGCTAACACTACGATGATAATTATGAGTGCGGAGAGAGAAAAGTTTAAACCCTGAGTTTCTCAACTATCTTTGGAGCTCTATGGGAATTTGGGGCATTATCGGTCTTATTGGTCTGGTTCTAAGTATTGTTGGAGGGCTATCTTCGGTTTGGTATATCTATGAGAAGCTAGTACCTATACGAAGGTTATCATGGAGATCTGCTCAAAAAGCTGCCCTAAAGATC
>Ga0080003_1000854_pt1 | contig 18211 bp, 17 predicted proteins | sample JossMetagenome_FD_69206 | JGI IMG/M metagenome (GOLD analysis project Ga0080003, IMG submission 69206) | Hot spring microbial communities from Joseph's Coat, Yellowstone National Park, USA - JC2_E (SPADES assembly) (version 2) | ecosystem: Environmental > Aquatic > Thermal springs > Hot (42-90C)...
TGGTGAGCTACTCCCGGGCTAGGGCCGAAGCCATGGGGGTGAAAATGGAAGGCATAGGGATCGGTGAAAGGGCGGAAAGGCTGATTTTGATAGCAGTTGGTCTGGCCGTGCCGAGGGTGGCTTTGTCAGTATTGTTGATTTTAGCCATCATATCCAACTTCACCTTTTTGCAAAGGGCCCATGAAGCTTACCTCAGGCTCTCAGCTTGATCGCCTTGCTTTACTTTGTTTTGATTATTGCGTCCGCGTGCGGACGCGGTGATTGGCCGTTCAGAGAGAATGAGCTTGTTCGATTTTTTTGCCTTGCTTCGTCGTGTACAAATTTCACTGAGGCAGTGGCGCTCCATTACGACGGCGATTATGGTCCAGCCCATGAACATGCGAGGCACTCCACTGGCTGGAAGGGGACGAGGAGAAAAAAATATAACGGAATCGGATGGAAAAGGGGCCTTCATCCCTCCGTTAAGGGCATCAGGCCTTAGGGGAAAATCTCTTTCAGCGAGAGAGGGGACGCTGGCCCCTCTTATAACGAAGCTTTTGTAAGTGTGATGCGCGGTGAGGCAGTAGTGCGACCCGATGCAGGGAAAAACGCCGGGATCGGTCGGGAGGGGGAAAGAGGATAAGAGCGCTACTCAGAAAAGTCTCGGGAGGCCTAACCACTTCAACCATCGCGTGAGAGCAGAAGCAAGGAATGGTAAGAGCTCCTCTTCAAGATCAGAACGAGTTCCGAAAGCCAAACGACGATAGGGGGTCATAGATAAGGCACCCTTTACGGCGACGACCAACTACCTCGCGTGTTTTTCGGGAGGAAAAACGCAATCCCTGGCAGTAGCTCTTCGGAAGGAGGATCCGCGATACCTCCTTGGGGGCATCGCAATGCCTTGAGGAGGAAGGCTGGCACACCTTTGGGGTTCCCCTCTCCCTTTCGTGGGAGACCGCGAGCGCGCGTTCATTTGCGAAGTCGCGCCGAAGCTTAGTCTGTCGGGGGGGAGTTCACCCCCTGGGCTCCCTGGGTTCACCGTTCGACGGGGACGTGGCCTGAGCCGCTATCGCACTCTAGGAGGGGCTTTGCCCAGGGGCGTAGGCGGGGCGCGCGGATGTTGACGCCCCTGTCGCGGTTGACTACCTCTCCCGGTTCCTCGCGCGAGGGCGCCTGTGAACCGGGAATCCTCACCCGCTAAGTTAAGTTAGGTTAGGTTAGGTTGGTTTACAGCATGTTGGCAAGAAAGCTCCGGCCTTAAGGGAGGAGATGAATTGCCAGCCGAAAACTTTATCAATCATGACGATATCAAAGTCAGTACCCACGGGCAGTGGGGAATTAACGCCTGATAAGCCCATAAAAAAGGGTGAGAGATGGAATAAGACCTCCGGACCAGAAGGGCATGATGGGGGCACCGTCGATGAAGCAGGAACCTCAAATCCCTCGGGGATGAGAGGATGTCAGCCCATACGAACCAAGTTTAAAAGGTACTGAGGGTCCGCTTTATGCAGCAAAGGGTTAGGCTGTGGGTTTTCGCGGCGATTTTTTCGGTGGCTTCATACGTCGTTTCGGCTGGCATATCCTTGGGGACAGCGGCTTATGTCGCGTCAATTTTCTTGGACCCGTTGTTGAATTTGACGGTACCGTTGCTGATACTTTCGGTGGGATTTCAGGCCATAAACGAGCGCTGGGGAGCCTTCGCCATCGGTGTGATCATGGCGGTCCTTTTCGCGTTGATTTTTATGTTCTTTCTTACCGTGGCGGAGCTGGCCGCTGGATTGCTAACCGAGGCGACGGCTTACTTCTTGGGTTACCGTGGGCTCAAGGCCTCGGTGATCAATACGGCCGTGTACGGCGTGACAGAGGGTGCGCTAAGCGTGTACGTCGGCTCGCTTTTTCTCCATTACGCTATCCCTGCATTGCCTTTCACGGGGTTTGCTGTTGCGTTTGCCCTAATTGGAGCCCTGATGGGCTATCTGGGCCAATCCGTGTCCTCTTACATGCTGAGGTCCCGTTTGATGAGGTAAGCCGAAATGAGTGAGCTACCAGGTGCATGACGCCCCCGCACGGTGAAAGGCTCTCAAAATGCTGAAAAAGGAGGTCTCTGGTAAGTGAAGTTCGGCGCAGAGCTTGGCATACCAACTGGTCTCATGATCGCTCTTTCGGCGGCATTGACGGTGTCGCCTGCGCCGTTGCTCTCCACAATGGTGCTCCTCATAGGTAGAAAGCGCATAATGGGGGCCGAACTATCCGTGGTCGGCGTGTCCGCGTTGGCCTTGAGGCTTTCGGGTCATTTTTCTCTGTTTCCTTACACGGAGAGGACCTTGACGTACGTCAACCTCTACCTCGTCGCTGGCGAATATTTGGATAGGCGCTCATTGCTGGGGCTCGCGGGCAGGCGCGCGCTCCCGTTGGTGTTGGCGCTGAACTATTTTCCCTTATTCCTTTCCGTGTCCTCAAGGGTGGCTTTTTACGCCAGGACCAGGGGGATAACGGCTGACCTTAGGCGCGGGAAACCGATCTTCTTTCTCCGTTCGATAGCTCTTCCCGTTATCGTCGAGACGGTGAGGGTCGCTGAGAACTTGTACATGGCCTACTCATTGAAGCTTTATGGAGGGCTCAGGGGTATATCTCGGTCGGCGCCATCTAGGTCCGATTGGCTATTCCTGCTGTACGGGGTGGCCGTCCTTTGCTCTTCATTCATCCCTCGTTTCTGAAAGGCGAGCTGGCTTTAGATGAAGGGGAAGTGGTGGGCCTATTGGGGAAAAGCGGTTCGGGAAAGACTAGGTTGATAACCGAGGCGCTGGGGTGGGGAGGGAACTGCGCGATTCGCGAGGAGGGTTCGCGGCTGGACTTGCCACTTCCCAGATCCTTGTTATCTGGGGTGCTCCAGGACCCAAGTTCTCAGGTGCTCGGTGGTAACTGCCAGGAGGAGATCAGGCTTCTGGCAGCCGATCACGCCGTTGACGAGGCCATGGCGAAGAAACTGATGGGTGAATATTACAGCCGCGATTTCTTTGAATTATCGGACGGATATAAGAGGAGGTATTCCCTCGTCACCGTAATGGCGTCAAAGCCCAAATACATCCTGTTGGACGAACCCCTGGCAAACCTAGATTCACAAGGGGTACGCGAAATCCTCTCTTTGCTCCCCAGGGGTAGCCTCATCGCCGAGCACAGGGTAAGAGAGGTAAGGGGAATACTGGATAGGGCATACCTGATAGCGAACAACAACATCGAAGAAGTGGGCAGGGACAAGCTCTACGATGACGAATTCCTCAGGTCGCATGGGCTTAGGGGCTTCAAATTAGAGCGGCAAAAAGAGAGCGTCGTGGGCAACGAGGTTCTGCTGGATTTGGACGTGGGTTTCCGCCTAACGCTGAAGGAGGGGGAAGTCGTAGGGTTATACGGGAGAAATGCATCCGGCAAGACCACGATCATAAGGAAACTTTCGCGCAAGTCGTATGCGGTGTTTCAGGAACCTGATCTCCAGTTTTTCAGGCGCACTGTTAGCGAGGAAGTGGGCAATGACGATGCGCTGGCCCTTTTCGGGCTATCGGAAAAAGCGGAGTCCAGTCCCTTTGCGCTTAGCTTTGGCGAGAAGATGAGAGTACTCATGGCCGCGGCGTTCTCTTCTGGCAAGAGGGTGCTGGCCTTCGACGAGCCGACCACGGGGATGGACGGGGATGCACTTCTGTCTTTCCTGGATGCCCTCGACTTGCTGAGAGACCAGAAAAGGGGAGTGGTGATGGCTACGCATGACGAGGACCTTCTAAGCGTCTGTGATCGGGTTATCTTTCTACAGTAGGGACCCTGCCCGTGAGGTCGGGGTAGTTCACGACCTGGATAGCGCGGAGAAGGGCGACCAAAGGGAATCGGGTTTCGCTCTACGTAGGCGCACGAGGGTACGCATCAGCGTACCCGTGGTACGCGTAGGGCTTGGGCTTCACGGCTTCACGCAACTCCCTCGCGAGTTCATCGGGATCCTTCCGCTCCGCCCCCTCAGGGCGCACCCACCCAGGAGGGATGGCGGGACTGCATGATCCCACCGATCGCGCTGGGAAGCGCCCTCCATTTTCAGTCCCGTTCCTCCTCTGCGTGTGCACGTACCCCTCCTTCTCTTTCCAAAGGAGGTCTTGGGTCTTTGCAACCACCCTACTGCCCATGCACACAGAAATCGTTCATATCCAATTATATATAAACCTACCTATTTTGAAACTGCTGACTACGGCTTCTGCGCGAGTATGGGTCTTCGGCGATTCCCTCTGTTACGTCAGGTTTTCCGCTCGAATCACCGATTTGACGGCCTCCATGAAGTTGAGCTCGTCGGAGAGATAAGCGTCCACGAACCCGTCCTTTTTGAGAAGCTTGGTCATCAGGGCTTTCCTAATCGCTCTTGGCATGGCGGAGTAAAGGCGCAGTAGACGGCCCTGCTCGCGGATCTCGGCCTCTAGGTCGGCCAGTTCATCGGTTAGACGTTCGTCCAGTTCATCCCCGGAAGCGATGGCCTCCGCAGCCACTTCGGCAGAGATGGCGGCTGGACGAATGCCCTCGCCGGCTATTGGGAAAACGAGCCCTCTGGCCTCCCCTATTCTGCCGCGTTTATCTCTGACCTCCCCAACTGATATGGGCGCGCCGCTCAAAGAAGTCACCTTGCCGGGGACCTTTCTCTTCACGTAATCTAGTAGGAGCCGGGCTGGGTTTCTGACCTCGAGGAACCCGGCGCCAACGTTGGCGGTGCCGGGCCTGCTCGGGAAGACCCAGTAGAAACCAGTTAGGTCGCTGTTGAATTCAAGCGATACCCAATCGACGGTGTCTTCTGTCTGGACGATCGCCCTAACGGTTAGCACGGTTGTCCTGTCTCTTGAATACGGGCCGGTGGCGTCGATCACAAGCTCGTGCGCGCGGGCCTCGCCGTTCGTCCAGCGTTTGACGGCTCCCCCCCTGAGCTCATTGACCCATCCCGTTTTATCGATGACCACCCATTTTGCGTACCTATAATGGGTTGAGTACACCTCCGATCCGTCGATTAGCAACTTAAAGTCGTGCACTTCCTTTATAACTTTCCATGGATATTTCGGCGCGTAAGAATTGGTGACCACCTCGCCGCAAGGCTTGAAATACTTTTCCGTGACGTCGAAGAGTTCTGCTTCGATACCGGAATGCCTCAGCAGCTGGAATAGGTAGGAACCGGCCACCCCGGCGCCTCTGATGGCAACGCGCGACAATCCTGCCACACCCACTTGATTGGGGGCCCCTTAAAAATAGTTGCTAAAATCCGGTAGGGCTAGGAAGGTACTCAAGGCGTTGACCGTCACGTCGTTAATGAGCTTTTTCGCTTTTATGGGATCGTTGAGTTTAAAAAGCTCGGCCTCTTTTCTGAGAAAGTTGCTGGCGTGGATGTCCCTAGTGTCCAAGGCCAATCTGGCCGAGGTCATGACGGTGGTAGGCATCTACGTCCACGCCTGGTTTCTCGTTTTCGCGGTGGGGCTTCCCTACGTGGTTTTGGCACTGGAATGGAAGGCCATAAGGGGAAAGGACGGCCTTTACCTCGGTGCGGCGAGAAAGGCCAGCATGGTGTGGGGTGTCTCTTTTGCCGCGGGTGCGGCTACCGGGACGCTCGTGGAGTTCGGTCTTGTGCAGGTCTGGTCCGGTACCCTCGCGGCGCTGGGTACCTTCTTCTTCGCGGTGATGTACCTCGAGTTATTCGCCTTCATGACAGAAATAATCTTCGTGGTGCTCTACATATACACCTGGGACACCTACGCTTACAGGTGGGTCCACTGGTTTTTCGGCTTGGTAGTCCTCTTGGGTTCTAACGTGAGCGCCCTCATGATACTGGGGGCTAACGCGTTTATGAACGTCCCGTGGGGGACTGGGAGCCTCATATCCGAGATTTTACCTTGGGAAACCGTGAGCTACGGTCCCCTGGTGGCCAACGGCACAGCCCTGATTTCGCTGGCGTCGGGGCTGAGCAAGGGACCTTTGCCGCTAGCCAGCGTTTCGTTTGGGTCCTCGCTGGGCCAGGTCCTATCGAATCCCATGATTGCATTTTATGACCCGGACTTGTGGGCTACTTTTCTTCACACCGTGACGGCGGCGGTCATCGTCGTTTCTTTTGAGGCCTCAAGCGTATTCGGTTACCTTTATTTGAAGTCCGCCGAAGCGCAAAGGGCGGATCTGTTGAAGCTCTTCAGGACCTCCTTCGCCGTCGGCGCTCTGGCGAGCTTTATCCAGCCATTTTTTGGCGACTTGGCTGGCAGGGTCGAGTACACCTACCAGTACACGAAGTTCTTGGCAGCGGAGGGCTTCCCTCCACAAGGGGGTCAAAACCCCATCCTTGGCATACTATTGAAGGGGAACCCGTCGTACGACTTCCCGGGCTTCAGCCAGCTATTGTCGGAGGTAAAGCTTTCTTCCGATCCCGCAGCGGCCCTGGCCACCGTTAAGGGCGCAGAATCCGTTGAGGGACTGATATTTCCGCTTTACTACGGCATGGTAGGGGCGGGGGTGGTCCTCTTCCTGTTGGCAGTTCTGTATTTCGCGTCTTTTTCTGCGAAGCTGAGGAAGATCGAAGAGAAGTTGTTCTCGGTGCTCCGGTTGGACGTTGATCATTTTCTGGTCTATGCGTCATTCGTTTCGACGTTTCTGGCGCTCTTCGCCGGGGCGGCTGGGTGGGCCGTGAGAGAAGTGGGGAGGCACCCTTGGACTATCTATGGCCTCATACCCTACTACGACGTCGTAACGCCCGCGACCGTGACGCCCACCTTGGTAGCCTTTGTGGTCGCGCTGGAGGTAGCCATATTCATCGCGGGAACGGCCGCGATAATCGCGGTGTTAAGGCACGAGATAAGAGGAGGGTTGGGGACGAGACCTGGGACTCCCGGGCATAAGGTCGGAGATAAACCTGAAGGCCCTGCGCCGGCGAAAGGGGAAGCGGGGGAGAGGGCTCCGGGGCAAAGCGAAACCCCGCAAGAGGGAGGGGAAGTAAGGGGGGGTGGAGGCTTATGACGGGCACTTCCGTGTGGATAGGATTCTTGATGCTGGGGGTGACCATAGTGAGCCACATATTTCTAGTTAGCCTCGTGCTCGGGCTGGCCTTCATGGCGCCCCTTTTGGAGTACTTTTCCCATCGGTGGAAAGACGGGGAGTTCGAGGATTTGGCCAAGAACGCCCTGAAATACTTGGCGGTAAGCGAATTGGCGGCCGGAGTGTGGGCGACCTGGTTCACAGTGGCGTTGGCCGGCTTCTGGCCTCAATTGGCGTTCATAGCGACCACGGTCCTCTTTTACCCTTTGGTGATCGGGATTACTGGTGTGCTGATAGGTATTACATTCATGTCCATCTATTGGTACACCTGGGGTGTAGTGTCTCGTTCTCTTCACCTTCTTCTAGGCGTGGTAATGGCTGTGGGCGCGGTTCTCGTGCCGGTCGGTTTTAACATGATATTCGCTTTCATGGATGATCCCGTTGGTTTAAAAAGGGGATTGGCCGGAAACGGTTGGGCGGTATTCGGTAACCCGCTTTACCCGGACTTCACCGTTCACAGGATAAGCGCAGCCATATCCATGGCGGCCATGGTCTTCGCGAGCGTCTATGCCATTAAGGCGTACAGAAAGCGCGAGAAGAGATACGAGCGCGCCTCGGAATTCGGCCTCTACGTCGGTCTCCCCGCGCTTTTGGTCGCGTCGATCACTGGGGCGATTTACGCTTTCCTATTGGCGAAGTACAGCCCTTACATAGCTTCGGCAGTGCTTGGACCTCTGTCCTTTTCTTCGTTGGCGACGTTTTTCGACCTTTATCCCGAGTTTGTGGGCTTCATGGCCGTGGTCATCGGGATATGGGCCTTTGCGATTTTCAACGCCCTCCACAGGAGATTTGACAAAGCGAAGGAAGTCTCTTCGGTCGCCTTGCTCATACTTTCCCTCATAGGGGTCCCTTACGGCGAGGTGTTAAACGACCTTCCCCGTTACCCATATATGGTCGTTCAGGGGACCGGCGGCGTCGAAGCCGCTCAGCTCATCAATCATTGGATGTTCATACCTACCTCTTTTGCCTATGCGGCCCTTATCGTTGGTGCGGTTCTTATGGCGATTTTTTCCTACATGTTGTACTTGGTATTTGGAGCTAAGCAGCCCGGTGGCCAGCGTGCAAACCACCCCGAAAGAAGCATTTCACAAAACCTCTCCGCTTCGCCTGCCCCAGCTTCGCGATGAAGGCGCGCGTAAGTCGGCTGAACTCTGTTTGGGCGAGGTAGTGCGCGGAGGGCGGTGGCATGCGCGGGAGCGTATGACTTTAAAAACGGGTCATCACCTTATCGCGAATGAAAGTGGGTGGGTCGCTCTCGAGGGGTCTTCGGTACTTCGCTTCCCTGTCCAAGTTGCCTCAAACGCTGATGTTGGTCTTTACGGCCTTCATCGGTTACGTCACGCCTCACGGGCATCTGAACCCCGCGGCTTTGTCGATCCTTTTGGTCTCGGAGTTCTTGGCCATTTCGGGGACGACTTCGATAAACATGTATCACGATAGGGACATCGACGCCCTGATGGGGAGGACGAAGAGCAGACCCCTTCCGTCCGGCTCAATTAGGCCTCGGGAAGCTCTGGCGCTGGGTTACGTTTTGCTGTTTTCTGGACTAGCCATTTCAGTCCTAGACGGATTACTCCTGACCTTGACCATAATCCTAGGCTACGCGTTCGACATATGGGTGTATACCGTGATGTTGAAGAGGAGGAGTTCGCTTAACATAATCTTCGGTGGGATCGCGGGCGCCATGCCGATCTTGGGTGGTTGGGTGGCGAGGACCGGAAGCTTCGGGGTTGGAGGCGTCGTCCTTTCGCTTTTGATACTTTTGTGGATACCGCTTCACACCTGGGTAATAACCCTTGTCCACAAAGAAGACTACACGAGGGCAGGCATCCCCATGGTACCCTTGAGAGCGGGCGTCGGGCGGCTTTTCGTTTACTTGTTTTTTGCGTTAGCGGCGTTCTTCTTCGCGACTTTTGAATTGGCCGTAATCGGGTTGACCACGTGGCTGATGCCCACGCTGTCCGGCGTTATGATCGCCGCGCTGCTCTCGATGCTGTATGCCGCTTTCTTCTTGGGTCGGGGGCGCTTACTGAGGCCATCACAAATGCTAGCCGATGTCTTCTTGATGGTTTCACTGTTATCGTTGCTCCTGAGGTAATCAACGCTAGGGGCTAACTTTTAGCGGTGGGGAAGCGGGCTATCCATCAAAAAGTTAAAATGCTGCTGTCGGTAGGGAAATGCGCGGTCGTCGTCTAGCTGGTTAGGACGCCAGCTCCCCAAGCTGGCGATCCCGGGTTCAAATCCCGGCGGCCGCACTCTCGCACGCGTTGTGCTTTCTTGATCGGAAGCTGGGCTTTGGAGGTTTCTGCATACCTTCTTCCCGCTGGGCTTTTTACCGGTGTTTACCGGTGTAAGGTAGGTAAAGTATACATTGGGATTCGTCTAAAATTATGGATAAGGGAGCTAAAGTCCCTTCCACAGGGAAGGGATGGATAGCCCCATATGGTCAAACTAAAATTTTGTGGCCGCAATGCGTGAGAGTTCGTGTTGCAGTGCCATTGGATCCAGACAGGGACGTCGGGACAAGGGAAAAGAGGAGATGAGGAGATGACAGCGCTCAGGAGGCTGCCCCCTGAGGCCCTGCCACTTTCATCTGCAGTGAACTACCCCGCCCTTACGGACGGGGTTTCCCGGTTCATCGATACGCTTACGCCTGGAATACCGCGGGTATTCCATCCCGCATCGCAGAGGCGTTTTCATCCTCGGGCGTCTCCCCCGCCTTCCATGGGGAAAGCCCCTCCTTCTTCTCTAGGTTTGGAGACACAGATATCTCTTTTTGTGACGCAAAAACGTTTCTGTAAGGGGGCCATCCATCCCCCACCTTACGGAGGGGGACTTTCGCCCCCTTAACCCCCATAAAGTTAAAGGAAATCCGGAAGCCAATCGAAAGGGTTAAAAGAGATCAACCGTTAATGGTCGCACATTGAAAAAGAACCATAGAAAGGGTAAGTCCCAATCCAAGAGGCCCTTAGGCCAGCTTCAACTGGTAGAGGGCGTACCCATCACGCCGCAGGAACTCACAGAAAAGATAATGGCCATGAGGAAGCAAGGGCTGAGCAAGGCCCTGATCGGTCAGAAGCTCAGGGACGAGGAGGCCGTGCCGTCGGTTAAGAGGATAGTCGGAAAATCCATAACCGCCCTTCTAAGGGAACAAGGGGAAAAAGAGGCCGTGCCCGAGGACCTCGCCAACCTCATAAAGAGGAGGCAGCGCATAGAAGAACACCTGGAGCAACACCCCAAAGATAACGACTCCAAGAAGGGGCTGGTCAGGACCAACTCGAAGATAAGGCGCCTCATTAAGTACTACAAGAGGGAAGGAGTTCTTCCGGCCGCTTGGGAGCCCACGTCCTGAAGCGAGCTCCCACCGCGGGGACCATCCCACCCTAGAAGAAGAACGTCCGTCTGCCGCCGAAAGCAGGGCACGGAAATTTCCGTAGAGGCGAAGCGGAAGAAGCGATACGCGCGCGTAAGCGCTTTTTCTCTGCCGACGAAAAGGGAGTTAAAGGGGGAGGGAAAGCGATGACGAGCGGTATGCTTTAAGCCAAAAAGAAAAAATTACGTTTAATAGACGCCCGTTATTACCTTCCTTATGTACACTACGAAGGGTGCGGCTATGAGACCCATTATAACCCCGCCAGCGGCGCTCACTAGGCTATTCGTCAGGACGTACTGAGTGGTGTAGCTGTAGCCCTCCACGAAGGTCGCGAAGAAACCGTGATAGAACAACGGGTAGGCCAAGGCCACCACTACTCCCCCTATGACGCTGTCGATCACGAATAAGCCCGGTATCCTGACGACCTTCTCCTGGACCTCCACGGTCCCTCCTTCCCCTTGTACCTTCTTCCTCCCCACGACCTGGTTATTCGTCCCGAAGTATTTTCCCCTCAATAGCAGATAGAGGTCAAGCATGGCCGCGTAGGCTATGAGTTCGTATATGAACCAGAAAGGCTCACCGCCGAACCCGTAATGGAATATGTCGGACAGGAGCGTGTAGATGAACATCGTTGTCATTACGGTACCGGGCTTGCCGATAAGCGAAGCCGCCAGAAGCAATATTATTATTTCGCCGATGTCCGGGTAGTAGAACCAGGAAGTCACCGCGCTGAACTTCGGTATCAGAGGGGAGATGAAGAAGTTCCATATGACCAAAAGGGCGGCCAAAAGCCCCATGTAAACGTAATCCACGGTCTTATAGGAAGAGAGGAGGTGCTTGCGCCAACCGTAGAGGAGGAGCGCCACTATTATCAGCACGTAAACGCCTATTACCCACGCCGGTATCACTGTCTTCGTGTCGAAGTGTATGCCGTTCCAAACCGCGCTCGACGACACCTCGGTTTAGCAAATTTCCCCCTTTTAAATCTTCCCACTGAGTGCGGATTAGGTCCGATCGGGGCTGCCGCGACTCAACTCGCTCCCGCGGGCCATGGGCTCTGCTCGCGAAGACCGCGCGCGGGGAGGCGGCCCGTCCGCGCCTCTCGCCGTTCGGTCGTACCTTACGACCAGAATTGGGCGCGCCGCTTCTCCCCTCACGTCCTCCTCGACTACCGCCCTGGGAGCGGCCACGACTACCTCTACTTCTCTACCAGCTTCCACCGAGGAACCCCTCATCAGCACCGAGTCGCTCACCGTCGCCCCCTCGCCCACGCTTACCCCCGCTTCCAGCGTAGCGTAGGGACCGACCCTACCGCGCACCGAGGCACCCTCCGAAACGTAGGAGGGACCGACGACTTTCCCCCCCTCTGGGGTAGCCCTGGATTTTCCCGCTGGCACGTACCCCTCGTCGAGGCCCTCGCCCCGCTCTAGGTAGTAACGGTTGGCTGCCAACAACTGGGGAAGGCTGCCCACGTCGTGCCACCAGCTCGGGTTGGCCTCCGGCACCACCTGGGCCCTACCTTCCTTCGAAAGCTCCGAAAAGACGTCCGTGACCTCCCTTTCTCCCCTCTCGCTCAAGCGTACATCACCGGCCATCCTCACCGCCCTCTCAGAAAGTACGTAAACGCCTGAGTTTATCAGGTCCCCCACCCACCGCTTCGGCTTCTCCACTACCTCTACCAGCTTCCGCCCGTCCGACACCAGCACCCCGTACTTAGACGGGTCTGATACCTTGACCCCCAACACAGATGCGTCCCAATCACCTTCCGAGTCCGCGGCCAGCAGCGCCGACAGGGAGGGGACGTTGAGCGTGACGTCGGAGGAAACGACGAGGACTCTATCCCCCTTGGCCAGGAAACCGCTCAGCGCGTGAACGGCATCGGCCGTTCCCATGGGTTTCTCCTGCGAATAAAACATCACCCTTGGGCCCCTTATCCCTTCAACGCTTCTCCTGACTGCGTCGGCGGTGTGCGGGGAAACCACGACGGCTACTTCGCCGATGCCCACGGCTTGAAGAGCCGAAAGCGCGTGGCCCAACATCGTTTTCCCTCCGACGAAGAGCAAGGGCTTGGGCACGAAGTCCGTCAAGGGCCTAAGCCTCTTCCCAAGACCTCCGGCTAAAACGGCACCCTTGAGCAAAACCGTTCACGGGGGGATGAGGCGGGCGCCCTTAAGCGCTTCCCATGCGGCACGCAATTGCAATAAGGAGAAGGGAAGAAGGAAGGAAAAAGAGAGAAGGAAAAGCGTTCAAATCGCGCGGAGAGTTTAAATGCGGCAGGAGCGGATCCGAAAATGAGAGAGAAAAGGAAAAAAAGACAAGATATGATATGATATCATATGATATGATATTAGCAGAGCCGAAGGGGCGGACGCGCTGGTGGGTGGATGTGCAGGAAGTCGGGAGAGCAAATAGGCGGCGGAGGCCAAAGCGCGGCATTCTAGCCGCAAAGGCCTCTATCCCTTCTCTGCGCCCCCAGCAGCCCTCAGCTTTTCCTTGAATTTTTCCAGCTGGTCCTTGACGGTAGCCGAGTCCCGGCCCTCTACGATCAACCTCGTGGCGCCCTCCCAATCGTTTTGAACCGCCAGCACGCGGCAACCCCCTGACCAACCCATCGCCGCCTTCCAACCGAAACCCGATACTAGGTCCAAGCCCAGCGACCCCAGCGCGCCTGGCCCCGCCGTCACCCGAACTTCGTACCTGGGCAACCGCCACCCCGCCTCGCCCGAGGGCGTAAACGCCAATGCCTCCTCCGCCGAGCCCGTGGAAGCGACGAGGAGCGCCGCCCCGCCGCTGGTCTCCTTCCAACCGTGTACGGCCGGAAAAACCCAATCGCCGGCCGAACTCACCCCCACCTGGAAACTCAGGCCCAAATCCGAAGAGAGGTCGTTAGCGTTGATGCCATGCCTCACCACGCTCAACCCCCTCTTCTCGAGTTCTTCATCGAGCCCCACCGGCGCGTCCAGGGGGATGACCACGGGGCCCTTGAGCGATCCAGCCACGGCGATCAGGGCTTCCCAGGGAGTCAGGCGCCTGCCGGAAACGTAAAGGGAGGGACGCTGGCCTTCCAACACCAGTCCTTCGAGATTAGCAGTTTCGCCGGAGACCGCCACCGCGGAGGCGCCCAGCCTAGACAACACCTCGAGCACTGGCCTCGTGACCTTCTCCTCTCTCTTTCCACCTCCTTTTCCTAATTCCGTCCTAACTCTCGCTTCGACTTGGGGCTCGCGGCCGCTCCCGGTTTTATATTCATCCCCGTCTCCGCCTTCAGCATCACTCCCCGGGCTCTCCCTCAAGAAAAGCCTGACGCTCTTCCCCTTCAAATCCAGGCCCGCCAGTTGAGATACCACGGCGTCGGCGTAGGGCTTTACGGGAAGGGCGAACTGCCCCCACTCTCCCACGCGATCCCAGCGGGGGGAGGACAGGTCGGGCGTCGGCAACTCCCGGAAGAAGGAGTAGGGCGGAGCCCTCCCGCCCATCAGGACGTCAGCGTACCCTTCCCCAACTACTACGGTCGAGGAGAACTTGAAGAGGGAGGAGGCGTAGGAGGCTAGCGAAACGGGGACGTCTTCCCTCCAAAGGAAGGGATACCCCTCGGAAAGGGAAACGGCGGCCGCGACCAGAAAAGCGTCTGGAGAGTCGCCCACCACTAAGGTGGCCTCGCCGGGGCGAGCCACCGCCGCCCCGAGAGAAAGGGGCCCGCGGACGGGCTCCCAGGGCATGAGGACATCGTTGAGCCGCAGCCTGGGCTGTCCCGACGGCCTGAGCGGTGGCGACCTGCTCACCAACTGACTTGACCTTCGACTTGGCCACGTCCAAAAACGCTATCGGGAAGACCTTGTGAGCCTCCTTCTGCATGAGCTGCGCGAGCTTCCCCATCACCATCTCCTGGACGAAATCGTAGAAGTTCGCGTTGGAGGCCTCCTGCTGCCCCACCTTTATCATGGACATCCTCACGTCATGCCTCTGAGCCCTCGAGGCCGGAGTAGCGGTTATGGCCACGGCCTGCAACTGCAATGCGTAACCGTCCTTGGTGTGGACATCGAAAATGGCGCCGACTTTGCTGTAGCGCCTCCTTATCCTTCCCCCCAAGTAGTCCCTGGAGAAGTGGTGTCCCTTGAACTCCGTGTAACCGACGCCCCCCTGGACCCTCTTCACCTGGAGGGTTATGTGAACGTGGGCCTGCTCGACGTCACCGGTCAGCTCGTAAAGCGTGACCTCGACGGTACGATTCATGAGGTCCTCTGGCGACACCGCCAGGGCCTTGCCCACCTCCTTGTTCCCGAGGGCGGCCGGCGCGAATATGCTGTACCAGTGCTTCTCCTTGACCTTTACCTGAGACAACTTCGTAAGAAACAGGACTCCCTTAATAAGCAATGCGTCGACGAAAAAGCGAAACGCGGCCGATGGACGAAAGAAAGGAGGGAAACAGCGACAAACAGGGGGTAGGAAATGAACGAAAGGAATTCGCGTTAACTAAATGGTGAACGAACCGACCAAGGGAGGGGCGGGGCTGAAGAAGGAACCGAAGCCGAGCGGCTTCAAGAAGTCGGAGAAGACGCCGAGGCCACTGCCCTCACCGCTTCGACGCAAAGCTCCTCCTTATCGAAAAAGTCCTCAACGGTGTAGAGGAAGGACTCGCCTCCGTCGCCCTCGAACTCGACCACCACCGAAGATCCAGATACCTCTTCCCTGACGGCCTGACCTCCTGGGACAGCTGAGTTATCGGGGTTCGTGCCGACGAAGACGGCCTTTGCGAGGGACGGCTCGTCGTACTGCAAGACCACCTTTACAAGCATGGACGAATAAGCCCCCCAGCTTAAAGAGCTGTCGCAACCGCTCGCGGTCAACCGGTTTTCGGCCCATCCGTCTGTTCATCAACCCATCCCTCAGTCAATCTGCGCCTACACCCACCCACCTACTGACCCGCTAACCTATAGCCTACCCACCTACTCACGGTCGACCCAATTATTCCTACCCGCATACCGAACTTCCAACAAACCAACCAACCCAGCCCCCCAAACCCCCTTTCCTCGCCTTAACCCTCGCTCGAGCCGTCGGTAGGGGCCCAAAGGGGATATGGCCACCTCTCCGTCTTCTCCTTGGCTTCTTTCACCATCTCCCGCGCCCTGGCGCTCCCCAAATCTGCCAGACCCGGGGCCAAGCCGACGTAATCAGAGGGGGAAATCGAGGCCAGCCTCTTCCCGATCTCCCCCTTCACCGACCTTGCGAGCGAATCCAACTCCCTTAGGCCCTCCCTCACCTCTTCGTATCCCCTCTCGTCACCCTGGGCGCGCAACGATACCTGGACGGCCTCCGATAGGACCTCGGGGTGGGCCTCCAGCTCGGCCCTCATGGCGGCCGCGTCCACCCTCATGTAGCCTATGCTCTTGATCACCCTTCCGCAGGCCACAGCCGAGTGAGCGAGCGCCTGCCCCAAAAGCCTCCTGACCGGCGAGTCCGATAGGTCCCTCTGCAAGCGCGTCTGAACCAACCTGTAAGCGAGCAGCGAAAGGAGCGAGTTGGAGGCGTCCACCTGCCCCTCCGCGTCCTCCAGGTCAACGGGGTTGACCTTGTGGGGCATAGTCGAGCTGCTCACCCCTTTCCTCTCGAAGTGGACGAGACCAAGGGCGTTGTAGAGCCAAAGGTCCCTGGCCAGCTCCTGCAAGACGTAGTTCAGCAGCATGAGCTGGTGGAGGAGGTCGGACATGCCCTCGTTGGGAGCGGTCTGCTTGGTCAGGGGAGCGTAATCCAGCCCGAGCGAGTTCACGAAGTCCCTTGAGAAGGATACCCAGTCGAAGTCGGGGCGAAGGAAGTGCAGGGCGTTGTGGTTCCCGACCGCCCCTCCCAGCTTCCCGTACGGCCTAGCCGAGGAAAGGGCGAGGAGCCTCGAGGCCAGCCTCCACGCGTAAACCGCCATCTCCTTCCCGAAGGTCGTCGGTTCGGCGGGGACGCCGTGTGTCCTGGCCAGGAGGGGATCGGAGCGATGGGCCTCTGCCAGGTCGCAAAGGGAGAGGACCAAAGAAGAAAACCTGCCGATGAGATTCCTCAAGGAGTAAAGCAGGAGGCGGGAGTAGGCCAAGTTATTGACGTCGTCGCTGGTGAGGCCGATGTGGACGTAAGGGGATAGGCGGGAAAGCCCAGAGGAGTTTAGCCTCTCCCTCAGAAACAGCTCGATCGCCTTGACGTCGTGCCCCACCTCGGCCTCAATGGCCTTCACCCTCCCGTACCAATCGGGCGGGAAGGAGGCGATCACCGAGGCGGGGTCGAAATCGGAGGCCTCGAAGCCTAGAGCCCTAGTTTCTTCGAGCGCCTTCAGGTAAAGCAACTCCACAGATGCCCTCTCGAGGAAAAGGCCCCTCTCCGACAGGTAGCGGCCGACCTCGCCCGTCTCCCCCCTGTACCTCCCGTCCACAGGGGATATCTCGTCTCCCGCGCTCAACGGTCATCTCCCTCCCAGGTCCCAAGGAAACCGCCATCACCTCGCGCCCGACGTAGTCCTCTACTAGGTCGATGAGCCTCTTCAGCTGGGGGGGTAAGGCATCCCATCCTCCCCTAGCCACGGAACCCCAATCCGAATTGGGGATGGGCTCCAGGTCTTGGTAAACCGGCCTCACCTCATTCCCCCTTACGAGGGAGGTGAAGTCCTCGGTCTCGGACCCGTCCACGGAGTAGGCCACGGCCACTTTCAGCTCGCGCTCACCCGATAGGACGTCGGCCTTCGTCATGAAGAGCTTGAGCTTGCTCGGCTCGTTGATGGACGAAGCGTACTTCAGCGAGACCAGGTCGAGCCAACCAACCCTCCTCGGCCTCCCCGTGGTGGCACCGAACTCTCCCCCGCGCGACCTGATCGATTCCGCCGTTGGACCGAAGAACTCGGTTGGGAAGGGCCCGGCCCCAACCCTCGTCTGGTAGGCCTTGAAGACCCCTATCACCTCGTCGAGAAGGGCGACGGGGAAGCCCGCGCCGGGGCCTACGTAAGAGGCCGTGGTGTGGGAAGAGGTGACGTAGGGGTAAGTTCCGTAGCTGACGTCCAGGAGGGCGCCCTGGGCGGCCTCGAAGAGCACCCCCTCCCCCCTCTGCGCCATCTCCGATAACTCCGCGGGGACGTTGGCCGCCACGGGAGACAAGAGGGAGGAGGCGCGGGAAGCCCAAGCCTCGTCTGGGACGGGAGCCCCTGGGAAGAGGCCGGCCAAAGGGGAGTAATCGGGGACGCGCCCCGCCACCAAGTCCGCGACCCTGGGGGCTACCCTCAGCATCCTCGAGGCGTAAGCGGGGCCTATGCCCATACCGGTGGTCCCTATGGCAGAAGCCCCCCTCAAGCGCTCCAGCTGGCCGTCGAGCCACTTCTCGAAGGGCGTGATCAGGGTGCACCTGATGTCCACCTTCACCTGGGGGGAGCCAAGAGGGCGCAGCGCCGACAGCTCCTTTTCGAGGGAGTCGGGGTCGAGCACGGCGCCCGGCCCCACGAAAAGCGGCTTTCCCCTCAGCGCCGATGAGGGGAGGGCGTGGAACACGTACCTCTTGCCCCCTACCTCAACGGTGTGACCGGCGTTGCTACCGCCGTTGTACCTGACCGTGGCGGAAAAGTGCTCCGAGAGGTAGTCGACCACCTTACCCTTGCCCTCATCACCCCACTGCAAACCGACCACAGCGGTATTAGTCACGGAAAGAGGGGGAAGCCCGATATACGGATTGCGGGTCGGAAGGGAGAGGAGGAAAAAAGATAAGATAAGATAAGATAAGAGGGAAGAAGAGAAACCGAAAGAAAAA
>Ga0080003_1000857_pt1 | contig 18143 bp, 20 predicted proteins | sample JossMetagenome_FD_69206 | JGI IMG/M metagenome (GOLD analysis project Ga0080003, IMG submission 69206) | Hot spring microbial communities from Joseph's Coat, Yellowstone National Park, USA - JC2_E (SPADES assembly) (version 2) | ecosystem: Environmental > Aquatic > Thermal springs > Hot (42-90C)...
TCACCCTTAGCCACTAGGCCAGTTAACAGGTTGATTAATGGGCTTGTTAAGTTAAGCTTGACCCTGCCATTGACTACGCCAATGACAACGCTAGGCTTGATCACAGAGTAGCCTATGAGTATCGTTGAGTTACCGGGCAGTGCAGACAACTGGCTTAGGTTAACTGGCTTAATAAGCGACTGCGGTACACCAACACTAACAAGCCTCTGAATCAACGACTGAGGACCAACAACGTAAACCGGCACGTTTGGGATAATACCCATTGACTCCGGAGCATTAAAATTAACCTTCGCCCTCGTGCCTTGTTTATTAGCAGCATGAATCAAGAGTAGTATTGAGGCTATTACTGTGGCTAAAACTACCGCAGCCACTAATGAGGCAAGCTTAGATTTGAATCTCATACCGGGATTGCACGCTCTATGGGCTTTTTAACCCTTCGGTTTGTCATGATTAACGGCATTCTCACACCCCTACTGAACCACCTGCCCACGTAGTACCTCATTGCTCAACACCCAGCCTCCACGCCTCCACTGCCGATGCCATTATTGCCATTGCCTGCTCAACCAATGCCATGTACTTCACGTAGTTCATGACTGCCAATCCCCCAGCCATGAGTATTAGCGGTATTAGTGTGAGTATTATTGTTGCCGTTGCCCACAAGGCCTTAGAAGCCCTTGTTGTGGCTATGCTGATTAACACTGAGTATGTGCCAATAAGCATTAAGTAGGCTATGATTAAGGCGGCCAAGGCTGGTATGGCTAATTTGGCTAGGAGTAGGGCTAGGCCTATGGTGAATGCGATAACCATGATGATTGGTACGAGGCCCCTAAGCAGCTTACTCAAAACCAATGCTACACCGAGGTATGTGTACAAAGCAAGCATCAAAGCCGCAACAATTATTCCGGCAGTGACGATATTACCAGGAGTGTAGAGTAACCAATAGGGCAGCGGTATAGGCATAACCGTCAAGACAGAACTAAGCAGTAGCCAGAGAGATGAGGCAAAACTCGCAAAAACAAAGCCGGCATAGAACCAAAACAGGAGCCTAACAGCCATGGGAAACACCATTACGAATTTTAACGAATGTTGAGCGCCATAATGGCTCTTAACCAATCTGCACCCATTGATTGTACTTGCACGTGAAGCTTGACGGGATCCCGTAGAAATTCGTGGCATTCAGTATGAAGCCGAATGTGGGTAAGCCGTAGACCGCTGAGGCGTTAATAACGGAGATGTAGAGGTTCGTGCCCGTTGTGAAATTAATACCTAGTGAAGTTTCTGTCACGGTTGTTGAGGTTGATGGTGGTATGAGGAGACCGGCGATGTCGAATATTGCCGAACCAACATTATTCAGGAACTTGATAAGCGGCGTCGCCTCTCCCTCCGTCGCCACTTCTACCAAGACATCGAACGCCAAACCACCCAACTCAGTGCCGAGCTCAGCCGAGCTCAGACCGTAAGCCGTGTTAACACTGCCAAGCGTAACTGTATAAAGGGTATACTGCACTCCGCCAAACACCGTGCTAGTATTACCAACTGGTCCGTTGCACTCCCAGAGCTCCTCTCCATATGGTGTGTACTCAAATGCTGCATAGTCAACAACCGTTGATGCGTTGAGTGCTGGGTATCCGAAGTACTGCTGGCTTAGTGTTATTGCGCCGTTGTAGAACATGCTTATCGGCCCATTACCATAGTCAAATGTCGCAGCGTAATAGTCATTTGGTGGTACGTAGAGCACCTCGGAAACAGTCGTGGTGCCCACATAATACATGATAGGCACATCCACATACCACACTTCATACACTTCATAATTAACAATAGCCCAAGTGGCATTCTCATAGTACCAATACAGCGAACCTGGCTGCGTCACCTGAGAGCCAAGAATAAACTCTGCACTTTGCGGCCCCCAGTTCTCGTTTGCGCTGTATGATGTGCCTATGTCACCGTAGCCGGCAGCCATTGCGTCCCAATTTATCGTACCCGAGAAGTATATGGATAAATCAATCAACAACCCACTATCGCTTTGTATTGCGCCGTTGCTCCATGTTGCCCACGCTATTGGTAGTGATCCGTTGAAGCCTAGGCATGTGCTCGTTGGTTGGAACACGTATGACGTGTATATATTTGGTGGTTGTGGTCCGCTTAGGCTACAGTTGTACACCGTGTAGCCGTTGTATGTTCCGAAGACCTGTGGGTCAGTGACTGTGCCGTTTAGCTTTACTGGAACCACCTTGTTTGGCCTCAACTCATTAACGTTAATGTAAGCGTTGACAACAATGTACCTTGGCGTGGCGGCACTTGGCGTTGACTTGCCTAATGCCCTGTAAACCCAACCAACATTGTACGGGATAAGTAATGGTACAATCCATGACTCATTACCCTTTACGTAGGTTATGAATACTAGCATTGACGTGTTGTACCCACTGAATGGTATACCCAATGAAGCCCACTTGTTAATTGCGTATTGCCAGTTCGTGTTGTTGAACGGTACTGTTAGGCTTGATGAGTAACCCATTGCAACGTGGACAATGCCGCTTGGTGCATTAGCATAGACATCGATGAATGCGTTAACAGGCTTCACACCGGAGCCGTTGATTAGGTAAACCCTAACCAACAAGCCAGGAGGGACATTGGGCATGGGCTGCGATGCGTAGTAATCAACCTCACCAAACCCACCAATGTGAATTGAGGCTATGAGTGACGGAGAGGCACCAACACCATCAACAACCAAAACAACAATTGAGGCTATAGCCAAGGCGAGAACAACCACGGGCAAAGCCCTAGACACAGACCACACACCAAAACCCTCACCCCACGGGAATTTTTATTTTTTCAAGGCAATTAATGGGTGAGTGACTCAGATGCAACACCTCAACCCACCCCAAGCTAACCGGGCATTCTATAAGGAAACAAACAAGGCAAATTAAACAACCACGAAGACAACCAACAACCCCACAGAAAAACCCAAAACCCAACCACAGTGCCGAGATCAGTTAAACAGGATTAGTACCTTTGCCTATGGTTGGGCCATTCTTGTAAAGCTGTATTTGGGCTAACGCTACCGTAAGGATGGGCTTAGACGTAGTTTGGTGGGTTTTAGGAATGTACCAGTTCATGGTTATGTGGAAATCGATGTTTCGATGGGGATAATAGCATTTAGGGAGGTGGTTGACGCATTACCTGCCGTACTTAGTGGGTTGAGGGGTGTAGTTGGTGATGACCTCAAGCCTTAACCTAGGTATTGATGTTTCACATAGCGCCTTCGTGAAGCATGGATTAAATACGCATTTCCCTTTGTTTCTAAGGCTAGGTCCAGTGCCAGTAAGGATTCTAAATAAGGATCACAATTACCCACCCCCCAACAACTTCCCTAGCAAGGATGACGGATAATTAGGGCATAGGGATGAGGGGAATGGAACATGGGCACTGGTTATGTTGAGTTTAAGGTACTTGGCACAATTTCTTAACCTCCTCAAAAAGCCTAGCCACGTACGGCTCCCTAGCCTTAACGGGCTCGCTGCTAAGCTTTGCCTCATGAGACCCCCACACGTGAAGCACCCACGCGGTATCCCAGGCTGCTAGGAACCAGTTCCCCACTTTTATTTGAAATACCCCTAGCGGCCTTATCCAACTCAGCCACAGTCCACATACCCTTATCCTCAACCTGCCTAAGCACGTCTAGGCTTAGGCAACTTGCAGCCGCCTTAACCGACTCCTCGGCAGCCTTGTAAAGCTTCTCACTGGCCTGAACAGGATCCTTATTAACAAGGCCCCTACCCTCCTCAAGAAACCTCAAGGCAAGCTCAACATGAGCCTGGGCCGTTGTCTTGGGGTCCAGGTTGAGCACTCTTACCAGCAGCTCAACCATCAGAGACTCCGCATCAATCCCCCTATTCCTAAGCTCCCTAATGATAGCCGCTGGTACGGCTACGGTTTCCACATTAATGCTAATCAACAGCACCTAATAAGCGCTTCTCAGCACCGTTTCACGCCTCCTGGCTGGGCATTGGGAAAGTATTTAAGTTAAGAAGGCCCGCATCTAAGTGAGTAATGCAGCTTAGCTGCAATTCCGTTATTAATGACCTTAGGAGGAGGTTGAGTAGGCTGACTAATGAAAACTACGTAGCAGCCCTACTCTTCGGCTCATGGGCAAGGTGCGAGGCTGATGAGAGGAGTGACGTAGACATACTCATCCTTCATAAGGGGCTCAGTGGAATTAATAGGTTGGTTAGGGGTAGGGCGATTTACCTACCGTAACTGCCCTACTAAGGGGTTACCCGGAATTCATAGTGATTGACACCGCATGACAAGTCTTGCCTTTTAGGGTGGCGTTGATTCTTAGAGTTTGTTTAAAGTTTTGGTCTATTGGTTGGTATTTTTGTTTCTGGTTATGTTTTAATTCGCCTTGTTTGTTTGCTTTTCCTGGTGTCTGGGTTGGTGCCTCCGGGAGGGGGGTTGGGCTTTTTGGATGAGTCGGTGGGTCGATTACCCACCCTTTTCACCAACCCAGGCACTCCCTCTTCCTCTACTCCTAAACTAAAGGGGAGTAGGAAATTGAGAGATGAAAATATGCGCACGGTTAGGCTTAGGCTACTGCCTAATGGCCCTCAGGAGAAGAAATTGCGGAGAATTGCTGATGCTACTGCCAAGTTATGGAATGAGCTTAATTACGCTAGGCTTACACAGTATAGGACGTTAGGCAAAATAGACTTCAAGGGGACTGGGCGTGAATTCTACCATAGGTACAAGGATAGGCTAGGCGTGAATGCTGGTCAAGTGGTTAACCTGAATAATTGGACTTGGAGATCCTTTAAAACACTACTCAGGCTATACAAGCAGGGCAAGTTACCTAAATTCATGGGTAAACCATCACCACCTGGTTTTTGGAAGGATAGGCTACTGGGAAAGAGAACCTTGAGGATACTTGTTAGGAATGATAGGTACTACATTGAGCCGATCAACGGTGGTGAAGGCTATTTAGTCCTTAAGGACTGGCAGTTGAGGATAAAGTACGCTGGTAGGGTTAAGTGGAGTGGTAGGCAAGGTATGCTTGTAATCAAGCTTGAGGACAATAGGTGGTTCGCATACGTGCCAATAAGCATTGGTGAGAAGCCGGCGAAAACCAACCCGAGGGGTTACGTTAAAGGCGCCCACGAGAAGACACAGATTGAGAAGCCTAAGGGCACCAATAAGGCTTTCATTGACGTTGGCTTGAACAACCTATTCGCAGTGGCGTTTAACCACAGTGACACCGCCATTTTAATCAAAGGCTCAACAATTAAAGCCGAGTACTACTGGTGGAAGAGGGAAATAGGCACCTACCAGGCGATTAGGGATTGGCTGAGGAATCACGGATTCGAATCATGGAGGAAATACCATGCCTATTGGCTGCATGCCAAGTATAAGCAACACGAGAGGCTTAGGCACTACTACAGGGCTGCAGTCAGATTCCTAGCCAAGACACTCCATGGAATGGGAGTCAACGAGGTATTCATCGGATACCCATACATGCTTAGCCAAAATGATGGCAACGAGTACAACACGAACATCTGGTGGTTCAGCAAAGTCATTAATTGGCTTGGTGATGTATTGCAGGAGTACGGGATTAAGTTAAGCATTGTTAATGAGTATGGTACTAGCAAACAATGCTCAATATGCAGCATGGAGCACGAGAACGGTAGGGTTAAGCGTGGGTTATACGTATGCGAATCAACTGGAATAAAGATTAACGCCGACATAAATGCTGCGAGAAATATCGCAAAAAGAGTCGGTTACGAAGTACCGATGCCAACAAAAATACTCAGCCACATAGTCACTACTAACGGAGTAAAACCATTAACCCCCAAAGAGGGGGAAACAACCAAGAACCCCACGGTGAAAACCCCGCCCAAAAAGGGCGAGAAGGGGGTCATTAAGGCAAGTGATTCGTTGAAAATTAAGTTATGTTAACTTCTAGTAGCGATGTAACGTAGTCGCCTTAATGGATGGTTTCTTAAACGCATCCCTTTGTATCTTAATCTGGATAAAGCTTATATATTCACCCTGTGAAGGTGGCTTGTGTCATTGCTTAACGTTGAGGAGCTTGAGAAGAAGTTAGCAGAACTGAACACCAGGTTGAATGAGATAAACGACGAGGTAAGCAACGCCTATAATGAGCTTAATGAGCTTAAGAAGAAGTTGAATGAGAAGAGGAGTCAATTATCCGCAATTATAAACCAGTTGAATGGTAAGAGGGGTGAGTTGAATGAGTTGAAGGGTAAGGTTAGGGAGCTGGTTGAGAAGAGGAATAGCATCATTGATCACCTTAAGAGGAGTAAGGCCGAGAAGGATGAGGTCACGAAGAGGATTACGCAGTTAAGGGATAGGTTGAAGAACCTTAGGGAGCTTTTAAGGGAACTTGAGGCAACTGGGGGTAGGGTTCAGGATAAGGATAAGTTAAAGGTGCTCATAGAGAAGCTTGAGTTTGAGCACGACACGTCACCCTCGGATTTAAAGAGGGAGATGGAGTTCTATAAGACCATTGTTGAGCTTGGTAAGAACCTTGAGAGGGCTGAGACACTGGATGAGTTAAGGGGGCACATAGCGGACACAGCCAGGGAGCTTGAGGAATTGGTTAAGAAGCGGGCGGAGTTGGTCAATGACCTTAAGGCAACCTACGAGGGTAGTTACAAGCCCATAAAGGACGAGTTGGCGGCGTTGAAGGGTAAGATTAATGAGGTTAGGAATGCCATAGGGGAGTTGAAGAAGAGGAGGGATGAGTTGAAGGCTGAGAGGGATGAATTGAAGAGGCAGATTCTAGCCATCTATGCTAGGATTAAGGAGCTTAAGGAGTCCAAGAGGCAGGTGATTGATGAGATAAATAAGAATAGGCTACTTCTCGTCGCAGCCAGGAAATCAGCCCTAGCTGCAGAGCGCAGGAGGAGTGAGGAGGCTGTTAAGAGTGAGTTGAAGAGGAAGGCCATGGAGGCCCTCCAGAAGCTTGAGAGGGGCGAGAGGGTTAGCCTAGACGAGTTAATGGGGCTTGAGGACTCTGAGGACGGTACACATGAGTAGTGGGCAGGTTGAAGCCACCATTAGGTTCAAGCCCCCTGCCAACTTAGACGTGGTGTATAGGGTTTTCAAGGCTATGGAGCCTGAGTTCAGGTTCAGGAGGGGTTCAGTCACTGTTAAAACAGAGGGCGGCCACCTAACCTTAATCATAAAAGCCAGTGATGTAAGTAGCGCCAGGAGCCTAATAAACAGCGTCCTTAAGCACGTCTACCTACTCCTCAACCTTCAACACTATACTTAACCCCATTCTCATCAAGCACCTTAACGTCAATCCTCCTCACGTTAATTAAAGCAGATCCATCACTAATCATCATTAGTGAAGCCCTGTGCCCAAGCACACTATTAACCTTATCCAGGTACTCTAGGTTCAACCTTACTGTTACGTAGTCCTTAAGCTCCTGGGCGACCCTACTCTTCAGTGAGTCTAGGCCAATGTTGTTCTTAGCCGATATGAATAGTGGGGTGCTTAGGTTAAATTCTGATGCTAAATTGGCTAAGGTTGAGTATTCGTTAACCTGGTCAATCTTATTGAAGACTGGGATAACCTTACTCATGGGTACCCCAATGTTGTTTAATATGGTCACTGAACTGCTCAACTTCCTACGTACCTCTGGTAATGGGTCACTTGAGTCTATTAGCAGCAGTATTAGGTCGGCGTAGGCTATCTCCCTTATGGTTGAGTAGAAGGATTCAATGAGCACAGGTGGCAGGTCGTCTATGAACCCCACTGTGTCAGTCACCACGGCGTACTTACCGTTGAAGTTAACTAACCTTGAGTAGGTTGATAATGTTGCAAAGGCCTTACCGTCAATGTACTTACCCTCCCCAGTCAACCTATTGAAGAGCGTGGTCTTACCTGCCATTGTGTAGCCTGTTAGTACGACCTCGGGTATTCCCTTATCCCTCCTCTTAACAATGTGCACATCCCTCATTGCCTTTATTGCCTGAAGCCTCCTCCTTATTGAGGCTATCTGCCTAAGCGCATGCTTATAGTACGTCTCGGCTCCATACTCACCTAGGCCGTGGAAGCCTATCTGCTCACCCCTCTTACTTAGCCTAATGTACTCCTTAATCATCGGTAGTGTATATCTCAACTCAGCTAGCCTTATCTGAAGCTTAGCCTCCGCATCACCAGCCCTACTATCAAATATCTCAAGTATCAACTTAACCCTATCCATTACGTTAATGCCCAATTCCCTGGACAGGTTGAAGGATTGACTTGGCTTAAGTTGATGATACGCTATCAGGTAGCCGACGCCATCGTTAATAAGCCCCTTAATCTCTTTAAGCTTACCCGCACCAACGTAGAACCTTGAATCTGGTGCCCTCCTCTGAACCACGACGTCCTTGATACTGTACCCTGCAACCTCAGCAAGCATCCTGAACTCATCAACCTTGCTCCTAACTGGGTTTGGGTCAACGTAAACCAGTATGGCTACCTTACCCATATTAAGTTAACGTTAGTTAGGTTGCTAACCAGCTTTAATTTATTTTCGCGCACCACCTACCTTAGGCTTAGGTCTAGGTATATTGAGTTCAGGATCTTCGCCAGGTTCTTCGACGTAACCCAGGTTAAGACCTCTATGTAGGCCTCGGCTGGTGTCCCACTCCTCAAGGTGACGCTGAACGTATTGGCGAGTAGCTTAACGTGCTGTGTGCATTGCCTAAGCATTGGGCATTTTATGCAGTTTGGTATTGGCCTAACGCCGTTTATTATTATGAAGCCCGTCTTCTCATCCACGAAGGCCCCCTTCCCATTAACCAGCCTAATGCTCAATGAGCCGGGTCCCCCATCCTCAACCTCGTAGACTAGGTAAACTGGGGCTGAGAAGACTAGGCCAAACTCCCCCCTCTCAATCCACCCATACTTGGCTAGGACTGAGATGTGCTTGTAAAGCGTTGACTTAGGTAACTTAAGCTTCTGCCTAATCACAGGTGGCCTTGAAACACCGAAGGCTATTAACTTGAGTATGCTTAACCTACCTGGGTCGAGGGCCTTCTCAAAGGCGTCAGCGCTCATTAACCTCACCTTACCCCTCTTAAAGGTATGAGGCCTTATAGGGAACCTTATAACCACATCCTCATCAAGCTCATTAAGTAGACTCATGTCGGTAAATGACGCTGCAGCCACTTTAAGCAGCTTAATCACGCCCCTTTTAAACACTACCCACGTTACTTTGGCTAATGCAGCAGTGGGAATAGGGGTATGGATTCAACGACGCCATTGATCCCAACCAGTATGACGGAATTACCGGTGGCAAGAATGTTACCAGCTCCTGGTACCACGGGCGTCTGAACCTCCTTGATTAAGCTGCCGTTAATTGTAAGCACGAATAACTCACCCTCCCTATTCTGAATAAGCACATACCTACCGTAAACCACCACGGCGTTGCTTAGCGTTGGCCCAGTTCTAAAAGTCCATAGAACATGACCATTACTAACGTTGACTGCGTAGAGTAGGCCAACGGGTGAATCATGGAGAACTATACCGCTGTAAATCACTACTGGTGGCGCCTCCAGGTTGGGTGTTACCTTTGATAAGCCCTCATTGAGCACCCAGAGTGTTTCACCATCAGTGGCGTTGAGGGCTATTAACATGACGCTCATAGTATCGTTAGCGTAATGCACCGTGAACGACGTTACAACAATACCCCTATAATACGCTGGTGATGAATCATCTAAACCACCCATGTTATTGTACGACCCATATAGGTAATCGCTCCAAATGACATTACCATTAGTCGCATTAATAGCCCAAAAGGTTGTGGCTGTGCCGAAGTAAACTACATCATTAACCAGGAGCAGTGAGGACATGCTGTCATATGAACCTAATTCATCAACCCAAATGGGCTTGCCATTAGTGATGTTCAGTGCAAAGGCATCACCACTGCCATCAGACTCAATTACAAGGCCCCTGTAGTAGGCAGGTGTTGGCATGTCCTCACCTATGGTTGTGTAATTCCATAGCACATTACCATTTGTGACGTTCAAAGCGGCAATGTAATTAACGCCAGTTCCCCTATAGGTCGGCGTCAACACATTGTTACCTAGGCCAATTATCAATATGCCATTGACTATTATGGGTTGTGTCATTATTTGGTTCGGGAAGACCCTGCACCAGGCTAGGTTGCCATTGGTTAGGTTTAGGGCACATACACTACCTATGTTGTATGGAAAACTTGAAATGGAGAAGTTGTATGGCCCAGATGTGGTTACTATGAGCAAGTCGTCGTATATCCCAGGCGGCACCACAACACCCCAGGTTAGGTTAACTATGAAGTAGCCTGTCCTAGTGGGCACCACGTAGTTATGGTTGGGGTTGCCCTCGAACATCATAGTGTTCCTCCTGTAATTACCCGTGCCCTCAGGTATTGACTGAACCAGCTGAGGTAGGGTGAATGATGGGTATTGGTTAGTTAATGTCAAGTTGCCGTTTGCCTGCGGGGTGTACGTTATGGTTATTGTCTTAGTCACTGTACTTGTTATGGTTATATGGTTAACCGGCTTAATGAAGGTACTGTTGGGCACCAGCACCGCCAGTGACACTGCCAATGCGAGTACAGTAACCGTTATCGATAACCGATACTTATCCATGATGAGGACCCGGATGTTCATGTATTTAAATCTTCCTCACCGTGTATAAACACTGGAAGCAGCTCCTTGAGGTAAAGTTTAATAAGCATTAGCGCATGATGCGTTTTCAGTGACCTCAATGGAAATGGAGTGAGGTGGGTTGTTGGTTCAGCCTGGCCGTACATATACGCAGTCCCGCATCTAGGTAACCTGGTGGGTTCACTGCTGTCGGCTGATGTATTCGCCAGGTACCTTAAGTTGAGGGGTTATGAAGTGGTCTACGTAACGGGCAGCGATGAGCATGGCACACCCATTGAGGTTGAGGCTATTAAGCTGGGTATTGAACCTAGGCTACTGACCGATAGGATGCATGAGGTGATTAAGAAACTCCTTAAACTATGGGGTATTGAACCCGACAACTACACTAGGACTGAGTCGGAGGTTCATAAGCAGTACGTTAGGGACACCTTCACTAAGATATATAAAAACGGCTACATATTCACGAGGGATGATGAACTACCCTACTGCCCAAGGGATAAGATATTCCTACCCGACAGGTTCGTGATTGGCACATGCCCATACTGCGGCTACCCCTACGCCAGGGGTGATCAATGTGAGAACTGCGGTAAGTTGCTTGAACCTAGGCTACTGATTAACCCCAAGTGCGCCATATGTGGCTCAACCCCGGAGTGGAGGGTGACTAGGCACTGGTACCTTGACCTGAGGCGCCTTGAGGAGAGGATTAAGGGGTACATTGAGGGTAACGGCGCCTTACCGGATAATGCGAGGCAGATGAGCCTAGGCATGCTTAAGGAGGGTTTGAGGCCGAGGGCTATAACCAGGGATAATAAGTGGGGTATACCGGCCCCATTCCCTGAGGCCGAAGGTAAGACAATATACGTCTGGTTTGAGGCCGTCCTAGGCTACGTGTCAGCCACCATAGAGTACTTCAAGGGTATTGGTAGGGAGGATGAGTGGAGACGCTTCTGGTTCGATAAGGGTACTAGGGTGGTGTTCTTCATAGGGAAGGATAACATACCGTTCCACACAATAATATTCCCAGCCCTATTAATGGCCACGGGTGAGGATTACGTTATGCCGTGGACAGTCTCCTCAACGGAGTACTTAATTTTCGAGGGGAGGAAGTTCTCGAAGAGCCAGAGGATTGGGGTTTGGGCTGATGAGGCCATAGCCCTCCTCCCAGCCGACTACTGGAGGTTCTACCTAATCTACAATAGGCCCGAGCAGAGGGACAGCAACTTCACCTGGGACTCATTCCTAGACGTGGTCAACTCCGTAATGAACGACACAATAGGCAACTTCATACACAGGGTCTTAACGCTGGCCAGCAGGAGGTGGGGCACCGTACCCAGTGGCGTGAAGCTGAGTGAGCAGGACCAGGAGGTGTATGGTAAGGTGCTTGAGGTGCTGGGTGAGGTTGAGGGTAATTACGAGGCCATTAGGCTTAAGGATGCGGTAGCCCAGTCAATAGAAATAGCCAGGCTGGGTAACAGGTACCTTAACGAGAAGCAGCCCTGGAGGCTAAGCGATGCCGAGTTTAACAGCTCGCTCTACATGCTGCTGAGCGCCGTTAAGGCCCTGTCAGTGGCCCTAGCCCCCGTAATACCATTCAGCGTCAGTAGCCTCTGGAGGATGATGGGGTATAGTGGTGGGTTAAGGTGGGATGACGCCAAGAGGCCCATTGAGGAAGGGTTAAGACTAGGTGAACCAAAGCCGCTCTTCAGGAAGATAAGCAGGGAGGAGCTTAACAGCATGCTTAAGAGGCTTGACGAGATAAGGGACCTTAAGGACAGGGGTAAGTACCCGTGGGAGCAGGTTTACCTACCAGAGGGTTAAGCCTGGGCGCTTAAATCAACCATTAATGGTGATGAATGTTTATTAACCCCTAAACCCGCTTAAGGGCGTTATGTCCAATCAACAGGAGGGTGGGGAGATAGGGCCAGTTGAGGCCAGCATACTCCTAACGTTAATTAGGCTTAACGGGAAGTGCCTACAAAAGGACCTGTGGAAGATGGCTGGGACCAACAGCAAGGTTGGCATACCAGCCCTAAACAAGTTGATTAAAATGGGGCTTGTCACTAAGAGGAGGGTTAGTGAGAAGGTTTACGAGATTAAGTTAACCAGGAAGGGGCTGAGGGAGGCTAAGAGACTTGAGGCCAAGGCAAGCGTAATACCTGAGGTCGACCTAAACCTACTGGCCACGATACCCTGCTTCTACTGCCCATACATAACATCATGCGGCGTTGGCCACGAGAACTCACCAGAGACCTGCGAGATGCTGGGCAGTTGGTTATACAACCTAGCCAAGTTGAAGGACATGGTTAACTTGGAGGCGCAGTAAAAGGGTGGATGCATGTGGGCATCAGCCAGCGGTTACTCATCATTAAGGTAAAGTTTAAAAAATAAGCATGTAGCGTTGCGTGATGCCCACCTTCAAGCTTGTTTTAAGCGACCCAAGGAGTGGTAGGGCCAGGCAACTTGAGGTTAAGGATGAGGTGGCGCAGAGGCTCATTGGGCTAAGGATAGGTGAGGTTTTTGACGCCCAACTGCTGAGCGGCGTAATAGACCTACCCCAGGGCTTCAGGGTGAGGGTAACCGGCGGTACAGGCTATGATGGGGCGCCCATGCACCCTGGTGTCGAGGGGCCGGTTAAGAGGTATGCGCTTCTCTCAGGTAGGCCTGGGTTTAGGCCCAGTAGGGGTGGTGAAAGGAGGAGGAAGTTGATTAGGGGTAACACTATCAGTGACCAGACTGTTCAAATAAACGCAGTCCTAGTCTACCCTGAGGGTTGGGATAAAGGGCCAGTCATACAGGCCAGTGAGGCTAAGCAAGCCGAGGCTAAGGCCGAGGAGAAGGCTGAGGCCGCTTAACCACTAGCCTCATTCACTAACTCCACTATTTTACTGTAGTTTAATGCATTTATGCCCATTAAGTAGCCTGTTAATGTCCCGTTTCCACGGGATATTATAACCATTGGGAGTATTGAAGCCACTGACCCACTGTTCAATGCCTTAATGACAGTAGTCGTATTGAGTATGCCCAGGGCTTGTGTGGAGTTGAATAGGCCTATGGGTATCTGGGACCCATAGCTTAACCATGAGGCAGTGGCCAAGTAGACACCGGGTGGTGCCGTGCAGTTCAGGGTCTCCATGCTGAAGTATACATTAGTCCACTGGGGTGGTGTAATGAATTGGAAGCCAACGGATGGTGCATTAAGGAGCACAAGAATAACGCTTGAGGACTTGGTTAAATTGTAAAGTAGGCTGTACGGAATAGTGCATTGGGTGGTTGGGGCAATGGTTATGAACACTGTGACAGGCTTAGTCCCATTGAAGACCAGGGGATTCATGAGTGATGGGGTTGTTGAGTAGGAGGTTATGTTAACCAGTGATACGCCTATCAGTGAGAAGACGTTGAACTTAGCCGTGGGTTGCTTGTAAAGTAGGGTTGGGCCTATGTAGGCGATTATGAACCCAACCTCAGCTATTGCAATAGCCACTATGGCAGTTATGAAGAGCCTCCTCTTCTTCCTACTAGCCCTACTCCTCCTTGACATGAGCAAACGGTGAACCGGGAATTAATAAGCATTATTCACACCAGTGGGTCTCAATCCAACTAGGGGGTTAGTCAGGATTAGCCATACCACTCAATGTGAATACATAACCGGCTTAGTGCATTGTGCAGTGAGTTTTAACCTTAAATATTGTTAATATTTAGCAAAACATCTATGAATATATATTATAGGTCTTTTGATTAAGTTCAAATAGATTACGCTTAATCACTAGGCGCTTAATGTTTAAAAATTGCAGAGAATTGCGTCTTAGGATGGGAATTTCTGAATTGGCTGAGCAGGGTAATGGGGCTAATGGCCCCAGGGTACTTAGGTTATTTAGGTATTTAACTAACATTAACTGTGATTTGGATGCGGGTAGGCTTAAGGAGATTGTTGGTTCACTGTTGAACTTAACCTACGCGGTTGCTGATGATGAGGCTAAGCTTAATGATGAAGTCGTCTTCAGGTTCCAGTATGCACTACACCTAACCCTAGCCATACTGAGTTCAGCTGAGGATGGTTGCCTAACGCTCAGCTGCATCAGTAAGCTAGTTAATGTACTGCGTAGGGTTGGTGAACTGGCAAGTAAATGCGTAGACGAGTGCAGTGAAATAGTGCTTATTAATGAGGAGCTTAGGAGCATGTATGAGCATGAGCAGTCTTGCTCATCATACTGGAGGTTTTAACCGAACGTTTCCCCGTTTTTAATGCCTGTAAGTAGCTGTGGGTGGTTTTAAGCAGATTTGTGGGGTTGGGCCTTGGTGTGGGTTCATTAGCTTCACCCGTGCCTCATGGGTGTCTGTCGAGCCCAACGCCATGAGGCTCTCACTTGAGGTAAGGTACCTCAGCCCGATGTTGATTGCATTCACCACGTCCCTCTCCAGAATTCTTCCACCAACCCACGCTACCCTAAGGACTATCCTCACCACCCTCACCCTCCTAAGCCCCCTCACTGCAATGCGGATCACAAGGGGCTCAAGCTTCTTAATTCTCCTACCCGTGAATGGGTCCCTAGATAATATGGTAAACGTCAAATCCGCTCCTTTTCTCTTTAAGATACCCTCCCCCTGGTCAATTTACTAAACATGAGGAACGGGGGTAATCCCCCACAATGCTGAAGGAGGGTATCTACGAAGTCGAATTCAAGAATATGAGGACAAATGTGGTCAGTCTCCTACAAAGTGGTTTCCAGAAGAGAAAACTTAGAAGGTTAGCCGATATCTCTCTCAAGCTAATTTAATGAGGTTAACTATGAAAGAAGACGACGGTTCTTCCGCGGAGAGAAAGTAGACTTCAGGGATACTTGAGTCAAGTACCACGAGAAGTACAAGAGGATATTTAGTGTTAATGCCCGGACAGTGACTCAGAAGAGCAATGAGGCATGGAACTCACTCTTCCACTTACCGAAGCTGAAGAGGGAGGGTAAATCGCCGCCTCACATGAAGCACGTTAGCCCACCTGGGTACCTAAGTTTCACGTTTTAGAAGACCACGTTTAAGTTAAGGTTAAAGATCCATGGGCTGAATCCTTTTCATGTTTCATACGCAATTACCAATGGTATAACTCCTATCAACGAGAGTATTCCTACAGTTGTGTATGTAAGACTGTAGCCATAAGTATCAATTAAGTATCCTATTAATGGAGGAACCAGTATATACGCTATTCTAATTATGAATGAAAGGGAGGAGAGTGTAGTGGCTCTATAATTGCTAGGTATCAATTCGTTCTCCCATGAGATAATATTTGATGAGCGTATGGGGTAAATTAAAGATAAACCGAACAAAAGGAATAGTACCAGGATTAAGCTACTGATTGAGAGCATCAATGCGAAAAGTGATAATAAAAACACTGAAAATACGGTAATTAACCTATGATTTACCCTCTTTAACAATTTCTCGTTTATATAACCACCTAAAGCAACCGTTAAGAAGTAGGCTGATAAGATAAACCCCCAGTACTTCTGGGGGAATCCTAGTATATTTACTACATATGGTGAAACGAACTGCATCCACGCTACTAACGGAAATACAGTAAAAATTGAGGAAACTAGTAACGCTAACAATGGTCTTTTACTTAATACGTATCCTACACCTTCTTTCATAATCCTTTGAGTAGGGAGCGTCATTGTCTTTCCTCCCTTATTATCTTCACTAAATAATGCGATAGGTAAACTTAATAACATTACAAATCCAGCAATCAGAATGGGAAAATTTAGCTTATGATATAAAAACACTAAAATACCAGCAAGTACATTTCCTAAAAATCCAGCAATCCCATTTACCACCTGTTGCCTTGAAAAAATTATAGCTACCTTTTCACGTGAATTTAAAGAGTCGACAATCCACGCCTCTAATGTATTTGAGTAGATACCTAATCCTATACCCATAATTCCATAGGATAAAAACACAAAAAGTGGCGACGATGAAATTGATAAGCTGATTAATCCTAGGCTATAAATTAATGTACCTATTGAGAAAATCTTAAGCCTTCCATATTTGTCCGCAAATGCAGATGAGGGCACATCCACCGGTAATGTTAAAATCATGTATATTGAAGTGACTAAACCTATTTCCGCGAAAGACAATCCTATACTATAAAACCATAATATTAGGTACGCCCCCATTAATTGTAATGAAAATGAAATTATAAATGAAATCGAAAGATACGAGAATTCGCGACTTCTCAATACACTCATAATTAATCACCTAATCTTTAATTTTCCTTAAGTTAATCACAGTGCTCCTAGATATGCCAATAATCCTGGCAAGCTCATTAGCCGTTAAATACCGCTTACCCAACGCACTACACCAAATACTACAACTGTATTACGGTTATTTAAACTAAACCTATCACCAGCTCTGCAGCAACCTAATGTCATAAAGCTCCTTGGCCATTTGGGGGTTTCTCATTAACGCCGTACCCACCAGTAGTGCATTAGCCCCCTCCCTGGCCAGTAATTCGGCGGTGCCCCTATCCCTAACCCCGCTCTCGGCAACTATAACAACCCCCTTACCCCTAATTGCCCTAATCACCTCAAGGCTCCTCTCATGGGATATGGCTAAGTTGTCCAGGTCCCTTGAGTTAACGCCAATAATGCAATTGGGGTAGTCCTCAGCCACCTTAACGGCGTCCTCAACGTTATCAACCTCAATCAGGGGTTCAAGCCCCCTACGCCTAATGGCATCAACAACCTCACCCACGTCACCATTAAGAAGCCTATATATCACGAGGACCGCACTTGCGCCATTGGCGTAGGCTTCATCAACCTGGCTTTCACTAATTACGAAGTCCTTGTAGAGCACGGGCTTATTAAAAAGCGCAGCCACCCTGACGAATACTGGATGGCCCATGAAGAAGAATGGCTCCGTCAATACACTGAACCCCGTTGCGTAAGGTGAGACCTGGCTGAAGTAGCTGTAGGGGTCTAGGTCAACCCTAATCACGCCACTGGGGCTGGCTCTCTTATACTCAGCTATTAAGGCTGCGTAACCCTCACTGTTCCTAGCCTCAATAGCCCTCATCAGGCTTAATGCCCCAGCAATCCGACTACTCATCAACTTAACCCTAAGCTCAGTAAGCCCCCTAACCTCACTTAGAAAACCCACAATTTAGCTTAAGGAGCCCCATTTTTAAACACTACAACCTGTACCACAACTAACTAAAAACCGTGAAGACACAAAGATCTCTATAGTGTGGGGCATAAGCATCACCGTGTTGATGGTGCCCCGGCCGGGATTTGAACCCGGGTCACGGGCTCGAGAGGCCCGCCTTAGGGTGGGTGAACCCACTATCCTTGTCCGGGCTAAACGACCGGGGCCTATGGGCCGTCCTTAACTTAAGCCTTTTTAGCTTTTCCGTTTGGAATTTGTTTTGGGGTTATCCTGGTGGGTGTGGTGTGTTGAAGTTTCCGTGGATGCTGCTGGGTTAACTTGGGTTGAATAGTGTG
>Ga0080003_1000859_pt1 | contig 18108 bp, 15 predicted proteins | sample JossMetagenome_FD_69206 | JGI IMG/M metagenome (GOLD analysis project Ga0080003, IMG submission 69206) | Hot spring microbial communities from Joseph's Coat, Yellowstone National Park, USA - JC2_E (SPADES assembly) (version 2) | ecosystem: Environmental > Aquatic > Thermal springs > Hot (42-90C)...
GAAAACGTGGTAAACCAGAATGCCGCCTACAATGGTTATGGCTATTAGTATTAAGGTTGCAATTAAGGGCGAAATGCCCTTTAGCCTCTTACCAGCCAGTGCGTTATTTTTTTCTTCGCGCGCCATGTTTAATTATTTACCTAAATTCCTTAAAAAGGCGCACGGCGTTTGTTTCATTGTGCGCGCGGCGGCACTGTGTTTTTCAGCACGTTTCGTGTGGCTTTATAACGCGCGGCGCTTTGCTTCACGGTGCGGTGCTTTGTTTCATTGTTGCAAGGTATTAAATTAGGTAAACACCCCCTTAAATAAAAAAGGCATTGTTTACCTAACCACCCCGTGGTTTCTAAAAAGCACGAAAGCACACGCTCGCACCGTGTTTTTCAAAGCCCTTTTGCATTTTGGAACCTAGGCTCTTTTATGCAAAAACACAGAGAGAGAAGCGCGCGTGCGAAAAAATTCCCCATAGGGGGTATGCCCGCCCAAAAAGTGTTTCGTTGTGCGTGCTTAACTTCCGCTGTGGTTTTTGCAAGTGCGCGAAAGCGCGCCCCTTAGGTTATTAAAGCCCCAAAAAGCGTGGCATGGCGCAAAGCAGCTTGGGGTTATTGGCGCCCAAAAAAGCACACGGTGGCGGTTTTGCTTCACGGCGTGGGCTTTTGTTTCATAGGGGCGCCTTTGCTTTAAGGCGTGTTGTGTTTTCTAAGCGTTTTTGCATTGTGGAACCTACATTCTTTAACTCAAAAATGCTTAGAAAAAAGGGGTTTGAGTGCGTGGGTATTAGGGCCATTTGCAACCACGTGTTTTTTGTGGTTTTTGTTGTGTAGGCTTTTGGCGTGTGGCTTGTGGTTTGGCATTAGGGAACCACATTGTGCTTTCTAAAGGCGTGTAATCTGACATCCTCCCCGCCTTGAAGGAACCATCGCCTTAATATACTTTACAAGGTTTTAGTATTTAAAGTTTACCCCGCCTCTTCTAGAGGCGAGGCGTTCGTTCGTTTTGCGTAAGACTTATTCATTGAAGAAGAAAAGCAAAAAAGGCATTTTTGGTTTTTTGAAAAAACGGAAATATTGCGCAACGCATTAGAAATAACAATATAAAACGCACTAGCGCGCGTTGATCCCGCGGGCAGGATTTGAACCTGCGACACTCCGGTATCTGTGAGCCTGGCATGCTGATAAGGCCAGCCTCTGCAGGCCTCTACAGCCGGAAGCTTTACCAGGCTGAGCTACCGCGGGCATAAATGACTATTTGTTTAATTTTTAAATGCTATTTTGCTGTTTATTATAGTATGGAAAAAATGCCAGAAGAAATAAAAAAGCTTATTGCGTATTTCAAATTTCTCAACATAAAGCTTGACCTAAATAAGTTCTGCGACAGGTTAGAGTTGCAAAAAATTGCTTTTTTGTTAAAAAGCATGGGAATTACCTTAAAATATGAGTTTGGTCTGTACTTTTTTTGGGTTTATTCGCAAAAGCTTTATGCGGACAGCGTGAATTTTGCGCGCGAATTTCATGAGCTAAAAAGCGATTACCAAATTAACGAAAACGAAATGGCGGTATTAGAAAGGTTGAAAGAGGTTTTAGCAGAAAATAACGAGGCACTAGATGTCGCTGTGATAATTATTTATAAAAACCTCACTTATGAAAATACGGATAAAGTGGTTGTGAAAATTAAACAAATTAAGCCTCGCGTATCCGAAGAAGAAATACTTGATGGAATAAACGTGGCTAAAAAGTTGCTATTCAAACCAGAATATTTTACTGAAGAAATAAAGAATGAGCTCGAACCGTGGAATAATATTTAAGAGCGTTGTTTTTGTTACAAGTCGGCTTTTAAAATTTGCGTTATATTATATTGGTGATAAAAAAATGTCGCTCGCATTTGTTTCTACAAAAAGGGTAAGAGAACACGTTCGCAAGCGCGGTGTGTACTTCGACGACCTCATGTATGCAATTCAAAATTTTTTTCTCGCGCGTAATTATGCGGATGAAATAAAATACGTTCGGTTTGTATTAAGGGATGAGGTTGAGCCAGATAAGATAATTCGTAGGAGCCTTGTAGTAAACGTTTGTGCTGACGCGCTTTCGGATGAAATAAAGAACGAGTTAGAAAAAATGCTTACGGATAAATTTCCAACATTACACGTGTTCGTGCGGCTGTCGTGCGAAGAATAACATGGAAAAGCATAGTTACAAAGGCATGGCAAACAACGTGCTTGTGCGTGTTCGCGGAATAGGAGGTGTAGAGTTTGCGGCTTGACAAATGGGATGTATTTTTTGGGGTTTTCATATGTTTTATTGAAATTGGGACGAGGGTACTCACGTGGTTTGGGCTTTCGGAGGGTTTTAGCGAGGCAAACCCTTTCATGCAAAACTTTATGAAGAGTGTTTTATGGCTTGGCATTATACTTATTGTTATTTTCTTGCTTTTCCTTCTTTTAGACCCTTATCGCAAATTAGGGCTTTCAACATTGCTCGGGATTGCGAATGCTGACTTCGTGCATGACTTAGTGCTTATGCTTGGTTTCAGCGAATACGATGCTTTTGCGCTTCCCGTAGTTTTTGCAATACTGCCGTTGTTAATTACAGCTCTAGTTTTGCTTTACAAAGCCGACGCGCAGAAATACGAGTTGAAGAAGCGGCGCAATTGAGAAATGTTTAACGCTTGAACCTATTTTTCCCGCGGTTTTTAATGTGGACACCTATCTTTTGTTTAAAAAATGCTTAGAAAGAATGGGTTTGTTCGAGTTTTCGCGCGGACATGAAGTGCGCGTGCGTTGTATTGCGTTTTCCCGCAGGGCATTAGCGCCCCCAAAAAATTTTGGCACAATTAGGTAAACACGGGTTTAAAAATTATAAGCCGTTAAACTCAGCACGTGTTTAGCGTTAGCGTTGTGCTAGCGTGTTTAATAGCATTCTAGAATTTCTTTCCAGTACACTTGTGCAATTAGTTCGCCTTTAAGGTAAAACCAAATATAGCCTTCTTCTTCGTCATCAAGCTCATAGTTGTCAGCAAACAGCGTGCAGTTTGGCATAACGATAATAAAATAATATGGGCGTTCCGCGCATTTGTTTAATTTTTCTATTAGCCAGTTAAAATTTTCTTTTTCTTGGGCATTCATGGGTTGCAATTTGCTGAATAATATCTATACGGCTTTGTATTTAAAGCAAACGGGAATTAAAACGCTTTTAATTTTATCAGTCTGTTGGGTTCCATTCCGTCAGGAGCCTGTGCCTCGTATAGCAATCCCAAAGCGGGTTAATGGGTTTGCCTTCTCGAATACGCCTTTTTGCGCGTTCTTTAAATTCCGGGCATATGCCTTGAAGGTCGGCTTCAATATCGTCATCGTGTGCTTTGTTTTTTTCTTTTTTATTTTTTGTTTTATTTTTGGTATTTTTATTTACCTTATTTTTCAATAATGTATTTGTTTCTTTGTCCTCTTGAGCGCTTGTTGTTGAGTTTGTCATGTCTATATAAAGGGAAATTGGTATATAAACAATCATTTTTTTATTTATTAAATTAGGTAAACACTTGGGCAAAAAATAATGTTAAGTAGGTTGCAAATTAGGTAAACACTCGTGCATAAAGGGGTGCGAAGCACCAAGCACCAGCGGGGACAAACGCTGGTGCATACAAAAATATTTAAGCGCTGTTTACCTAACTTGTATAAAAAATAAAAATTTTATTCGCGCGGTGGCGCAACGTACCCTTTTGGCTCTCCGAAGACTGTTCTGAAGATGTATTGAGAGAAAATATAGGGGTCGTGTTCGTTTTGTGTTCCTTTTCGTGCGTTGACAATTGCGTGGTAGTATTCGTGCAGAAGCGTAATAATTGAAAATTTACTAATAACTATTATGTTGAATTTTGGGTTGAACACACCAAATACACCGTACAGTGTTATTTCCGGTATCACATACAATTTCGGCGCCGGAATATTCAAAGCAGTGGATAGTGCTTGAAGGTATTCTTTCCATTTTGCGTATTTTTCTTTCGCCGTTCCGGTATATGGATGTTTTGTCTTGAACTCTTGTGTAATTTTAAGAATTTTTTGCATTTCTTGTTCAGTTATGTATTGGAAGGTATTCATTTTACTCGCCCTCGCAAGTGTCGCAGGAACCAAAGAAGTTGTTTGTGTTTACTGAACCGCCATAAATTATAATTCTTGTCGGCCTGTCGCCCCACTTGAACGTTTCTTGCATTTGCAGACCCTTTCCGACCATTGCGTAACCGTTTCTTAGTATTTTTGAACGGGCATTCATTTGATTGTCAAACCTGAAGTCGCTTGCAATTATTAGTTTATTGTTGGTACTCAGGTATTCAAGACTGCCATCGCTGATTGCAACCCATTCATCGCTGAATGGGTTGTATAATAGAAAATTGAAAATCCCTGCATAGTTGTTCTGTAGCTCTTTTGTGAAATTCAAGACGTTTTCTTTGAGCGTTTTTGTATTATCGTAAATGCGTGCGAATAATCTCACGGCTTTTAATGTGTCTATTCCACCATATTCTTGCGTTGGTGCAATTTTATCTGCTATGACGCCATTGTGGGCTAGGAACCAACCCACTGCAGCTCCTTCGACAGCGAATGGGTGAGTTCCGAACCCACCCGTCGATAACCGAAAATGAATTAAAAGTCTTTGGTATGGTTCTTCTATGCGCTGAAAGTACTCTGTTTTTGTCCATCTGTATAATTTTATTTCACCGTTTGTTGTTTTATATAACGCTCCAACACCATCTTTATTCTGTTCCCACGCGTCTTTCATTTTTTCTTCAAGTCCTCGTTCTGGTGTTGCTGTTATAACTAAAGCCATTCTGCACATCATGCCATCACCTTGAACCTGCCATTCCATTTGGCGCCAAGTTTTTCAAGTTCTTTCTTTACTGTCTCTTTGGTCTTTCCGAGCGTTTTTGCAATGATCGAAATACTTTCTTCTTCAGTCTTTGTGGCTGGTGCACTCAGTATCGCTTGTATTAATGCTCTGTCTAGTCTTTGTGTCGGAACCTGTATTTCTGTATTTGTTATGTTTTGTGCCTCGCGTGGCGGATTTTCGATAAGTTCTTTTACAATTGCATATTCAAAGGGTGTTAATAGATGTGCAATTTCATCAAGGAGCTCTTCAGCATTCTTTTTCATCCATTGTTTTACTAGTTCCATGTTGAACTGCTGGGGTAATGCATTGCTCCAGATTAGGTCATTAATGATTTGTCCGAGGCCCTTATAGAATGGCCATTTTTCGTTGTCAATTTTTATTAGCCCTACCATGGATAGTTCAGCAGCTCTTTTCATCAAAGCAAGGTTTACGGCTCTTAGTGCTACAAGTTGTTTGGTGTTCAAGCTAGCGTCTGCTAAACGGTTTTCAACGTTGAAGATGATGATTTTGTTATTGTATATATAGGACTCACCGAAATAAATCGCATTTCGGTGCAGTCCCACCCTGTCGAATAACGGAGATACCAGAAGGTCTTGAAAGCCACTGTAACCGCTTCTTCGAAGGAAAGTACCCGGTGTGTTCCCGAAAATCCATGCATATCCTGGGTAAAAGTACCTTGCTAATTGCCAGAAATTGTTTGCAACAGTAATTGGGATTGGTTTATAATCATCGGCCACTAGTAAATGTACATGTGCGCTGTTGCGTTCGGTAACTGTGTAATATTGTGAAAGAAACTCTATTACTGGCTTTAGTTGGGCGGCGAATTCTTCGGATGGTTCTCCAGAGCCATATATAAGAAATTCATTCCCGATAATTGACGCATCTTTCTCGATAGCCCGCACTAGTTTTGGTGGCACATGTTGCCAGCACGTATCTAGTCCACATACAGGACAGCTGGGTACTTCATGGTACCGTGTTATCCGTATCTTGAAAAATTCTCTGGTTTTTATGTCGATTTCGTTTATAATGCTGTTTGCGTTTGCGTTGTTTGCGTTGTCTAGTTTGTAATCTAACTCTAATTCAATTCCTGCTTTTAAATGTGCTATGAAATTTCTCAGCTCTTCTAAGGAAATTGTTGGTGCTAACGCAAACGTCCACCTGCCAGTTTCTACAGTAGCCGTTACAGTACTTTCTGTTTGTGTTCTTGGCTCCCCTAGTGAATTATGCCTATATACAATGGGATGGTGCACGCCGTTCCTTTCGTAGTCCCTGAACCTGTGTCCATTCATGCATTCAAGTTGCCTTACCGTCTGGTTTCCCATTCTCCAAACTGAAAGTTCACGTACATTAAGCACGCTACAGATTGGGCAACGAAGTCCTTGTATGATGACATAATGAGGTTCTGGCAAGCTTCTCTCACCGCCTCAATACGGCATACGCAAATGGATGCCTGTCCTGTTTTGTCGAAATGAATATGTAGTGTATGCTTGACAGTCCCTGTGTTAGTATTTCTTCATTAAGCCAGTACATTTTTTTGTTTAGAGGTATTTCACTATTCTCATCTTCATAGATTTTCCAGTCATAGTTCTTGAAATGCTCCAGTACTTTTTTGAAAATTTCAACAGGCGCATTGTAGATTTCAACATCATTGTTTTTTGCCAATTCTTTGATTGTTTCTATGCTCGGTTTTTCCTTCCTCTTTCTCCAATAAATTTTTATTTCGCCTACCATTTCTTGTCACCTCCCAGCCCCATTTGGGACTGCGGGTCAGGGAGGCCTCTCACGACCTCCCGGGGCTTGGTTTCAATAACCAAGCCCTGTGCTTCGTACTTGCTCGTTGGCAAAATGTCGGAAAAAACGTTGGAAAAAACGTGGAAAACCGCGTCCTCATCGGACACGGGTGACAGGGCCTGTATTCCATAAAGTCGCCCAGCCCCCGCCCATATAGGAGTCTGGGGTTCCAAAAACACGGTTTGGGAATTCATTTTGTTTCACGTGTACCCCTTTTGGCAGGAACGCTCCCAGCCAAGTTTCCGTGAGAATTATTTCTCTGTCCCACGGCTAAATGGCTGAGAAACGTTACAACTCTATTTCACTTAGCGGCAATACTGCCGCAGGCTGAAGAAAAGAAAATAAACTACAAAACCTGTGGCAATATCGCCACCCAATGGAATAGGGTTGTACCCCACCAAAACTAGGGTACGATAGCAATTTCGTAAAAATATCTTAAAAACAGACACGCGCTGTTTCGCTTTAGCGTGCGGGTTGTTTCACGTTTACCTGTATTACGTCTTTTTCTTCCGAGCCTTCTGGCTGGATTTCAATTTTGAATGTGCCGAAGCTCGGCGGCGCAAAGAACACCATGTAATTTCCGTATTCGTCTGTAACGCCTCTCGTGTATTCGCGCCCGTTCACGTAAACGATGAAGGCCTTGTTGGCAACGGGCATCCCATTGGCGCCGATGAGCGTGCCTATTACTTTAACAGGCTGCATGTCGTCAATGCTTTGCGTCGGCAGGTCGAGCCTTTTTTCTTGCACTGGTTCAACCGGTTTTTCCTTTTTCTTTTCTGCTTTTGGCTTCGGCATTGCTATCATGTATAACAGCATTTGCTCCGGGGTTAGTGTTTTTATTTTTACTGCTGAAAGCATTGCGCCGAATGCAAAAAATAGCATTATTACGAATGCTTTGTTTAGTAAGCCGTGGAATAATAGTGAAAGCCCGTAGCCGAGAAGTAAAGAAGCGCTTAAGTAAACGGCTTGCCTCACGGATAGCTTTATTCCCATTAAGTCCAAAAACTGTTCGCTAAGTGGGCTTATATCTTCAAAAACCAGCGTGCGCACATTTCTAACCATACTATAATAAATGTGGGTTTGTTTAAAAGCGCGCAACAGTGCAATTACGCGCGCGTAATGTTTACGGCGCCGTAATGCTGTCGCTTTTTAAATGTTTTTTCTAGTTGGTGTGGCATGAGGCAAAACATTTTGGTTTTAGCGTTGGTGTTGCTAGTGAGCATTTTCTCTGTTAGTTCCACGGTTTCGTTTGCGCAACCAATGAGAAGTGTAAGTATGCCATTCAATTCTGCGCGCGCCACTAACATTCCTATACCGACTGTACCAAGCAATATACCAATACCTTCGGCGCAACACAGAAACGGAAAACCACCGTTTTTATACCCGAATATTTCGTATGTTGGCATAAAAGTACTTCACCAAAACCGCACGTTTCTTGACGGTTTTATAGGCGTGTATAACGGTGTTGTTTACATTGAGTTTTTTGTCCCACTTCACGAATTAACATTGGGCAATACAACCTTTGTTGCCGAGCCTCCAATTGAAGCATTCAATGGAACGCCACCAATACAACCGATGAAACATGTGCAAATGCCGATGCAGTCATCCGCGCCTTCGTTTATTGCAATTCCTGTTCCACCGCACAAACAACCTGTACCGCATGCTGTGTTTTTTGGCACGCTCGGTGTTATAAATTCTGCTTATGCCGTGTCATATGTTAAGGCGCACAAGGGGCAGGCAATAATTGTTTCATGGCGCGGGTTAATGCCCGTTACATTGAAAGACATTGGAAATTATAGTACAATGCCTAGGGGTCGCGTGTTTATTTATTATGAACCTGTGGTGTACAGCTATAAGCCAATTCCCATGGGCGCGCCTTTCGTGTTCGCGCCGTTTAAAGACATTGTATTGCCATAGCATTAAACCAATTACCTATCGCGTGCTAATAGTGTATTTTTTCACGGTTTAGTTCATTGTGACATTAGGTAAACACTGCCAATTAGCCTGCAAAATTTTGCGTTTATTATATCATGAACGCATTAAGCGGAGACACACCCATGTTTGCAGAAGTTGACGGCAAATATGGGGTCTACGTACTAAAAGAGTTATTTGAATTGCACAAGCAAGGGCGCGCAATCAAAGTACCAGCGCTTTTGGATGAAAGAGGAAATAAAGGATGGGTCGAGGTTGAAGATGTTGCATGTTATGGAAAGCAACCTTTGAAACGAATAACGCTTTCTACTTCGAGGCTTTTCGTGGAAATTTCTGAAGACGCAATAATTCCTGCATACAGCCCTCTTCTTTTTTCAGGAACAGAAAAACAAATAAAATTGAAATTTAAACTTGTGAACAATTTAAAAGCAACACAAGACCCTGGATACAACGATACTTTCCTTCTTGCAACACAGATTCCTTTAAGTTTGTCAGAAGGTAATCAGGAAGAATGGGAAATTGGTTTTACGCTTGGGTTCTTTCTGGCTGAGGGGAGTTTTGTGTACAGAAGACACAAAAATACAAAATATTCATTAGTAGTATTAAACAGTTTCGCTAGAAAAAAAGGTATGACGCTTCAAGAATATCTGGTGTATAAGACAGATATAAAACGGGTGTGTCTATCTATCGGTCAGCCAGACCTTGAACGAGGTTATGTAAATATTGTTCGCAAACACTTCAAATTTAAAAACCCCTACAAAATCAAACATGCAAATGCCTTTGATCTTTTTTCATTTGATTTAGATTTAATTCATTTAATAAAATTTTATATAGAAGGTCATGATTCATACACGAAGCACTTGAAGAACGAAGCATATAATCGTTCGCAAAAATTTTTAGAGGGAATATTAGACGGGTTCTTGGCTGGCGACGCACATTATGACAAAAACAAGGATTTCTTTCAAGTCGAAATTACAACGAACTACCGCCTTTATAATGATCTTATTTTTCTTTCAAAAGCACTTGGGTACGACACGCATATAAACAAGGGTCGTTTCAAAAAAAGCTCCTTCCATCCAAGCAACAACTATTATTATTTAATTTTATCCATTTTCAAGAATTGGCATAGGCGTACTGCTGTGGGGCTTGTAAAAGAACACATTAAAAAGATTGAAGACGTCGGTAAAAAGGAAGCATTCAACCTTGTCCTTAAGCCTTTGTATTCTGATAACGACAAGCGCGGTAAATTCAACCACCTTTATTTTACGGCTTTTGAAATTATGGTCTCAGATGCTGTGAAGACTTTTACTAAATTGCACTGACCGAAACCACGAGTTTTATTGAAGCGAAAAAAGATAATGCTTTTAAGCAATGTGTTTACCTAATTATATCATGAACAAAATATTGGTGGTGGGCGTTGTTTTATTTCTTATAGCTGGCATAATAGCTGGTGGCTTGTTAGCAGGAATGTTAGCCATCTCGGCCGAGCCTCCTTACTTTTGGCTTACGTCTTCAGAATACCCAAGTGGCAAAATTTTGCCGGTGCCAATTTATGCTGTGGCTTATGTTTTCCCAAACGGCTCTTTCATACTTGAATCATGGGTCTTCGATCCATCGCCGTTCGTGTTTACTACAAGTGGCCTAAGCGCGTATCCGATGGCGCATATACCCGGTATTGGAAATACATGGGCGGCTTATGACGGCGTGTTTGGCGTGTTTCAACAAAAAAACCCTACTTACATTTATCCATTTTCTTTCAGTTATGCAAATGTGTGGGCTGGTGTCACATACAATTTTACTAATCCAAATTACACTGGCGAAACTTACCAAAGACAATTTCTTCAACCAACGCAAGATAACATGTTTCATTATAACGGCACTGGCCAGAACCAAATAACCATTACATACGGTTTCGTAAATTCACAGTGGAGCAATGGGACGTTTGAAAATTTCTCTTATCTAGGTGTTGGCCCGGCACAAACAATTACAATAATGCAAAACACTTATCCACCGTTCCAAACAATTGTAATACCCGCGAACTCAACGCACGTGTGGATAGCTGTTCCTAATTGGCCTGTTTATCCGCAGGAAATTCCGCCAAACTTTCCGTATAAAAACCTTGTAAAAACCACTAATGCCCCATTACCACCGTGGTGGAATACGACCGCAATTCAATGAACAAACGTTATACTCATATTCTAGCGTCGTGTAGTCGCTTTTAGACTTTTTTTAAGCTAAGCATCGTCCATTGTTTCGTGAAACAACTATATAGAGCATTAACAGTGTTTGTAGTTCTTTTCTTAGCCATTACTATGGGGTTCGGCGAAGGCGCGCCGTTTATCGTAAACGCCGCAGGAATAAGCCCCTATTATTCTATTTCTTTCGCAAAAAATAATTTGACTGTATACCAAGGTCAAACGTTTACAGATATACTTTCTGTCTACGCGGTTTCCCCGTTACAAACTATTGCTTTATCGTATTCTGGAAGTTCTCCTTCGTCTGGTATTACCGCTTCTTTGTCACCTTCTTATGGTACGCCTGATTTTAATTCAACTGTAACTATTTTTGTTCCTGGCAACACGGCGCCGGGCAATTATTCATTGCGCTTCGTGGGAAATAATGGTTATTACAAAGTTTCTACACTGTTGAACGTAACGGTGTTAAAGTCTAATTTCTATGTAACGCTTAACCCTAATTCAAGCACGGTTCATGCTGGCAGTTCAACTTCATTTACTGCAACGGCATATTCTAATATTGCGCCTCAAACAGTTAATTGGTCTTATAACGCTCCACAAGGCGTTTCCGTTTCACTATCTTCGCAAACAAGTGACATTGGACAACCTATTACGGTAACAGCATCCGTGTCGCCTAATGCAGTATTTAACGGAAGCGTTTCAATAACCATATTCGCAAATAGTAACGATAGCTTTACCGCGAACGCCACATACACACTAACCCCACAATTCTACCTAACTATGAATGCAAACTCATCGAATGCTGGTAGCGTGTCGCCTTCGTCAGGATGGTATAACGCCGGTTCTGTGGTTACAATTACAGCAACTCCTAACACTGGTTATAAATTCGCAGGTTGGACGGGCTCCGGCACTCAATCATACACCGGCTCAAACAACCCAGCTACCGTGGTCATGGATTCAAATATCGAAGAAACGGCTTCGTTTAGCATTGAAACCGTTGTAATAACTTTTTCGGCAAACGGGCTAAATAGCCTCGCGCAAGGTTCGGTTTTAAATATAAACGGACAAAATTATTCTTATTCACAGCTTCCATACACGTTGATAGTTCCGTATGATACGCAAGTAACATACAAGTGGTATTCGCCAATTTCGGGTGGTTCAAATACATTGTTTGTTTTGAATAGTGTTTCTGGGCTTGAAACTTCTCAATTTGCAACGTTCACAGCAATAAAAAATGGTTCAATTATAGCCAATTATATTGAAAAAGAAGGTATTACTTTTAGCGCTAACGGATTAAATAATAATGCGCAAGGCACGGTTTTGACGGTTAATGGCCAAAACTATACTTATTCACAATTACCAGTAACAATAACCGAACCGGTTGGCTCATCGATTTCATTTTCATGGTCTTCGCCTGTTTCTGGTGGCACAGGAACACAGTTTGTATGGGTTTCAACAAGTGGCCTTTCAACCTCACAAAGCGGAACAATAACCGTGACTTCATCTGGTGGTGATGTTGTTGCTTCATACCAAGAACAATTCTACTTAACAATGAGTGCGAACCCATCGAATGCTGGTTCAGTTTCTCCTGCTTCAGGATGGTATAATGCTGGAGCAAATGTGCAAATTTCGGCAAGTGCGAATTCAGGTTATCTTTTTGTTTCGTGGAGTGGGGTCGGGACAATTTCGTATTCGGGTTCAAATAATCCTGCAACAATAACAATGAATAGTCCGATAAATGAGACAGCACTTTTTGGATTTCAAGTAACGGTTGAAAATACGTTCGGAGGGATTGCAACAGCATCTTATAACGGGCAGACATATTATTCAAACACGACTTTCGTTGTTCCTTACGGTTCTCAGGTAACCTTTACGGCGTCCGCGAATCAGGGCTATTTCTTTGATACGTGGGCTGGAACGCAATCAAGCATGAGCAATACATTGACTTTAACAATTACTCAACCTACTACTGAAATTGCAGAATTTGGTTTTTACATTACTTTCAATGCTTCAGGCTTGGGTTCTAACGCTCAAGGGGCAGTTCTTTCAGTGAACGGGCAAAACTATACTTACTCGCAATTGCCTGTAACAATTCCAGTGAATTACGGACAATCAGTAAGTTATTCGTTCTATTCGCCTATTTATGCTTCAACAAATGGAGTAAGGTACGTTTGGGTTTCGACATCGGGGTTAGATAATAAGCAGTCAGACACATTCACACTTCATCAATCGGGATACATTACTGGCAATTACATAACTCAATATGAGCTTATCATGAGTGTTTATCCATCAGGCGCAGGAACAACGAATCCGAGCGGTTCTTCGTGGTATAACGCGGGAACACAGGTGAAAATTTCAGCAACGCCTAACTCAGGGTATCAGTTTGTTTCATGGAGCGGTAGCGGTTCTTCGTCCTATACAGGCTCAAACAACCCGGCTACTATAACGATGAATAGTCCAGTGACAGAAGTTGCTAACTTTAATATTGGTATTACTTTTAGCGCTAATGGGCTAAATGGGAATGCGCAGAACACGGTTTTAACAGTAAACGGCGCTTCATATTCATATTCTCAGTTGCCTGTAACAATTTATGTAACACCTGGCTCAACAATAAACTTTGCATGGTCTTCGCCTGTTTCAGGTAGCACGGGAACGCGTTTCGTGTGGACAAGCACATCTGGTCTTAGCACATCGCAAAGCGGGGCAATAATCGTGTCGTCACCTGGGTCTGTAACGGCGACATATCAAGAACAATTCTACTTAACAATGAATGCTAACCCGCCAAGTGGTGGTTCTGTTTCTCCTGCTTCTGGATGGTATAATACAGGAAGCCAAATAACAATAAGCGCTACGCCAAACAACGTTTTTGCGTTCCTTAATTGGACTGGTTCAGGGTCAGGCTCGTACACGGGTACAAACAATCCTGCTACTATAACATTGAATGGCCCAATAACAGAAACTGCTAACTTTGGGGTAAAAATTTCATTCCCGACACTGACGGCATACGACGTGGCCAACCAATATACCGGTTATAATTATGAGTTTGCTGTAGTAGGACAAGCAATGTATAACGATCCTGTACCACTGGCTAATCAACAGCTCACAATTGTAGTAGTTGTAACTTCCACGTCCTTAGGTACAACATATAATAAAACAATAACCGTTACAACCAACTCACAGGGTTGGTTCTATACAGGTGTACAGACAATTGGTGGTGGATATCTGGTATGGGGTAGTGGTGTTTCTAACAAAGAACTTTACATCTACTATAATGGCACGCTTGTAAAACAGTTTGGTGGGTGGGCTTGGGGCGTGTATATTCCTTATGTTCAGGCACAAAACGGGTCGGTTTCTATTAGCGTACCTTCATGGAATGGTTTACAGCTTTACAGTAATATCACATTTCAAGGCGTGCTTTTGCCTTCAGGTGTAACAGTTGAGTTTAATACGGTTCCAAACCCCGGTAATTATTTTGAGCAATACGCATTTTATGGTGGTAGTTCAAATCTACTTTTCAAAACCGGACAAAACCCATACCAATACACGTTTGCAACAACTAGCGTTACCGGTGTAAGTCAAATTATAGAAATAGATTCTATAAGCGCGCAAGCGCAACTGACGTTTGTTGTAACCATCCCGTCTTACACTGTTTTAAACTTTACCTTAACGCTCAACGGCCCTAACGGGTACACTACCTCTTGGTCAGGCTATCTTGAAAACCTACCACATAGCCCTTATTATGAGGCATCTCATACTTTCACAGACTTGCCACCGGGCACTTACAGTTGGAGCATTACACCAACGAGCGTGGCAAACATTTACAATTCCCAAGAAGTTTATAATGCCACACCAAGTTCTGGAACGTTTAACGCCAATTCCAGCCAAACCGTGTACATCGTGTATGGTGGTCATCTATACAATGTAACATTTAAAGAAAGCGGTTTGCCAAGTGGAGCAACGTGGTGGGTTGACTTTAATGGTTATAATGTTTCAACAACAAGCCAATCTATCGAATTCACTAACGTACCAGATGGTACGTTTTCATACACAGCCGGGCCACAATACTATTATGTTTCAAGCAACACGCGCTATGCCGGTGGCGGAAACGGCTCAATTTCCGTGAACGGCAATACACAACAAACAATTTCGTGGGTTAAACAGTTTGAAGTTATTACAACATTTACACCATCTAATGCTTATTCAACTGGCGTTGAACCTGCACCGAATGCGAATGGTGTTGCTAATACGTGGATAGACAGTGGTGCTTCGTTGACCGTTATCGGTGCTCCGGCCGATTATTGGGTCGTAAAACACCCATTTATTACTTCGCCTTCTATAACGCCAACAAGCTCTGGGTATATACAGACCGGTGGCATATACTATTATGCATCTAAATATACCATTACGCAACCAGAAAACATAACCGTAAAGTTTGCACATGAAGCAATAAAGGTGCAAGAAAACGGTATTCCGAAGGGCACAATATGGTATGTCTTATATGGCGGGCAATCATATCAAGGCAATACTGGTTCACCAATAACCGTGTATTGGAATGGTAACGATTCAGACACTACGGTTTTTGGTGGTGTCGTGTATTATAACGGCATTTATTACATTGCAACGACTACGACAAGCTTCCCGATTAGCGAGAAATACAATCAATGGCAGACTGAAACCATATATTACGAATATACTTACGTGGTAACAATTAACGCGGGGCCGGACGGTTCTGTTTCGTGGTCTGCCTTCTATACACTGGCTCCACCGGTTTATATTCCGGGCATAGGCTTGACAACTTCGGGAATAGTAAACGCTGGGCAAAGTCAGACTATGTATGTAGCGAACGGGATAGTCCTTCAACTTATTGACAATCCAAATCCAGGCTACGCGTTTGCTTCGTGGAACTTCTCAGGAGGCGTTGCGCCTGCAGCGGAATATTCTTCAAACAGCAACCCGACATTCATACATAATACAGGAAGCACAGGTTCTGTTACAGCTACCTATCGGTCTCCTGATTACCTGCAATTCACTGTAACAGGTGCGTCTGTGAACATTAAGTATACGATCACTTTGAGCAATGGGCAATCGCAATCAGGAAATACAAATTATGGTTCTTCAACAGTAACGTTCTATGTGCCTCCTGGGACTTATTCATGGAGTATTTTGCCTGCAAACACCATGGTTTACGTTGATGGAATTGGGGTTGAATATGATGCAGTACCTTCTTCAAGTTCAGCGACTACGAACGCGAGCGTGAGTATTAATTATGTTCTTTCAAGCTCGACGTATAACTACACGTGGAGCGAGACAGGGCTTCCGAGCGGGACACAATGGGGCGTTTCGGTAAACGGTATTAATTATACAACTACAAGCACGAGCTTAACCGAAACGTTCAACACAGGACAAACTTACTCGTGGAGCGTGATTAATCCTTCTGGTTATGTTGGAACGCCTTCTTCAGGCTCGTTCTCAAGCCCTGGTTCTAAGAGCATTACGTTTTACACGACCCCGAGCGTTTCAATAAGTGCTAATCCTTCATCAGGAAGCGCTCCTCTTACGGTTACATACACGGCGTCTGCTTCAGGAGGCTCTGGCAGTTATGAATATGACTTTGAGTACATAAACAATAGCGGTAATTTTCAATGGTCAGGATGGCAAACTTCCAATACTTTCACATACACATACAATTCAAACGGGGTTTACTATACAATGGTCGAAGTTAAAGACACTGTAACAGGTGCAACCGCGACTTCAAAATATGCGCAAGTTACCGTTTCAGCACCACCTTTGAATGTTACAATCTACGCAAGCCCAACTTCAGGCAATGCACCGCTTGGCGTTCAGTTCTACTCAAACGTTTCTGGCGGTGTGGGTAATTATCAATACACGTGGTATTTCGGCGACGGCGGAATGAGCACTTCCGCGAATCCATCACATACATATACCAGCCCCGGCACTTATAATGTACAACTCGAAGTTACGAGCGGTTCGCAGACTGCTTACAGTAATACTTTAACAATTACCGTAACTCAAGAACAATTGCAAGCCTCAATAAACGCAAGCCCGACTTCAGGCGTAGCACCTCTTACGGTTACATACACAGCGTCGGCAACAGGTGGCTCAGGAAACTATCAATACGACTTCTATTACGAAACCAATAGCGGTTCATTCGTGTGGTCGGGATGGCAATCTTCAAACTCAATTTCATACACATACACTGTTTACACTACAGTTCAAGCATCTGTTGAAGTAAAAGACACGGTAACAGGAGCAATGGCAATGTCAAGTCCTGTGCAAGTTACCATAACGCCTCCGCCTTTGAGCGTTACAGCTAACGCAAATCCAACATCGGGTGTTGCACCACTTACTGTGTCTTTCACGGCTTCAGCTTCAGGCGGTTCTGGTGGAAACTCTTATAGCTGGAATTTCGGAGACGGAAGCACAAGCACTTCACAGAACCCGACGCATACATACAACAATCCTGGCACGTATACTGCGACCGTAACCGTGACTGACTCTTACGGACAACAAGCGTCTGCAAGCGTTACAATTTCGGTATCGCCTCCGCCATTAAAAGTTACAATAAGCGCTCACCCGACTTCAGGCTCAGAACCCCTTACCGTGAACTTTTATTCTACTGTTTCAGGAGGCGTGGGCAATTATCAATACTATTGGTCGTTCGGCGATGGAGCAACAAGTACACAAGCAAACCCAACACACACATACTATAAAGCAGGAACCTATTACGTGAAGCTCTTCGTCAGAAGCGGTTCACAATCAGCATACAGCAATATAATAACCATTAAAGTAGTAGTTCCAACATATTCGTATACGTTTTACGAAAGCGGTCTTCCAACCGGTGCAGTGTGGACAGTTACAATGAATGGAAACTCGAAATCTGCGGGCGCTGGCGACAGCATCACTTTCACAGGACTTTCAGGCACAAATTCGTGGAGCGCGCCTGCGGTAACAGTGTATGAAGGGCCTTGGTGGCACAGAGTTAGAGTAACGTATTATCCGCACCCATCATCTGGAACGGTAAGCGGAAGCGGGTCGACAACAATTTCATACACGGATTGAAATAGCCTAAAGTATTTTTTAGTTTTATAGCGTTCATTTTACATTTTTTTATAACCATTAACTGTTGTCAAAATTTGCGTTTATTATAATATGGATAAAAAATGCCCAATATGTGGGTCGGCAAACATAGTTAATGCGGACGGCGAACTCGTTTGCGCAATGTGCGGCTATGTATTTCCCGAAGCGTTTGAAGAAGACCAGCCTTTAGTAATGCGTTCCGAATGGCTTGGTTCGGCGCCTAT
>Ga0080003_1000860_pt1 | contig 18097 bp, 18 predicted proteins | sample JossMetagenome_FD_69206 | JGI IMG/M metagenome (GOLD analysis project Ga0080003, IMG submission 69206) | Hot spring microbial communities from Joseph's Coat, Yellowstone National Park, USA - JC2_E (SPADES assembly) (version 2) | ecosystem: Environmental > Aquatic > Thermal springs > Hot (42-90C)...
TCTCAGAGGATGATATGAAGGCTCTTGAAAAACTCGAGAAAGGTCCGTGGCCTAGCCACGTTACAGAGTTAAAGAAAACCAAGTATCCAATAGAGTATTATGCTTGGGGAGTAATGCACAAATATTCTCCATGGTACAGCGGCTCATTCAGGGTCAGGTATGTATTCAGCGGGATCCTTGCCAGAAGATCGAGAGATGGGAAAGTATCTGAGGTTCACTTCAGGACCTATTCTCCAGCTGGAAGGTTCCTATCAACCGCTTATTTAAAGAAGATAGCTTACGTTGCAGAACAGTATGGAATAGGGTTGCTGGAGTTCGCAGGGAACACTGGTGCAATAGTGATAAACATACAGCCTGATAAGGCTGACCAGGCCATAGACATAATAAGAAACGTCATGGGTTCTGACGTTGGCGGTTCAGGTGATACTTTCAGGGAATTTTATGCCTGTCCAGGTCCAGCTCTTTGTGAGTTTGCTCTCTATGATACGCTTGCAGCCATGGATTTTTTCAGAAGCCACCCTGAGATTTACAAATTCCTTAACACCCAGCTTTTTCCGTACAAGCTAAAGATGAAGTTCAGTGGATGTCCTTTCGATTGCGCCGGCGCAAACGCTAGGTCAGATTTTACGTTAATAGGGACATGGGTTGGCGCTCCAGAAGTGGATCAGGAAAAGCTAAGGGAGATGATAAAGAGCGGCAAGGTTGACCCGAAAGAGCTGGCAAAGAGATGCCCTTCAGGGGCAATCTCATGGGATGATGACAGGCAACAGCTTAAGATAGATGGAGACAAATGTCTTAAGGCAATGAATTGTATAAAGATGGCATTTCCAGCTATAAAGCCAGGAAAGAACAGAAAAATAGCTCTGTTGGTAGGTTCGCACGCTCAGGCCCACTATGGGCCAAGGCTAAGCTGGGGTGTGGCGCTTCTTGATGACTACAAGGAAGCATTGCCGTTTATACTTAAGGTCATAGATATCTACTCGAACAATGCGCCTAGGAGGCACAGGCTTGCAGACCTCATACTCAGAAGAGGTTTCAGGCTCATAAGCGATGCTGCAAAAGAAACGCTTCCTGACAAACCAAAGGCTACTCCATCATCGCATTTAAGGTTTACAACCGGCGTTGTCCTTTCAGACGATGAAAGGGTTACATACGCAGAATGGGCTAAGAGCTTGGTCAAAGATTACTATGGTGGTGAGCAGTAAATGGCTGAAACTTTTGTTCCAGATCCTTCCGAAAGGGTAAACAAGAGGCTTCCTATGCCTTACGCCGCACAGTTCCCGGACATAATTAAAAGAAACTATGGAAATTGGGTTGATAGAAAGTTCCATGGAAACGGAATAATAGAACACATATCTGAAAGCGGAGAAAGCATTTTTACAGTAAAGGTTGGGCTTCCACCGAACTCAAGAATAAGCGTTGATACGCTGAAAAAGATAATAGATGTAGCTGATAGCTACGGACTAAAGGTAGTTAGAGCAACCAGAGGTATGAACGTTGAATTTATCACTGATTCACTTGATAAAGCGAAGAAAATAGTCGATGTCATGGAAGGTTACGGTTTTCCGGCGGGAGGCTGGGAAAACAGCCTCTGGCACATAACTTCATGTACGGCATACCTTACATGTTCAACATTCGCTGTAGATGCACCTTCGATAACAAAGGCACTTTATGATTACTTTATGCCTTACTTTACAGGGGAGGAAAAGCTACCATCTAAGCTGGATATTTTTGTTTCAGGATGCACAAACATATGTGCTGGCACGTTAGCTGGAGATATAGTTGTTGTTGGTCACTGGGGACAGGCTCCAACGCCAGATCCAGAAAAGATAAAGTTCTGTCTGCCAACTTCAGCAGAAGCTCTGAAAAAGGTAACTCCTGATGTTGCGGCTGTTTGTCCTGTAAACGCTATCAAGCTTTATGCAAAGGAAGACGGTTCAGTTGGTATTGAAGTTGACGATAAAAGGTGTATAGCCTGTGGCAGGTGCAAGAACGTATGCGATTACTTTGATTGGGATCCAGACAAGATAGGGGTGGGCGTTTTTGTAGGGGGCAAGACGAGCAACACAGGCTCAGGTCCAAGACTGGCTTATAGGATAGTACCTTGGGTTCCTGTAAATCCTCCGGAATACAGAGAAATAGTGGCTGTTGTAAGGAAAATAGTCGATGTCTGGAAGAAAAACGCCGAACCCGGAGAAAGGATAGGGGACACGATCGACAGAATTGGGGTTGAAGAGTTCATGAGACAGGTAGGAGTTCCAAAATCAAGGCACAACGCTTGCATAGAAGTTAGCTGGAACTTTGGAGTAAGGCAATTTATAAAGTACGTCTAAAAGTTATTTCCCTTTTTTGTCGAATAACGCTTAATTATAAACAGCAAGTTAGTTTTTTTGGTGAAACATAATGGTTGTAAATTACCCCGGAGAATTTGAAGTAAACGGCAAAAAAATTGTTATAGATGAAGACGGTTTTCTTCAAAATCCTGAAGCGTGGGATGAGAAAGTAGCAGAGTGGATGGCTATAAACATAGAAGGAATAGCACAGCTTACTGAAAGGCACTGGAAGCTTATAAGATATCTTAGAAAATACTGGGAAACCTACGGCGTATGTCCTCCTGTGAAGATATTGTTAAAGGAAACCGGTGAAACTATAGAAAGCATATACGAGCTTTTCCCGGACGGACCAGCTCATGGAGCATGCAAGGTAGCAGGCGCACCAAAGCCCACGGGATGCGTATAAGCGGATGGAATGTGAAACTCCTAGGTTAATTGTTTCATCCTATAAAGGGAAAAACGGTAAAACTTTAGCTTCTATAGCTTTAGCACGCTCTTTGATTGCTCGCGGATATAAGGTTTCTATGTTCAAAGTTGGACCTGACTACATAGATCCGAGCTATCATGCAGCAGTTACAGGAGAACCCAGCAGAAATCTAGATAAAATATTAATGGGAAACAAAGTTATTGAAAGGTTCTGCAGGTATTCTTCAGGTTCGGATATAGCTATCATTGAGGGCGTTGCTGGACTTTATGACAGTCCTGATGGAGAAAGCGAAGAAGGAAGCACCGCGCAGATGGCAAAGCTTCTGAAAGCTCCAGTGATTATTGTAATAAACGGCGAAAGGATTAACAGAACTGCAGGGGCTCTGATAAAAGGATTAAGGGATTTTGACAGTAAAGTAAAGATCGTTGGTGCTATACTTACCAATGTGGTGGGAAGCCAGGAACAAAAGATCAGAAATGCTGTTAAAAATGAGGGCGTTGAAGTAATAGGTACGATAAAGAGAGACAGAACTTTAGAAAAAATAATGGCATACAGACACCTTGGGCTTGTACACGCAAACGAAACTGGAAGAGAAACGATCGCGCTGGCTTCATCCATAGCTTCTCAGAATATAGACGCTGAAATAGCTTTAAAGCTCGCAAAGGAAAGATCGGACCCTCTTGGTTTTAAGGGCACTGAGCCTGAAAAGCCTTCCATGAAAAAGCTCAAGATAGCAATAGCGCTCGGGAGGGCTTTTTCCTTTTACTATCCGGAAACTATCGAACTCGCTTCAGAAGTAGGCGATGTTAAATTTGTTGATCCCGAGAAAGATGCTTATGTTGATGCAGACATGCTAATAGTTGGGGGAGGGTTTCCTGAAGTTTATGCAGAGCAGTTAGAAAAGAACAAACCATTTATGAAGTCTGTTAAGGATCATGTTGAAAAAGGAAAGCTTTTTTATGGTGAATGCGGGGGGCTTATCTATTTAGCTGACGCTATAGCTTACATGGGATACGAGTACAGGATGTCTGGAGTTATAGATGCTTACGCTGTAGTCATGAACGAGCCTGTTGGTCACGGTTATGTAACAGGGGAAGTCATAAAGGATAATATCATAGCCAGTAAGGGAACGATTCTAAAAGGTCACGAATTTCATTATACAAAAATGATAATGAAGGACAGAGAAATTTTCACTTTAAAGTATCTAAAGGGCAAGGGCGTTGAGGGATTTGATGGGGTTTACATAAAAAATGCCTACGCAAGCTTTATGCACATACACCCTGAAACTTATAATTTTTTGAACAGGATGTTGTTACAAAAAATTATGTAATATTTTATTTCATTTTTTCGTGAATCTTTAACAACATTTATAAGTTAAATAAAGCATAATAAATTTGGGTAAATTGATGCCTCACTCAGAAAGGGAAACTGTGAAACCAAATTTTCTATCTGAAATGCGTGAGGCTATAAGAAAATCATCACGTTCGTACGATCCTATAGCCTTAGAAATCTTAACTTATATCATTCACTACGAACCGGTATCGCTTTACAGGATAACAAGAATGCTACCATACGGCATTTCATCGATTTATAAAAAAGCAAAAAGGCTCTCTAAAGACGGCCTTATAAAATCGATTAAAGTAGAAAGACCAGAAGATAGAAGGAGCAAATCAGTGTACAAAGCTACTGTAAAAGGCATTTTCACTTGCTGGGCTTATGGATGCCTAAAGAATAACGAACTAACTTCAAGGTTGATGTACAGATGGGGAGTTGATGAAAGTGAAATGAAGTGGATGAACTCAATTCTTTATTCACTTCCAAAAATAATGAACCCGAACGACGTAACCCTTTTGGAAAACCCGATGATAATGATTATGGCTGCTATGATTTTTTCTGAAAACAATGACGGGAATAAAACGCTTCAGAAGGATATGGCAAAGTACATAATCGGGAAAATAGGGCTTAAAGCTGCCGAGCTTAACGGTGATGATATGATAATCGGGGGTAAAAAATACTTTGTAGGCTTGAACTTTTCAGAAAAGCTCGCAAATATTTATATGTGTGCTGGATGCTATAAGTTCTGTTCCAATCTAACGGTTCCTCTGGATGAATTAAAGTGTGGATTTCTGTGTAAAGCAATAGAAAAGCTCAAGTCATAAACTCCTGTATGACCTTGCCAACTATAATAACTCCAGGCGAGCTTATTTTGTTCTTCTTTATTTCAGAAGGCATGTTAAAAATATCTGTGAGGACAACCCTCTGATATTTTGTTGTGCCGTTAGAAATAATGCATACTGGAGTTGCAGGATCAAAGCCATTCTTGATGAGCTCTGAAGATATCTTCTCTGAGTTTGAGATACCCATCATTATGACTATCGTTCCACCAACATTCTTTAAAGCTTCCCAGTTTATTTCTCCCTCTTTTAGAGGGTGTCCGTTTATTATCGTAACTGATGAAGAAATACCTCTGGATGTAACAGGTAATCCGACGTAGGTAGGAACTCCGATGGCGCTCGTTATGCCAGGTATAACTCTGAACTTTATTCTGTTTTTCCTTAAGAATTTTATCTCTTCATCTCCTCTTCCAAAAAGAAAAGGATCACCTATCTGAAGCCTTACTATAACTTTTTTTGTCTTACAGTAATTAAGCACAGCTTTTTCAAATTTTTTCTGGCGTTGGTCAGCTGTTTCTCCTTTTTGGTGAGGAATCTTTATGCAGTCAGGGGGTGCAATATCAATGATCTCATTGGGGATGAGATAATCATAGATGAGCACTTCTGCTTTTTTGAGCACTTTATAACCCATTATAGTAATTAGGCCTTTATTTCCGGGACCGCTTCCAACAATATACACAGTACAGCTTTTCCTTGAACTTTCCACAATCCATGATAAATTTCAGTTTAATTTAATGTTTATTCTTCACAGAAAAAGAACATGATAAAGATAGGCTAGAAGTCTTCTTGAACTATGGTCGAAAGCTTATAATTATGATTAGTTATATTACATAAACACGAACTAGCACAAGCCAAATTCCGTAACAATAAAGTCAACAAAAAGCGATTTAATGTACAGATTGCGTAAAAATTTGTTCCCAATTCATTGAAATAATTATTTTAAATAAAAACGGGACAACTCTCAGTTGAGAGAAAATGATACTGCCAATAAACCACACGTTCATAGATTACGCAGGGTTTGCACTTCTTGGTATTCTAATAATTGAATTTGCAATTGAAATATACAGGGGTAAGGTCAGATCCTATAACATATTCCCCTTTAAAGGGCCGTCTGTTTCTGAAGGGAAAGCCTCAGCTTCTATAAAGGCTCTCGCGGAAGTTTTTGTATACGATATTCTAGCTTCAGAACCGCTTTCGGAGTGCCACACAGGGGCTTATTATTCTAAAAAACCTCACTCAAAAAGGACAGCTCATCTTCTTTTCTTCTACGGCTTCATAATGCTGATATTTTCAACAATCTCAGGTTTTATATTTGACAAGTGGGTTAACCAGAGCTCCTTTTTGCCATCTTACTATTTAGGTCCTCTTGGAGAGGCCGTTGAACTCGGCCTGGGAACTATCGGAGGAATACTCGTGCTCATCGGCTTTATAATATACTGGCCCTCACGATTTAGAGGCGAACCCAGTTCAAGAATAACAGGGACCGATCTTTTCATAGTACTGCTTGTGCTGACGGTGTTAACAGGGTTTGTGCTTGAGGTCGTCGAGTTCTTTTTTGTTTATTGGGTAGCCGCAGCTTTCTGGATTCACATGTCTATAGTCTTTTTGCTTTTTATAACGATGCCTTATACCAAGTTTTCACACGCTCTGTATCAGATAATCTGGAACTACTATGAAAGATATTCAAGAAGAACCGGGAAACAACCTAAAATTCCTTCGGGGGTGAGCTAAAGATGCCGACTTTCGTCTATAAATCAAGGTGTGTTGGATGCGGGGATTGTGTTGACATTTGCCCTAGCGACATAATGCATTTCACAAAGGACAGGAAGACTGTAAACGTTGAGCCTGACGCATGCTGGGAATGCATGAACTGTGTCAAGGTATGCGCGAGGTTTGCGATAGACGTGAGAAGCTACGCAGATTTTGTGCCAATGGGACACTCAATATCTGTGTTTAGAGATGAAAAGTCGCAGAAAGTTTACTGGAGGATAAAATACAGAAACGGGAAAGTTAAAGAATTTGCTTTTCCAATAAGGACAACGCCGTGGGGTTCGATCAGGCCTCCATACGAAATGCCTGAACCTGACCCTCAGGACCTTTATTCTCCAGTGCTTTCATTTGAAAAAGAGAGCGTCAAAAGGGTAGAGGTGAGTACAAAATGACGCGCGTTAGCTATGTAGATTCAGATATTTTAATAATAGGTGGCGGGATGGCAGGCTGTGGCGCAGCATGGGAAGCGAGGTACTGGGGAAGAAATCTGAAGACTGTTCTGGTTGAAAAGGCAAACATAGACAGGAGCGGAGCTGTTGCGATGGGCCTTTCGGCCATCAATACATATCTTGGGTTAAAGTATAACGAAAACACGATAGAAGATTATGTAAATTATGTAAAAACCGATCTTATGGGAGTTGTCAGAGAAGACCTGGTTTACGATTATTCAAGGCATGTCGATTCTACTGTTTACCTCTTCGATGAATGGGGATTGCCCATCTTTAAAGACGAAAACGGTAGATATGTAAGGGAAGGAAGATGGCAGATAATGATACATGGGGAGTCATACAAGCCTATAGTTGCTGAAGCTGCAAAAAAGTCAGCTTCAGAAATCTATAACAGAGTCATGGTGACGCATCTCTTAAAGGACAGTCAGAACCCGAACAGAGTCGCTGGAGCCATTGGATTTAACGTTAGAGATGGAAGGGTTTACGTTTTCAGGTCAAAGGCAGTAATAGTTTCAGCAGGCGGAGGTTCCCAGATATACAGGCCGAGATCAACTTCTGAAGGCAAAGGTAGAACATGGTATCCGCATTGGTCAAGCGGGTCTTCTTACGGTCTTCTAATTGAAGCCGGAGCCGTAATGACCATGATGGAAGCAAGGTTCTCTGTCCCGAGGTACAAAGATGGTTATGGACCTGTAGGAGCATGGCAGCTCATGCTTAAAGCAAAACAGACCAACGCGTACGGACAAGACCCGTTCTCTCTTCATAAAGAAGAACTCAAAAAGCTTTATGACGGAAAATATAAGTACGTTGACGCTTTTCCTACTCCCACAAATTTAAGGGTTTACTCCAGCCTTCTTGAACTTAGACAGGGAAAAGGGCCGATATACCTTCATACAGAACAAGTCCTTACAGAAAAGAACGAAGAACTTGGGTGGGAAGATTTTCTAGACATGACTATAACTCAGGCTATACTCTGGGCTGGACAGAACATAGATCCGATCAAGTCGCCTTCAGAAGTTCTTCCATCAGAACCTTACGTCATGGGTTCCCACGCTACTGAGTGCGGAGCATGGGCAAGCGGTCCCGAAGATATAGTAATAAAGGAAGCTAGCTCTGTTGATGAAAGGGGAACAAGCTACAGCTGGGGATACAACAGAATGAGTACGTTGGACGGTCTTTTCCTTGCGGGAGATGCATGTGGAGCAAGCCCTCACAAATTTTCATCTGGATCTTTTACAGAAGGAAGGATAGCGGCAAAATCGGCTGTAAGGTACATAAAAGAACACAGTGATGAAAAAGTTTCTCTTGACAGTTCTCAGGTTGAACAGCTTACAGTAAAGATATTTGAGCCTATGGAAAGGTACAACAAAAACAAGATGATGATAACAGGAGGAAAGGTATCTTCGAACATGATGTGGTATGATCAGGGAATGGCAAGGCTTCAGAAGCTCATGGATGAATATGCTGGGGGCTGGGGTTCATGGTACACAACCAATGAGTACATGTTGCTAAGGGCTAAGGAACTCCTTGCGTACCTTAAAGAGGACTTTATTAATTATGCAGTTGCTGAAGATTATCACCAGCTTCTCAGAACTTGGGAGCTCTGGCACAGGATACTAACAGCTGAAGCAGTTGTCAACCACATGCTCTTCAGAAAAGAGACAAGGTGGCCTGGTTATTATGTCAGGAGCGATTTCCCAGCTCTGGATGACGATAACTGGAGAGTTTTCGTAAACTCAAAATATGATGCAAAAACAGGCGCATGGGAACTTTGGTCCGTTCCAGTTGTTGACCTGAGGCGATCTGAATGAAGCTGATAATAAACAATCCTCCGCCATATGGCGGGAAGCTCATAAAAAACATAGATAAAAAAGAACATGAACTGAAAGGGGTACCTTTTTATGATATAAAACCTGAAATTGACAGAAAATCAGGAGCTCCGATAAGGAACGTTTACAGGGAGATCATATCAATATGTTATGGCTTCTTTAGTCCTCTCGACAGGTTCATGACAAGGGAAGATGTTGATTCTGTGTTAAATCAAAGAAGGCTGCCTAACGGATACATATTTCCGCTACCAATAATATTCGACGTTGACAAAGAAGAGATTAAAAAGATGCAGCTCAGAGAGGGTGACAGGCTTTATCTCAGATTAAAAGGAAAGCCTTTTGCATATATAGAAGTTGAAGAAATGTGGGAATTTAATCCTGAAGAAATTGCTGTTAAAACTTTTGGAACGCCTGAAAAGAACTCAGACGCCCTGAAAAAACCTCTTGACGAAAAGCACCCAGGTTTCAGCATATACCGCAACATGAGCGGGTTTGCGATAGCTGGCAAAGTATACATAACAAATGAACCAAAGTTCAAGGAACCGTACAATAGGTTCTGGTATCCCCCTGAAATGTCTAGAGAGGAGTTTTCCAGAAGAAACTGGAGAACTGTTATAGCTCATCAGACAAGGAACGTCCCGCACACAGGACATGAGCACCTTATGAAAGAGGCTGCGTTTATGGGAGACGTTGAACCTTGTAGGGGCATACTTGTGAACGCTATAGTAGGCGCAAAAAGGATAGGGGATTTTGTTGACGAAGCCATTCTTGAAGGGCATGAAGCTGTGAACAGGTATGGATACATAAAACCAGAAAGGCATATGGTCACATTCACTCTCTGGGATATGAGGTACGGCGCCCCGCTAGAGTCTTTACTTCATGGAATAATAAGACAGAACATGGGTTGCACCCATCATATGTTCGGCAGGGATCACGCAGCAGCTGGGGATTACTTTGACCCATATTCAACACAGGCTCTATGGACAAAAGGACTTCCTAGTTATGGTTTCGATGCACCACCATACGACGTTGAAAAGGGGCTTGAAATAAGGCCTGTGAACATACAGGAATTCTTTTACTGTCCACGCTGTAACGAAATAACTTACAGCGAGACGTGTGGTCACAACGAAGCTCAGAGGTTCAGCGGGAGCTTTGTGAGGGGACTGATAGCTGAAGGCATAAAACCCCCTTCTGTTATATTCAGGCCTGAAGTTTATGATGTTATAGTGAAATGGTGGCGCGTTTTTGGTTACCCATTCGTGAACAAGAGGTACCTAACGCAAAAGGAGGAAGAGCTTGAGGTGGAGGTGGAATAAATGACTTATAAAATAGGGCTTGTGTTGGATGAAGAAAGGTTGAAGCTTATAAAAGGAACAGAACTTGAAAAAGAAATCAAGGACCTTTTTGGTGGAGCGCTAAAAATGATAGATGTTGAGGTTACTGAAGAACAGGCAAAGAAGCTTTCTCAGCTTTTTCCAAGAGTTAGGATAGATTCAAGAGGCTACGTGGAGGAAATGCCTATAGTTTTTAGAAGAGAGCTTTTTAAAGCTGTGCTATCAAAAGGTACAGGCAAAGATGCTATAGATGAGATCCTTCAAAGCGAAAAAATTAACGAAATTGTTAAGCTTGCAAGGACAGAGGATGAGTATCTCCCGCCTCCTTAAAAATTGACCTTCATGGTTTCAGTTGTTTTGCGTACAGTTGAGCCAATTTCAATAGCCATCGGCAGGCTTCATGAAATGAGAATTGTAGTAATATCATTTGATGCAACAATAGGGCTTTTGGGTGATAGCCAGGATGTCAGAGAAAGTAGATTATGAAAGTTTGCCTTCTGAGGAAGTTATAAAACAACTTAATGTAGACCCTGAAAAGGGACTTGATGATGCAAGGGTCAGGGAAACGCTTAGTAAATACGGTTATAACGAAATACCTGAAAAGAAGGAAAGTGTGTATAAAAGGTTTGCTAAAAAGTTTTGGGGCCTAACGGCATGGATGCTGGAGATAGTAATGGTGCTGAGCATAATAATAGGGCACTACCTTGAAGCCTACATAATTGCCGGGCTGCTTCTGGTAAATGCTGTCATAGGATTTATCCATGAAGAAAATGCTGCCAGGGCACTTGAACTTTTAAAACAGAAGCTGCAGGTAAGTGCCAGAGTTCTTAGGAATGGTGTATGGACTACGATTGCTGCAAGAGAACTTGTCCCCGGCGACATTGTTAGGGTCAGAGCTGGGGATGTTGTTCCTGCTGACATGAAAGTCATAACAAAAGATGAAATGGAGGTTGATCAGTCGGCGCTTACTGGGGAGAGCATGCCAGTAATTAAAAGGGTAAATGACGTCCTTTACTCAGGTTCAGTGATAAGGAGGGGAGAAGCGACAGGCATCATAGTCAGGACAGGCCTGAACACCTTTTTTGGCAAGACAGTTCAGCTGGTTCAAATAGCAAGGCCAAAGCTGCACATGGAAGAAATAATTTCTAGAATAGTGTCCATGCTGCTGGTAATAGTTGGCGCGCTTTCTGCTGTAATGTTTATTGTTACATATATGCTAATGCACAACGTTTACTTTTTGTTTACCTATGTCTTGCCTCTTGTGCTAACGCTGATAGTTTTTGCTGTTCCGGTAGCCCTGCCAGCAATGTTCACAGTTACTATGGCTGTGGGGGCCACAGAAATGGCAAAAAAGGGAGCACTGATAACAAAGCTGAACGCGGTTGAAGATGCAGCATCTATGACTGTGCTGAACGCTGACAAAACGGGAACGCTTACGCTTAACAAATTGGCTGTTACCAACATTGTACCAATGAATGGTTACAGTGAAGAGGAAACAATACTTTATGGTGCGCTTGCATCTCAGGAGGCAAACCAGGACCCCATTGACCTGGCCTTTATCAAGTCTGCAAGGGAAAGGGGTCTTGACATTACCAAATTTAAGGTAAAGGAGTTCAAGCCATTTGACCCTTCAACTAGGAGGACAGAAGCACTTGTTGATGATGGTTCAGTTAATTTCAGGGTTGCAAAGGGGGCTGTAAAAACCATTTCTGAGGAACTCTGCCATGAAAAACTTAGTGAGGAAACAGAGGAAATGATGAACAAATTCGCCAACAGTGGTTACAGGACGCTAGCGGTTGCCAAATTTGATGACAGTGCCTGGAAAATGGTTGGGCTCGTTGCGCTGTACGATATGCCACGCCAAGACACACCATTTCTTATTCAGGAAATAAGGAAACTTGGCGTTAGGGTGAAGATGCTTACCGGTGATGCAAAGCCCATAGCAAGAGAAATAGCAAGGATGGTGGGGCTTGGTGAAAACGTTGTAAGCGGGAAGGAGCTCAGGGAACTGCTGGAAAAGGATCCTGAAAGGGCAGGTGAACTTGCTGAAGAAGCTGATGTGTTTGCAGAAATATATCCGGAGGACAAGTACTTTGTGGTTAAGAGCCTTCAGACGAAGAAAGAAGTGGTAGGAATGACGGGTGACGGCATAAACGATGCGCCAGCACTTAAACAGGCTGAAGTGGGGATAGCCGTTAGCAATGCTACTGATGTGGCCAAAGCCGCTGCAAGCGTTGTCCTTACCGTTGAAGGACTTACTGGAATAGCTGAACTGATAAGGATAGGCAGGTCAACGTACCAGAGAATAGTGACCTGGATACTCAACAAAATTGTTAAGACCTTTGAAATAGCTGTGTTCATAGTACTGGCATTTCTGTTTTCAGCATTACTCTATCATAAGCCGCTTTATGTGGTTTCATCACTTGATATAATACTATTCCTGTTCCTCATAGACTTTGTCACAATTTCCCTTTCAACTGATAACGCAAGGGGTTCTCCAGTGCCTGAAAAGTGGGATGTACCAAAGATGGTAAAGCTTGGTGTTGGCCTTGGTGCATTCACCGTAACGGAAATGTTCGGGCTGCTGTTGATGGCGATGGATTACTTCCGAATACAAAATATAAATGTTATCAATACATACTTCTTTACGGCAATAATGTTCATGGGTATATTGACACCGTTCATAGTCAGAGAAAGGGGATCATTCTGGATTTCAAGGCCTGGCAAGTACCTTACAGTTGCGTCCTTAGCAGATATTGCGGTTGTATCTCTGATAGCACTGACAGGGCTTGCAACTCCATGGGGAAGGTTGCTTACACCAATAAGCTGGGGAGAATATGCATTTGTGCTGGTTTATACTCTTGCTGCAAACTTTGTCATAAACGACTTAGCAAAGAAAGGGCTGGGAAGGGCAGGAATTGCCAGATAGACCGATAGAAGGAAAAAAGCGATCAACAGGGCATTTAAGCAAATGAGTGAGGAGGGATGTTAAAAGCAAATCAATTTTCGAGAGGTAGCCCAGTCAATTTTCATTCATCATATCCTAATTGCTTCTATCTATACTTGAAACCTTTGAGAATATTTCAAGTTCGCTGCCATTTTGCCAACGAGCTGCTTTATGAATAGAAGCTTCTGTTTGCGCTAGGGCCCTTCCAATGTTAGAACGTGAATTGCTAACAAGGCTTAATCAATCAATTAATTAATGAATGATCTGCCATGTGGCTTTATTGCATCCCTTATTCTCTCCGCATCCATCTGTCCTCCAGTCTCTCTTCTGCTCTGGCCAACTCCCCTTTTATGTGCTATCGCCTTCAATGTGTAACTAATCGATATAATGTTTCATGATGAGAGGTCATATATTGTATGAAAGACATTTTTATAATAATACAATGCATAAAGGTATTAAATAGGGCAATTAACAACCTGTTCCACGCTCTACTGAAGAAAAGCTGCGAACAGCATCTAACATAATACAGCACGTTTTCTTAGAAATGCAAATATTGGTGAGCTGAGAAATTATTCATTGCTATGTTGAGCCTTGAAGAGAAGGCTTTTGTTGAGGATTGCCCGGCTAGTCCCCTACCTCACATGCTTTTGAATCAGGAAAATAACGTAATGGAGCCCAGTGAACGCGGTTTAGAAGCTACGTTATATCTAACAATGGCCTGTAATTTGAGATGTATAACCTGCTATGTGTCGGCTGGGACTCCATTGAGGAACGAGCTTTCAGTTGAAGGGTGGTTAAGGGTAATCGAAAAACTATCTGATTTGGGAACCAGATACGTTTACCTGCTCGGGGGTGAGCCCACTGTTCTAGGTAAGGATAAGCTGAGCAGATTGATCAGAGCTTCAAGAGAACATGGCATGGTTACTGGAATGAGCACCAACGGCTATTTTATAAATGAAGAAATGGCCAAAGCCATTCGTAAAGCAGGCATTAACCAGGTTCAGCTCAGCATAGATGGTGCCAGCGCAAGCGTAAATGATGCAATCAGGGGTAAGGGGAGCTTTAAAGCAGCAATAAGGGCATCCAACCTGCTTAAGAAGGAAGGGATTTAACTTTTCAACATCAATGGTCATAATGTCAACGAACTATTTCCAGTCACTCGAGTTTGTCAGGATGAGTGAATCGTTGGGCGCTAGCGCAGCAACACTTATTGCTGCCCAGCCGTTTGGAAATGCTACAAACAAAATTGTTCCAACAAGGCCTGAGGTTCAGGAAGCATATGATCTTTTAAAATACTATAAGCCCAAGGTAAATCTCATACTAAATGGGTTCAGGTTTTACCTGAAAGATTTTTTACAGAAGGGCCTGAAACTTGACAGGACTTTAAATAAATCCAAAAAGGATGCATCAGTTTGCCAGGCTGGAAAAAGCAGGTTTGTGATAAATTCAAATGGCGATTTATACGGGTGTGAGCTGCTCATGGAACCTGCTTTTAAGGAAGGGAACGCACTGAACGATAGCTTGAATGATATTTGGAATAACGCTTTTAGCATTTTTCGGGGAAGAAATTCCGGCGAGATTTATGGTTGTGATTCATGCCAGCTCTCTAAAATTTGCAACTCAGGATGCCCTGCTAGAACATATCGTTTTTATGGGAGCTTTAGTCACATGGATCCCCTGTGCCCCATTTCTATATATAAGTGAACGATCGCCCTGGCCGGGATTTGAACCCGGGTCACGGCGGTGACAGCGCCGCATACTGGGCCTCTATACTACCAGGGCTCAGTACCCTTATGCTGTACAGTGGTTTTAAGCATTTCTGTTGCACTGAAGTTTAGGGCAAAAGCTTATTTAATGCATCAATTGATGGATTACGTTAGGAATTGGTTGATAATAATATAGAGGGTCTCATCAATGAAGTAATGAGCAAGGCTGATAAGAGGAAGTTTGTTCAATCTATAGAACTGCTGGTCAAGTTTGATCCGAACAGAACCAAGCAGACAACTTTTAACGAACTTATCTATTTGCCTCACCAGATCCAGAACCCATCTAGGATAATGGTAATTGCTGGCGGTGAAATGGCGCTTGAAGCCAAGAAGATAAACGCGCAGATACTCTCTCCTGAGGAGCTTGACAGACTAGCTACTAACAAGAGGGAAGCAAAGAAGATGGCCAGGAGGGTTTACGCTTTTGTTTCAGAATCATCCATGATGCAGAAGGTTGGCAAGAATCTCGGTCCAATCCTTGCGCCAAGGGGCAAGATGCCAGTGGCAGTGCCAGGCCCACAGGCTTTAACTTCAATATATTCAAGGGTGCTTGCAAGCACAAGGATAAGGGGCAAGAACCAGTTGGGCGTAATTGCAAAGGTTGGAAAGGAGGGAATGGATGCCAAGAGCATAGCCGAAAATGCCATGGCAGTAATAGATTACCTTGACAAGAAGCTACCTCCAAAGAGCATAAGCAGGATAGGGTTCAAGCTTACAATGAGTCACCCTGTGAAGAAAAGGTATGAAGAGGTGAGCTGATTTGCAGGTTCAGAAAAAGAAGGTTTATCCGCAGAAAAAGGCAGTGATGATGGAACGGCTTCAGAAGCTGCTTTCTGAGTACAGCTATGTTGCCGTCATCAACCTTCACAAGGTAAGGTCAAATCAGATAGGGCAGCTCAGGAAAAAGCTGACCGATAGGGCTGTATTCATGGGGATAAAGAATAGGGTGGCAATCAAAGCAATGCAGGGCAAGGATGTTTTAAAGCTAGCTGATTATATGAAGGGACAGTCGCTGCTGCTCTTCTTCAACACGGACCCATTTGAGCTCAACATGATGCTTGAAAAGAACAAGGTGATGCTTGCAGCTAAGGCCGGCGATATAGCCACACAGGACATTGTTGTTCCGGCCGGAAACACTGGGCTTCAGGCAGGGCCTATACTGAGTGATTTCAGGGAGCTCAAAATAGCAACAAGAATAGAAACTGGAAGCGTGTTCATAAACAAGGACACAGTAGTTGCACACAAGGGGGAAGTAATAAGCGGCAAGCTAGCTTCACTTCTATCAAAGCTGGGCATAAAGCCAATTGAATCGGGGATCATAATCAGCGCAGTGTATTACAATGGCATGGTGCTTAAGGGAGAGGACTTAAGAATAGACCTAGAGGAGGTTAAAAACAATGTGATCAGGGTGCATTCTGAGGCGTTCACACTTGCATACGAAATCGAATATCCAGATGTGGAAGTGATTCCTGCAATGATTGCAGACCGTTACCTTAAGGCCAGAAAGCTTTCAGTGGACTCTGGGTACATAACAGAGGAAAACGTAAATGAAATACTTGCAGACAGGGAAACCAAGGCTTCAAAGTTAAGGCAACTGGTACAGTAGCTCCTTTATTTATATTATTATTAAGCACTTTTTTTAAAGGAACATGCTCATCAGTTTGGTTAATTTCACCTTTACCTTCACCACAGGTGAGTATGCTCCCCTTCCTAGCTCCATAAATGCTCCCCCTGAATCCCCTACCTGTAGCCATATCCCAAGCCTGTCAAGTGACCTGGAAACCCTTCCAAGCTCTGCAATGAACTTCCTGTTAAATCTTATTTGCTTTGTAATGGTCTTCAGCTGCTCCTCGTCGGTTATGGAAATAACTATCCTGTTCCCATCCAAGTTCACTGTACCAAGGTCCTTTCCGTTCACTGAAATTTGTGCCTTGCCGGAAACCAGTACTTTATTACTGCCGTCAGGCTTTTTCATTTTCCTTTGACTGTAATGGATAAGCCGTGAAATTTACCTTTCCACTTATGATCACGGCAGCATTGGTTCCCTGAATCTTCACTGTCAGGTCCTTAAATTCAATTTCTGCTGTGCTCTTGGTGCCCTCTATGGCCTTTATAAATCCGGAAATCAGAGATTCCTCTTCGCTCATGGGTAAATGATTGCGCTGCTTCTATTTAACCTTTTAAAAACTTTGAACATAAAAATCTCAAATGAGTATTAAATTGGTGTATTGAAACCCAATTTGTACACCATTATGCGATGGGTGTGCCTGTTTACATCAATGGTTAAAAATTTGCTTGGGCGCCATCCTGGGATACCGAAATCGTGGGAAACTATGGTTGTGCCCTCAGCAAGCTCACTGAGAAATTTATGCCTTAACCTTGAATTTTCACTGGCGCTCTGGTACAGCGTAACTATGCTGGCTTCAGATATGTCTATTGAATCGTAATTCCCGTTAATTATTACCGCATTTTTCAGGTGTGATGTCCTTGAGCGCGCAATCGAGCAAAGCCTTTTGTCCTTTTCTATGCCCACTGCCTTCTTTACACAGTAATCGCGCGCTGCAGTTATTACAACGCTTCCGTCCCCTGAACCCAGGTCGTACACAACGGATTCTGAATCTGCCATGGCACTGGTGAGCATTTCATTTATAACCTGAGTTGGTGATGGAAAGAACACTGCGCACATGTTTATTTTCAGAACCCAGTTAATGATAAACGTTCCGCAGTGTTGATGGAACAATTCTGCCCGCAAGCCGCATTGGTGCCAAGAGTGGGATCCATTTCATGAAAAGACACAGTTTTTTGAGCTTATTGTACCGGAAAGAATAGTTTTCTACGGAACGTAGGGGACAAAGGATCGTGCGTCTGCATGTTGTAATAAAGTATATGTGAAATAGCTCTGTGCTGGGAAAGTTGAGGACTGGTTCACATTTAACTCACATTGAACTATTTATTAATAGATAACGTTAATGTTTATCCATGTTCACAGAGGACAGGAGTGCTATTAACAGCTCCTTTAATTTTCTCCTTACTTCGCGTGCGCTCAGGAGCGTTTCACTCATACTCAT
>Ga0080003_1000862_pt1 | contig 18076 bp, 17 predicted proteins | sample JossMetagenome_FD_69206 | JGI IMG/M metagenome (GOLD analysis project Ga0080003, IMG submission 69206) | Hot spring microbial communities from Joseph's Coat, Yellowstone National Park, USA - JC2_E (SPADES assembly) (version 2) | ecosystem: Environmental > Aquatic > Thermal springs > Hot (42-90C)...
TAAAAAGTGTTTACAGATCTGATGCTGAAATAGTGGTAGTTGATGGAGGATCAAATGATGGAACCTATGAAAGGTTAATAGAACTTTCAAAGGAATTCAATATGAAGGTCTATAAGTTACCCAATTCTTCAAGAGGTTTAGGTAGAAATTATGCTATTAAAAAATGTCCTGAAAATTCCTATGCATCTTATTTTGATTTAGATGATGAATATAATCAATATTATCATAAATCAATTGATTGGGGTTTATCTTTAGGTCTTCCTAATCCTTTGTATCATTTAGTTTCAAGAGAATACGCTATTAAAAAAGGCGGTTGGAAAGATTTAAATTATGCTGAAGATGTTGAATTTATGGCTAGAATGGGATTTAAATTTTTTATACCTGTAATTTTTAGAAAACCCATAAACAGTATAAACTTTAGCAATTTACGCAATTTTGAAACTATAAGGTATTCAAGCGGATCCCTTTCTAATATAAAAAGGTCAGTTAGATTAGCAATAGATTTACCAAGAGGTAATGGGTACAAGTTTTCAGAATATATTTCTCTTCCTTATTTTAAATCAAAAAAATATTTGGTTCCATCAGGATTATTGCTTTATACTATAGCAAAAATTAAGGGTATTTACAGATATGATAAAATATTAAATAACTATGATATTATGTTTAAATTTATGGTTTCAGGCCTAGTTGATCCTGTAAAAGAAATAAAAGCTGAAAATTCTGATGTAATATTTACCATATCGGAAAAGACTGCTATTAACTTAAACTTAAAATGGGTTATACAAAGGCTTAATGAAATAAATCTTTATGCTTACAAATGCTTACAAAATTATTCTTGGGTTATAGCAGGAGTTAAAGAAGAAAATTTTTTGAAAAAATATAATCTGTCTAACTGTAAATTTATAGGGGAATAAATTGAGGTTATCAATTTTAATCACAACTCTTTGCAGACCAGAGCTAAAATTTTTATTAAACTCTCTTAAAAATCAAAAAAGAAAACCCGATGAAATAATAATAATTTACAACTGTGATAATACATCAAATCTAGTTGACAGCTCTGATTTACCAATTTATATGTATAAACAAAATAGAATTGGATTTACAGGAGCTATAAATCAAGGGATTGAAAAAGTAGAAGGAGATATTATAGTTTTCATAGATGATGACGCTATAGCGCCTGCATCATTACTTAAAAAATATGAGGAAATTATCAAAGGCTTACCCAATAAATTTGCCGGAGTTTGTAGCAGGGATATACTTTATTCTAAAGGTAATGGATTTGTCAAAGGTCCTGACGATTCTTTAATAGTTAAAGCTTATAGGAAATTAATAGTAAGTTCATTCTCAAAACCCTATCCTGGTTTGGAACTATTTAAAAGTGGAGTTTTCATTGATAATAAAATAAGAGTAAAGCATGGGCCTTGCATACCTAACAGATCTTGTATATCATTACCGTTTAGAGGAGTAAATATGGCATTTAAAAGAGATGCCTTAGAAAGTATAAGGCTTCCAGAAGATATAAATCTAGGGGCATCTAAATCTAACGAACAATTATTAGGAATTATGTTGGTTTCTAAGGGATACCTTTATGCTTATATTCCTAATAATCCCGTGTTTCATCTTTTTCACCCTAGTATTTCAAGGACTAAAAATGAAAATGAGGAAATAACTATGAAAAAATATTTGGAGAATGCATTAAAATCTCTTAACGTAAGAAATCATTAATTTTTCTTACAAATTGTTCCGCTGATTCTTCCCATGTTGGTAAACTTGCTTTACCAGATAATGGCCCAGAAAATTCTGAATTAAGATCTGAAACTATTTTTCCCAAATTAATAAAATTATTTGGTTCTATTGTGACCAATGGATAATCTTTTAAACTAGTTTTAGGTATACCGCTGAGCGATTTAGGGGTAGCTATGATAGGCAAACCGGCTGAGAGGTAATCAAGGACTTTCATATGAACCCCTGTTCCACTTACATTTAAAGATAAAGCTACGTTTGCTGCACATAAAAGCTCGTCTATATCATCTACAAATCCTATATATAGCACGTTATCCGATATCCAACCTGGTTTCATCATACTAGATTTTCCAGCTAAAACAAATACAACATTATAATCTTTTCTTGCCCCTTTGCTTAAGTTTAACAAGAGATTTAAAGATTCCATATTAGGTTTATAATCAAATGACCCATGCATTATAGCTACTATGCTTTTATTATTAACTCCCCAAAATTTCATTATATCATATATTTTTTTACCTTTCTCTTTACAATTAATTTTTCTAAGACCTGGATATAATACCTCTATTTTCTTTTTATTGATTCCATAAATCTTCGATATATTATAGGAAACTTCTTCACTTATAGCAAATATCAAATCTGCTGATTTATACATGTACCTTTCAAAAGGTATTATAGATAATAAACATTTTATATCATATCCACAAACTTCAATCTCATTACCATGACTATCATAGATAAATGGGACATTCCTTAATTTCGCCGCTAAAGGGGCCCATCTATTTATACCATATATATGTTCAGCTATTATTATATCGGCCTCATTTATTTTAGAAATCATTTTTTGTATTGAATCAAAACTACCTATCCATGAGCTTAATTTTCCCGGTAAAGATTTAATGACATTTAATTCAGAGGCCCACGACAACATAGATGGATCAGATAAATCTTGAAGAAACAGCTTTATATCGAAATATTTGGAAACTCTTGAATATAATTCAAAGGTTCTTATTTGTTGGCCTTTACCTGGTTTTGATAAATCGGTATCGTCTATCAATGCTATTGTAAGTTTATTCGTGAAAACCACCAATTCTATATTAAATTTTTAGGATAAAAACTTTTATAATCATTATAGCCTTTTATTATAATAAATATTAACTGAACTACCTTTTTGCAAAAACTTTACCCACTAACTTATTTAAAATTAATACAATATTATACCTTCCAAGGTTCATCTTCCTTAAAGAACTTATCTTGCAATAAGGGCTCCCACCACCACTTATTTTGATTATACCATTCATAAGTCTTTTTAAGTCCTTCGCTTAGAGATGTTACTTCGTATTTAAGTTTAGTTGACATACAATAAATCCTATCGTGACCAGGTCTATCATCTACGAATTTTATTGATATGTCTTTCCCAATAACACGGCCCAAAAGCTTAAGAAGCTCTAAATTAGTAACCCTTTGACCTCCGGGCAAATTATAAACTTCACCCTTCCATTCTGCCTTTTTAATAAGATCCCATATTATTTTAGCAGTATCTTCAACGTATATCCAATCCCTTTCTTGACTACCATCACCATATACTGGAACGTGAAGGTTCATTAAGCTCCTTATTATAGCTTTTGGTATAAACTTCTCAGGAAACTGTCTTGGACCGTAATTATTAGATGGCCTTACTATTATATTTTCAACGCCATAAGTTCTTGAATAGGCTTTAACAAACATATCTCCTGATGCTTTAGATGCACTATATGGCGATGAAGGGTTTAAAGGAGAGAGTTCATCAGCACACCTCTCACCATAAACTTCGTCAGTAGATATATGAACATACTTAAAACCTAACCTCCTTGATGATTCTAATACGTTTACTGTGCCCATTACGTTTGTTGTTACAAAGTCTTGTGGCCTATATATAGATCTATCTACATGACTCTCTGCAGCAAAGTTAACAACTATATCCGGTTTGAACTCTCTTAAAATATCATGAAGTTTATAGTCTCTTATATCAGCCTTTATAAATTCATGCTTTGTTCCTTTAAGATTTTCAAGTCTTCCTGCATAGGTTAAAAGGTCTATTACGAGAGGTTTTACATTTCTATTATTAAGCTCTCTTACAAATGCAGATCCTATGAAACCAGCTCCCCCAAGAATTGCTACTTTAATATCTTCCATAACTTACACCTCAAGAGAAGAACGCTCTCCTATTATAAATCTCATAGCAAGAGGCCTTTTATTTATCCTTAATATTTTAGAGCTTTGACCAATAAGAGAATCTCTTAACGATACACCACTTATATTAGACCCATCCAAAATAACAGAGTTCTCTATATCAGAGTTTTCTATATTACAGCTATCCCCTATCATTGTATAAGGGCCTATGTATGAATCCTTTATTATAGAATTATATCCTATAAATGTAGGTCCTATTACTCTACTATTAAAAACTTGAGCTCCTTCTTCAACTGTAACCCTTCCATCAATTGATGATCCATTAGATATACCCTTAATAGATCTTTGGTTAAATTCGTCAAGAAGAACCATATTAGCTTCCAATATATCCTCTGGAGTTCCAGTATCTTTCCACCATCCATCTACTATATCATAATATATTTCCCTATTTCTATCTAAAAGGCCTTGTATAGCATCTGTTATTTCCAATTCATTTCTTGGACTAGGCTTTAAATTCTCTATTACATCAAATATTTCTCTTGTAAAGGCATATACACCAACAAGAGCATAGTCGCTTATAGGTTCTTTAGGCTTTTCTATAAGCTTAGCAATTTTTCCTTCTTTAATAATTGCTACACCAAACCTATATGGATTTTGAACTTTTGCAAGTAATATTGATGCTGACCCCTTAAAATCAACCAGCTTTGATAAATTATAGGGAACTATATTATCTCCTAAATAAACTAAAAACTTTTCTCCAACCAGATTTTTTGCCCTATAAATTGCATCCGCTAAGCCTCTCGCTTTACCTTGATAGATATATTTTATTTTTACTTCAAATTTTGAACCATCCCCATAATATTCAACAACCTTTTGTGGATTGTTATCGCCCAAAATCATAATTATATCACTTATGTTAGCTTTCTTTAATTGCTCAATAACCCACTGCGAAACAGGCTTACCTGCTACCTTTATTAATTGTTTTGGTCCAGTATGGGTTAAAGGTCTTAGCCTTGTACCTTGACCTCCATGCAAAACTATTGCTTCCATACCTATCACCTATACAATTAAATATCTTATATTATTTTCTATGCTATAAAAATCAAAACCTAATAAAGCCTTTGCCTTACTTATATCAAGAGATGAATCGAAAGGTCTTGCAGCTAACCAATCTCCTCCTTTATCAATTTCATGTATATCATTTATGTTTAAATTCAGCATCTTAGCAATTTTTATAGCAATTTCATATCTTGAAATTCTTTCTCCAGCTATATTTATAATACCGGTTTTTCTCAGCTCAATCACTTTAACTATTGATTCTGCAAGCAACTTAGCAGATATTGGGCTATAATATCCTTTATATGCATATACTTGTTTCCCAGATTTGAGTTGCTTCACTACAGTTGCTAGAAATCCTTTATGCCTAAAAATACCTGAAGTTCTAATTATAATTGAGTCGTCGTATGAAAGAGCATAAGTTTCTCCTAAAAGCTTTGAAAGCCCATAATAATTTATTGGATTTGGCTCGTCATCCTCCTTATACAACCCTTTCCTACCATCAAAAACATAGTCTGTAGATATATGAACTAAATAAGAACTTGAAACTCTAGAAGCCCTAACAATGTGTTTTACAGCTTCAGCATTAATTTTAATAGCTAAGTTCCTCTCTTTTTCACATTTATCTACATCTGTTAAAGCAACTGTATTTATTATAATATCTGGGGAGAGCTTTATTATAAGATCTTCGACTAGATCAAAGTTAGTAACATCGAGCTGAATCCCTTTTCCCAATGGGTCTAGTTTATGATAAGTGTAAGCTCCATCTTTAGCAAGCTGTATTAGTTCGGTACCCAACTGACCGCTACCAAGTATGAGAAGTTTATACGACATTATGTTCACCTAAATTAATAAATTATTGGCTTTCGCTTCTTTAATTGTAGGCCATTTAGAGTCCTTTTCAGATAATATTGGTGATTTTATCGGCCAATTAATATTTAAATCTGGATCATTCCATCTTATACCTGCCTCCATTTTAGGCTCATAATCGTTATCTATTAAATAGACAACAATAGCATCTTCACTTAATACCTCAAATCCATGAGCAAACCCCCTTGGTATATAGAGCATGTTTTTATTTCCTTCAGAAAGATTAACTTTAATGCTTTTCCCAAATGTTGGAGAACTTTGCCTTAAATCAACAGCAACATCAAATATTTCACCTTTCAGTACTCTAACGATTTTCGCTTGCACATATTTACCGAGTTGATAATGAAGTCCTCTTAGTACTCCTTTTCTTGAATAAGATTGGTTTTCTTGCACAACATTAAAATCTATACCAAAATTTTCAAATGTTTTTTTAACAAAAGTTTCCATAAAGTAACCTCTACTATCATTAAATATTTTAGGCTTTATTAGAATAACATCAGATATATCTAATCTTTCGAATTCAAAAGGCAATCTATACACCGTAAATATTTAGTAAAAAATAAATTATAAATATTATGTAGAAAATTTTAATTTTTAATATTCTTAAAATAAAAATGCGTTGAAATATATTGCTTAATTAATATTGAATAATAGCTGCTCTAACTTCTCACTTTAAAGAGTTCCTTATTCTCCTAAAGTTGTTGCTCTATTAAAATTACCAGAAATATTTATATATATTAGTAATTAAAATATTACACAAGAGAGATAGATATTTATGGTAAGATTGTACATTTTGGCAAAAAATGTATTGATAATCCCTTAAGGTGAAAATTAATGAAAGTAAGAATACTTACTGAAACTCAGCAAAGAGGAACTTATGCAACAACTTTGATTACATATGAAAAATTAAAGGAGAAAGGCATAGATGCAGAATTTTATACTACTTTTAAATCTCCTTATAATGTCTTGCCTTCTCCGCCAAAGAGCAAGATTTTCGGAGAGGAAAGTATGTTAAATTCAGAATATTACTCAAGACAAATTCTTGATAAAATTTCTCCTGAGAATAATTCCATAATACACATAGCTAATGCATGGCATGGAATAATTCCAATTGCTGAAAAGAAAGGGGTTAAAACTGTTATCAATGTTCAATATTGGTGGCCTACGTGCTATTTTAATTCAATGGAAGAAAACGACTGTGATTGCAAGAGCATTTTAAAAGTTAGTAAATGTATAAGACGTAAGAAAAATGGAATAAGGAAGCTTACATCTCAAGCAGAGGCAATATATGCTATAAGAAAAATGGATAGAATTAAGAAAAATGTTTCAAGTGCGTCAGCCATAATTGCACTGAGTAAGGTAGTTAAGGATATATTAATAAGTAGAGGTTACCCAGAAGAAAAAATAAAGGTAATTAATATAAATGCGTTAACATTTGATATAGACTATATTCCTTATGAACCTAACGAGTTTTTTACTTTTGCATATTTAAGTTATCCCGATAGAGAGAAAGGAATATTTCAACTGCTTGAAGCCTTTTCTTTAGCTCTCAAAAAGAATAATAAAATAAGACTTAAAGTACCAGGAGGTTTAGAATCTGCTCAAGTTGTAGAAATTGTGAAAAAATTAGGAATTGAAGATCATGTTATTCTGACTAAGAGAGTTCCTTATGATCAGTATCTCAAATCTCTTAGAGATATACTTTATGACGTTGATTTTGTTGTAGTGCCAAGTTTATATATAGATACATGGGGAAGAGTGGTTATAGAATCTATGTTAGCCGGAAGGCCTACCATAGTTACTAAAGGTAATGGTGGACTTATAGAGCAAGTATCTGACGGAGTAGATGGCTTTCATGTAAATACATATGATATAAAAGAGTTTAGTGAGGCATTATATAAAATTTCACTTATATCTAGGGAAGAAGTAAGAAAAATGGGAGAAATTGCAAGAGATAATGCGTTCCAAAAATTTGATAATGAAATAATTATGAATCAATTAATAGACTTATATAAAGAAATAAGCGAGTAAAATGAAGAATATTTCAGTAATTTTATTTGATGCTACAGTTTTAGGCGGAATACAACTTATGACAGTATATACTATTGGTATCCTATCAAAAAATGGGTATAACGTAAATTTTGTTACAATGAAAATATCCGATAGAATATATAATTATTTAAAAAAATATGATCTTAAAAATGTTAAAATAAAAATGTTACCAAAAATTTCTAATGTAACATTACAGATGTTATATTCCAGACTATTTTATAGGGAAAAAGATTTCAGCATTAATATGCATGGAGATATACAACCTATAGCTTCAGATATTGTATATTTTCATCAATTTAACATAGACTATAGAATAAGATCACCCTTCAAGGAAAAGCTAATTTTGATTCCACAATATATAATAAGGAAAGGTTTTATGGAAAAAATAAGGAAAGAAAAATTAGTTCTAGTAAATAGTAGATGGACTAAGGCAGAGGCTAAATATTTTTGGAACATAAATGCAGAGATCTTATATCCTCCAGTCCATCTTGAGAGGTTTAGAAATATAAATAACTTAAATAGAGATAATACAGTAATTACTATATCTAGATTCTCTAGAGATAGAGGATTAGATAATATAATAAAAATAGCTAAAGAAACAGATTATAATTTTATTATTGCAGGCTATTTACAAGATCAAGAATATTTTAATGAGATAAAAGATAAAAAAACCAAAAATATACAGCTATATCCTAATATTGATGAAGAGACTAAAATGAAACTGTTATCTTCTTCTAAGGTTTATTTTAATCCTACTCCTTATATTGAAGGATTTGGTACCTCAGTAGTTGAGGGAATGAGTGCAGGCCTAATTCCTGTTACCAGTAATAGGGGAGGAGTAATAGATTTTGTTCCTGAAAAATATAGATTTAAGGAGTTCTCTAAAGCGATCGAAAAAGTGAAAAGAGCTATGGAAGATTGGAATGCGAAAGAAATGGAAGAAATGAAAAAAATTTCTGAAAGATTTTCATTAGAGAATTATGAAAAGAATTTATTAGACATTATTAACAAATTTTAAAGGATTATTTATCAGCAAATTTCGAAATTATAAAAATATATAAGTTTTTAACAAAATATTAAAATAAGAGATGAAGTTTAATGCAAGTAACTCTATTACCAGGTAATGCTAAACCTTGGGATGGGATTGAAGTCTACTCATTCGAACTTGCCAAAAGGTTAAGCAATAAAGGAATTTATGTTATAGGTCTTCGAATAAGTTCCAAAGATGACGTTTTTCAATACAATAAGAACTTTGAAGTCGACTACGTTAAGACATCAGAACTACAAGGAGGATTGGGATACCATATTAGAACTTTAGAAATGGTAATCAAAAAATCAAGAATTCTTAGAGATTCAGATATTATTCATGCTATAGGAGGATATTATGCATCAATAGAGTTCTTTCCTTCAAGCAAAAAAGTCGTTACAATAATAGGCGCAAGTAGCTTGAGGGAAAAGTCAATCTTAAGGAAGAGTCTTAGAAGAATTTATGGTTCGCTTATCTATAGGTTTGCTTCCTTATATATAGCTCCAAATGAAATAATAAAGAATGAAGTAAAAAAATATTATAGAATAAATCCAGTTGTTATTCCAATAGGGATAGATATTAATGAATTAAAAATAAATGAAAAAAAAGATGATATAAAGGCTAAATATGGTTTTAACGAGACAGATAAAATAGTTCTTTATTTAGGTCAATTAGTCAACGGTAAGAGACTTTTTGAATTAATAAGATCGTTCAAGGTAGCTTCAGAAAAATCAGATAACATAAAGCTATTATTTGTAGCATGGGGATATTTAAAAGATCAATTAAAAGAATTAGCTAGACAGTTAAAGATAGAAAATAAGATATTTTTCATGAACCCGGTTGAGTATGAAATGAGAAAATATGTTTACAATATAGCTGATGTATTTGTAATGCTCGGAGACTCATTTGGAGATGGAGGAATAAGTTCCGCAGTAATGGACGCGCTTGGAACTGGACTACCGATTATAGTATCTAAAAATAGCTCTAACATAGTAGTAGTTAAGGATGGATATAACGGTTTTACCGTGGATCCACAAAAATACGACGAGGTAGCGTCAGCAATCTTAACTTCAATAGAAAATAAAGAAGTTTTTGGAAAGAATTCATTGGAGATAGCAAAAAAATTTGATTGGGATATAATTGCAGATGAAATAATACGAAAATACAAAACTTTACTTTAATCCTACTATCATTTCCCCAGAATTAAAAATTACAGACTCATTCTGCATCACATAATTATTATATTCTTCAAAACCTTTCGCTGCAGAAGGACCTCCAAAATACACAGCTAAGGTCTCTATATACGGTCCTGCAAAGTTTATATCGTCATATGTTATACCTATTGTTGGTACCATTTTTCCCTCATATTGATAAACTCCTTGATAAAATCCATAAGTCGGATCGGAGGAGAGACCGTACTCTCCTAGTAGTTTTCCGCCAAAAAACGCCGCTTCTGGAGAATGCTCAGACGTAGCGATCATTGCGTAGCCTAGAATAGAAAGCGGAATCAGAATAACAAGAAATATTGAAAATGCTTTAGTTAACAAGTTCTTATTATAAAGGAAATAGACTATGAGAATTGTATAAAAAGCCATGGCTTGAGGTATCATTCTCGTCAAAACGTTACTAACGTTGTCTGCCAGACCTATCCCTGTTTGCATTACAAGTAGTGCACTACCTAGAGCAAAAGTAAGCCATACATATTTGTCGCTTTTCCTTCTTATTACGAGTATTAAAAATGAAATTAAAGAAAATAGTAGAAATATTCCTCCATCAAGTAATTTACTTGCCACTGAAATAAAGTGATAAGGGGAAGGCGGTAGGAAAGTATATATTAAAGTACTTGTAGGTAGAACTAAGTTTTTAGTAGATTGTGGAATAAATATTGATTTTATTACGTCTATAAAATCTCCTAAAAGAACGTAATCCCCACTTAGTGCGCCGGAAGCTATAGGATCAAAATATACCCAATACATGTAGATTGAAGCTGTAAGAATACCAGAATATGCTATGAACTTTATATTTAATTTCCCTATTTTTTTAGCGAACACTAAAGAGCCTATAGCTATAGTTACTGCACTTCCAAAAGTTCCTATATCAGTCAATCCAGTCAATCCAGATAAAACTACTAGAAGAGGAGTGAATCTTAATCCTCCTTTCTTAACTATTAACCCTACAATAAGGAAAATTGGGAAGAGTAGATTATAGGACATGAGTTGTGGAGACCATTCTGCAACATAAAATGGCATTGAACTGAATATGTAGATAAGGATTCCAAGTTCTGAATAAGGCGATTTAAAAAATAGTCTTATTAAACCGTAAACTGCTAAAGTCTGAATTATTGGGAAGAACATTGGTCCAAAATATATGAAAAAGTAAGTAGGAGTTATTCCAGAGAATATGTAGGAAATAGCTCCGTATATAAATCCCAAAGGATAATGAGCCTGATAAGTTCCAGGATTTAATAACGTCGTATGTCTAAGTAAAAGATACATGACCTCTGTCGAATGCCCCATCTCGTCTCTTGAAAGAACAAATACTGGATTAATAAAATAGAAAATAAAGAAAGTGTTGAAGAGTAAAAGAAGAAAAGATATCGGCATTAGAAGGCTATATATCCTTTTATTAAAGTTCTTATAAAGTAGAAGAGGAATTACGAAAGATAACGCTGTTAAAAATTCAGTTATCCAGTATAGAGGTGGTAACTCTTCGGTAAGACCGAAGGGATATTTTAAGAGATCATAATTTGAGATTGAAATATTTAATATGCTTGCTAGCGTTAGTTCTATTGATGCTAAAAGCATTGATATTGTTACTAATTCTAGCTTCCTCATTGTATCACACCACTCCTAGTATTCCTAGAATATAGTAAACACTAGCTATAATCCATATTAAGGTTATTCCACTTATAACGTAATTAGAAGGTCTAGGGAAAGGATAAAACGCAATCTCATTAAGTATACTTGCTACAGCAAATAGTAGGACGTATATTCTAAAATCTTTAACTCCTACTACTGATAAAATAAAAGTAACTATTGTATATGATAATACTAAAGAAATAGGATAATTCTTATAATTCATTTCTCTTCCACCACATAATATTATTTATTATATTAAAAATTTCAGTAACTGAAACTACCGAAAGAATTACAGTGAAAGGCGTTATTCCAAGAGTGAAATTAAGTAGAAAACCTATAAGCACTATTGTAGCAAAACTAACACCGAGGCTTAAACCAATCATGGAAAAATTAGAAATATCCTTAAGGCCATTTCTATAAAATGTGTGAAGAACTACATATCCTACCAAAAAGACAGAATATAGTGTTCCAAGAGGAATTTTAAATGCGTCTAAAACAGGAGAATTGATAAACAGTGATGCTATAAGAACTATTGACGCAAAATGAGTTACAATGCTTATAGCATCCATAGAATCTACTTCATAACTATCATGTATCATCTTGATAGCATCTATTTCGCTATAACCTTCTTTTTTCAGTTCCTCAACTGCATCTCTTATTCTCTTACCTACAAAGATCTCTACAGTCATCTATATAAATAGTGTGGAACAAATATTAATATTTTAAGTAGCGTTCACAAGAAGTTGAGTAAATATATATGAATATATAAATGAGTTTGTTCTCATACTGTAATAATAGAGCATTATTTTTAGTTTATATTCACCAGGATTATTTACAATAAAACTTACAGGAACTTTCCATTGTCCATTATTTTTTATTATAGCAAAGTTCTCTTCAACAGTAGAATTAGTTACATTATTTATAAGAATAGCCTTAATTTCGTAAAGCTCTGGCTTTCCCTCGTGGTTCTCTACTAAAATGTAAACTGAAGAGTTCTGACCTACTAATACATGAGTAGGATAATTGCCTATAGATCCCTCTGCATTAAGTAATAGCATTTCAGAAAAACTTTCTTTAGCTGTAGTATTAAGAACATAAACACCAAAGGAGAATATTAAAACTAGAACTATCATTCCTATTAATATTCCGTTAAATAATTCATCATGATTCCTTTTGGAGGATGAAATAAACCCGTTTTTATTAAGTCTATACCATAATCTATAATAGAACGTCGACAATTTTCCTCTATTTAAATAAATTATTAAAAATAGAATAATTGGTATGGTTAACATTATATAAAGAACTAACTGACTAATAAAGAGTGAGTGAAGATACTGTGAATAAATAACCTTATACTGTGACATTAAAGATTGAATATCCTGAGTCATCTATTTTTGTTTTATTACATTGGTTAAAAAACCTAATGAATAACCTATCATGGAAAGATAGATAAGTACAGGAGCAAATAGAGTATATTTAGACCATTTATATTGCGAACATGTTTCCATATTTACTTTTACAAAAAGCCCAGTATAAAAGAGAATTATTATAGGAATTAACAATAAAGGGAAATTAACTGCAAGAAATGCGACAATTAGTACAGAAAATATAAGTATGAAAATTCTAATTAGCGAATCCTTAACTATCCAACTTTGACCAGTAAATGAATAGTAAAGCCTAGCACCTACAGCCGCCTCAGAGTTCTGCTTTATATAAGACCTTACTGATTGTCTGTGATAATGATATATTTTATCTTCATAATTAACTCTAAATTCATAGCCAGCTTTAGTTAACTTATATAAGAGCTCATCTTCTTGCATATAATTCATTTTTTCGTTAAATCCACCTACTTTGATCACTGCGTCTCTTCTATAAATAGCGCCATTGGCAGTAGTATATCCCTTGCATAGAAAAGTATCTATTGATTTTTGAATGTTCTTAGAATCAGGAGGAGCAAAGACTTTAGTAAAAACTACGCCTACTTTTTCGTTTTCTTCCATCATTTTTACTGCATTTTTTACCCATCCTTTGCTACCTAATTTAGCATCACTATCTAGAAAAGCTATATACTTTCCTTTTCCTTCTAAGATTCCTCTATTGTATGCGACTCCCCTGCCTCTCTTTTCCTCTATTACTATCCTTATATTATACCTGGATTGATATTCCTTTACTATCTCTAGTGTGTTATCTGTTGACTTTCCATCAACCACAATAATCTCGAAATTCTCATAATCAAGGATACTTAATGATTCTAAAGTACCTCTAACGGTTTTTCCAGAATTTAGCGTTGGTATGACTATAGATACTAATGGTTCTTACACACTGTTATGAAACATTTTAAGCTTAAAATTATTAATGGAAAATCTATTATAAAAAATCTATGAAAAACCATTTATAATCTTTTAATTATACTTATGTCTAATGAAGATTGCTCTAATGGGATGTCTAATGAAGATTGCTCTAATGGGTTTTGCTGGCACTAGTAGAGAATGGAGTCTTGGAAGACTAACTTATCTTTTCTATAATGGACTAACATCTCTGAATCAAGATGTATACATAATTTCCAAAAAAAACTTAGATCCACAGTTTAAATATGTGAAACTTAAAGAATATAGAAAGATTTTTGGAAAGGATATAATTACTGATTTATTTTCAAATTATTTTACAGTGCGAAAGCTAAATCCTGATATTTATCACTTCATTTATCCTCACGTAAGCGCTAGTCTAATGCTAACTTTTCCTTCAAAATATAAAAAAATAATGACTGTACATGACCTAAAACCATTAGTATTAAGACAATATATGAATAGAAATGAGAAATTAAATATTTCAATATTAAAATATACGTTGAAAAGAATAGATGGAACTATAGCTATATCTGAAAGCACAAGAGATCAAATAATTAATATGCTTAATATCGATAAAGATAAGGTATTTGTAGTTTATAATCCCGTAGATCCTATATTTCGAATATTAAATAACGAAGAAATTTCTGATATTAAAGAGAAATATGGTAATTTCATACTTAACGTCTCAAGATACGACACACTAAAGAATCCTAAAAATCTTATTAAGTCCTTTAAACTTATTTCTAAATGCATGGATGACATAAAGCTCATCATAGTTGGAGCTTATTGGAAACATGGAATAGATATGATCAAAAAGGAATTAGAGGAATATTCAAAAAACGTAATAATTTTTGAGTGGCTAAATAATGAAGAACTTGTAAAATTATATAATGCTAGTCAAGCTTTCTTATTCCCTTCACTTTATGAAGGTTTTGGTATGCCAATAATAGAGGCTATGGCATCGGGAACTCCTGTAATAACTTCAGATCGATGGTCTATGAAAGAGTTAGCTGAAGGATATGGTATTTTAGTTAACCCAGAAGACCCAGAAGATATAGCTGAAAAAACATGTAAAGTTATATCTACCCCATCGTTGCAAAACGAGCTAAGAACTAAAGGTTTAGAAAAAGCAAAAGAATTCAATTATATAAATGTATCAGAAAAATTATTAAAAGTATATAGAGAGGTATAAAATGTCTGATTTTGAAAAATTAGGAAAAAGTCTCATGTTAAATTATATAAATCTGCTTCAAGATATATTTCTTTCTCATGTTATAGGATTTATAGGTTCAATTCTAATTATTAGAATTCTACAGCCTATAGACTATGGAATCTTGAGCATAGCAATGACAGTACCTTACATGGTTGGATTATTTGGCAATTTAGGAGTTAATACTGCAGTAACACGTTTTAGCGCAAAATATAAGGAAGTTGATATTAACAAGGCATATAATGTCATAACTTCTGGTATGCTATTCGATTTTTCTTATGGTACACTGTTAGCTATTATAGGATACTTTGCTGCTCCATTTATTTTTACGTATATTTATAATAAACCTGAAATAATTCCATATGGTCAATTGGCCAGTTTATATACTATACCTTACTGGGGTTTAAGCTCAATATTTTCTGGTCTTTTAGGATTTGAAATGACTAAGCATAATAGCGGAATATGGATAGTGTATTATTCTCTTCAAACAATTCTTAGCGTGGGTTTAGGAATAACTTTCCTTAAAGTATATGGTGTCATAATAGGTTACTCCCTAGCTTATGCAGGCGCTATAGTATACGGTATATATGTTTTAAGCAAATATTCAATGTTACGTTCTTTCCCATCAATATCTACAATAAAAGAATTAGTAAGTTTTGGATTTCCATTAGTCTTACCCGGTGTAGGAGGCACAGTAGCTGGATTCTACAACAGTTCGATAGTAAATAGAATTTTAACTATTTTTGAAATATCAAATCTTACTGCATCTTCAAAAATAGGCTTTCTTTTTGATACTATATTTAATCCTTTAGGTTTTGCTCTTCAACCTATATTTTCCAAATTAGATTATAATAATAAACAAAATGTTATAAATATAGTAAACGAATTATATAAAATAGGTATGATAATTCAAGTTCCAATACTCTTTGCAGTTATTTTCTTATCAAACCAAATAATATACTTGTTAGCTGGCAAGGAATATACTCTAGCTCCATTACTATTAAGACTGTCATTAATAGGGCCATTAATTTCTACCGCTTCTGGAAGTGGCATTTTAGGCTCTCTCATATTATTTAGAGGATATACAAAGATTACGGCAAAAATAAACCTTATAGGCGTTGTTATAAATTCAGTTTTACTGACAATATTCTTGCCAACTTTAGGTTACTTTGGATATTTCCTTACTGGATGGATTAGTTGGATTCCAAGTTATATTATGTCATATTCTGTAGTAAAAAACATGTATAAAGACTATAAATTGCCACTTTATATGGTAGGGAAAGTGTACTTAATATCATTTCTATTGCTATTTCCATTAGTATTTATAAAATCTGAATTTTCGCTTATATTAGGCGTAATACTTGTCTTTATATTATTTAAAATATATGTAAAAATGAAGATAATAAGGAGAAAAGAAGTCGAAATTTTGATTTCTGCCTTAGAAGAATCTAATCTAAGATTCTTATCAAAGTTCCTTAAGTTTTTTCTTTCTTGAGTTTTTGTAGTATGTTTGTGAATGATTTTGTTGTTTCTTCCCATGAGTATTTTTTTACGCATTCTCTTGCTACATTCTTATATTCTCCGTTAATCATTTCTTTTACTCCCTTCACTAACCCTTGAATGTCACCAACTTCAACCAATTTTACCGCTTCACAATCCCCAAAATAATATTTTATTGCTGGAATATTGTAAGCTACTACAGGTAATCCTGAGGCTAAAGCCTCAGCTACTACTATACCAAAGGAATCAACGCGTGAAGGGTAGAGGAAGACCCTTGAACCCTTCATTATACCGTATAATCTCCTCTTATCAGGAATCTCACCGAGGTAATTGACTTGAGGCATAGAGAAACCTTGATCAACAGGACCAATAAAAGCGTGAGATAAATTAAGTTCACTAACAACTTTAACAGCGTCCGGCGTACCCTTCATAAAACCTTGCCTAGCAACGTGAATAACGTCAAAACCATTTAATGCGGGAGAAGAATTAATTAGGTCGAAGTCAACACCAGCAGGAGGCTCCAAAGCAAAACAAGAAATACCAAAATCCCTCCAAAGCACGTCCTGAAGAACTTTACCTAAACAGATATTCTTGTTACTTTTTCTAGACTTTTTAATTCCATCTATAGACTTTATGAACCATACTGTTCCTTCTATAATATTAGTCTTTTTTACAAGATTTATATAATGTTTATAAAGAGGAAAAGTTATATATGGTTCCAAATAATGCATTATTATTGAGTTTTTTGTGTTAAATCCTATTACAAAATCATAATTTTTAGCTAAATTATTAATATAGCCCTTAAATGATGAGTTTATAGTAAGATATCGTATGACTCTTCCTTTAAACGTTTTTTTATTACGTAATCTTATTTCTCTATAATAAGATAGGTTTTCTTTTACCTTTGGAAATTTTTCTATTAAGCTTTTTTCGTCTTTAAAAAGTAGTTCTACTAATCCTACATTAACTTGAAATTTTGGTAATCTATTAAGTAATTCTACAACAATAGTTGTGGCTCCAGAAGTAGTAGGTTCTCCAATATTTATGTAAAGTAACCTAGCTATAACAATCCTCATAAATTTGTTTCCTCCTCTAGTATTTTTAGTATAGCTATAAATATATGTTTTTGTTGAATAACTTAACTTACTATTGCCAAGAAATGAATCCTCATCCTCTCTTTTTATTTTTCTTGGTGTTAATAATGCTATTCATTTTATGTTTCCTTTGTAAAGCATTGCAT
>Ga0080003_1000863_pt1 | contig 18074 bp, 28 predicted proteins | sample JossMetagenome_FD_69206 | JGI IMG/M metagenome (GOLD analysis project Ga0080003, IMG submission 69206) | Hot spring microbial communities from Joseph's Coat, Yellowstone National Park, USA - JC2_E (SPADES assembly) (version 2) | ecosystem: Environmental > Aquatic > Thermal springs > Hot (42-90C)...
CACACACATTGTAAAAACAAAAATTAAAAAAATTAAAGATTAAACGTTAAAGAAAAAGATAAAAAAAGTAGTTAAAGAAAGAAAAAAAGCAACAAAAAAGGAAAAACGTAAAAAAGTTAGTAAAAAATTCAACATAAAACGTAAAGCACAAAATAGAAAAGAATAGATATATATATAAATATTGCTGATATTAGTCAGGTCAATAAATTAGCAGCGGTCAATCGGACACGCTTTGGGCCGTATGGTACGACTGTGGTCAAAAGTTTAAATACCTCTGGCAGCCTACTCAGTAAGTGAGCCTGCGAGGTGGATGGAGTGGAGCAGGCAGAAAATGCGGAGGGAAAGGCCCCGGAGGCCCATGAGGCCCCGGAGGCCCTTGGAGGGAGGTCTTTCCCGGATGTCCATGGTGATTTTTGGGAGGCGCCGGTTTTCTTTATGGCGGCCGTTGGGCATGACAAAACATTAAGCTTATCGGCCAGGGCCAATGTCATCTATAGTCTTGGTGTGATTGCAGGTGTTAATGAGATGTTGCTGAAGGCCTACTTCTTCGGTTCAGCTGAAGGCGCTCTCGATAAGCCGGAAAACATTAAGGGTTATACCGGCATAATGTCTAAGCTTGTGGCGCTCTATAAGGCGTACAAAGATGGAGGGAGGATTAGCGCCGCTGACCTTGTGGAGGCCGTGGAGGACATAGAGCTCGAGTTTTTTGATTTTGCAAGGGAAATAATGATACAGGCTAAACATGGGAGGTGAAGGTCAATGAGCGAAATCATAGAGGAAGAGGAAAGGCGCAAGTCCATTAAGGTGCTTAGCGGTTTGCTTGACGAATTTATCGAGGAACGCTATGACGAAATTAAGTTAAGCTTTGATAGGCCGCTAGACCTTAGCGAAAAGGAATATTATGAGCTGATAGGGAACTATGATAGCTCAAACGGTGCTGAAGGTCTTGACGTCTTCATATATGACCTTGGCGTCTTTGAGAATTCGAAAACCGAAAGGTGCTATAAGGTCAGCAAAGTTCTTGAGATTGAGCTAAGTACTCAAGAAAACGGCGTTTACACAATCTACAAAATCGTGGGGTATACCGACACAAGCGAGACCGAGTGCAGAGATAATGAGGACTGACGGCCTATGAGTGAGACTAAGAGGGAAAAGCTGCCCTTCAGGCCGGTAGACCTTAAGGCCCAGGTCTTTTTTAACACAAAGACGCCTAAACGTCTAAGAGCGCATTAGGCGCCTTTTTCTTATGTTTGTTCTTCTGTTTGTGCTTAAGCCCGGCTTTTCTTTGAAACCCGATTGACGGTCGCTCTATACGACGGTCAATAAAAGTTTAAATACCCCGGCAGCGCTACTCAGTAAGCGGCCCGGTGCGAGGTGTGAGAGAGGTGTCCGGGAGCAAGGGACGTGCGGGGAACGCCGGCTCACAGGCCGGCGGGCAGGCCCCTGACATAAGCGACTCTTTTGTTGATAGCATGCAGGGGCCCCAGGAGATAACGGAGCTGGATATAAAGGTAAACGCCAGCGGTAAAGCCAAGATAGTGAAAATGGTCAAAGGGAAACTAGGTGATTTTATACCTGCCGCAAAACTGAGAAACCCTGACTATGCGTCAAGGGATGCCGTTCAGGTTTATTTCCAGACCGAAGACGGTCGCACCTTTAGAGAGACGTTCACGCTCAGCACAGCCGCTAACAGCAAACTCAGGAGGTTCATAGCTAAGTACGGTACACCAAAAGTAGGCCTGGAGGTGAACTACCAGGAGGACAGCAGAGGTTTCCCGAGGATATCGCTCTGAGGTGATGGTAATGAGTGAAGAGGACAGCGAGAGGTCGTTTTACATTAACTGGCCTACATGGCTGATATATATTAACGGGTTTAAGAAAGCTATTGACAACTTGGAGGCCGAAGGCTGTGTCTCTGAGGGCTTAGCTGTAGAGACTAAGAAAAAGATAGCTGAAGCCTCGGAGCTGATAATCGCAGCTACCGAAGACCACGATAAGGACAAGCAGCACAGGGCTGAAGACCTCGTTCATGAAATAATGCAAACGTTTTTTGGAATGCTTGACAACTGCTATAATAAGTATGCTGGCTCCAGGGTGAGCTGAATGGTCGAGGAAAAGAAGGTGTCAATAACGGTAAACGAGGGCGTCAAACACATATGCGGATGGGTAAGGTTTTCGACCTGGCTGAAGCTGCAGGAGGTCAAGGCCAGAACCGGTAAGTCTGAGAGCAAGCTAATCGAGGAAGCTATAGAAGCGATGTACGGCATTAAGGAGGGGCAGGAGGGGAACGGTAATGACAAGCAGGCTTGAGGACAGCTACAGGGACAGGGTAGCTAGTGAACTGGCGTTCGGCTGGAACACTATACCCGAAGACCTGAAGCCCAAGGCTATGGAGGTGCTGGACAACCTTAGGCAGCCCATAATAAGCTACAAAATAGCTGCGATTGAGAACGCCTGGGACGCAGTAAAGGGGATACTTGAATATTTTGCGCATAACATAGTCCTGTCTACGTTAGAGGAATCTACAGGCCTTTATGGGCAGGCCTTTGTAGTTGATGATGGCTATTTTAGACTGCCGGCATCTACCGATAACTGCTATGTAACGTTTAACATTGACATAAAGCAGCCCTTCTTAGGCGCCTCCGCTATAACTAAGGAGGGCTTCTTATCGGAGGACGGGGTACCGTTAGACTACGGCAGCTTCTATATACCGCATTCACAAGGCGACGTCTATGAGCTCTCAATGCAGGAGTTGATAAGTGGCGCATGTTCTGAGGTTGTGAACAGGTACACAAGGAGGCTGGGAGTATTCAGCAAGGTTAGCGGGAGCGCTAAGCCTAAGGACATGATAGAGGCCTATGCAGATAAGCTGGCTGGAGAGCTTATAGAAAAGCTGCACGACAGCGAAGGTGATAGAACATCTGATGCGTTTAACTACCTGTCTAAGCTAGTTCCCAGTCTTGTAAAGCTTTATGCGACGTCCACAATAAACCCGCTTGAGACTCTGAGGGGCCTAATATTCTACTTTAGCACTTTAGGTAACAATAACAATATAACTGAGCTCCTTAAGTGGGCTATTGACAGCGCTAAGTGGTACCCGGTTATTGATAAAGACGTGCTGCTAATCCCGCTGAATACTGACGGCTACCTGGCGACGGCTGCGGTTCACCTGCAGACTATAGGGATATGGTTTAGGGTTGTACCCCTTGACACGATAATTACTTACGGCTATATGCCCAGGGACTCTGCGTCATGCTTTATAAGCCGTTCAACTGACACCTGCTACAGCAAAGACCCCACGGAAATCCTGGGTAACCTGGCAGACATTGCGGAAAAGCGGGTAGAGGCCAGCGAAAAGGAGGAAAAGCGCAAGGAGGAACTGCTTAAGGGGAGCGGGAGCAAGTGAGGTGATAGGCCACGAGGGTCGTTTCGTTTAAAATGTTTGAGGAGGACTATGAGAGGTTAGAGGCCTACGCTAAGAGGCGCAATATCCCGGTTAGCGAGCTGGTAAGGAGGGCAGTCCTGGCCTATATAGAGGTAGATAGAGATAGACCCTATTATGGTAAATATTTAAAGATAACGTTTGGCTGAATTTTTAGCGTCAAGCGCCTTTTTTAGCCCTGTCCCTCCTCCCGAGTTCAGGGGGGACACCGGAGCCCATGAGCTCCGACGGGCCGGGCTGCGCTCTAAGCGCTATGGGCCCGGCCGGCTGCTCGGGGGATGACCTGCCCCGGGGGTACATTCCCCCCTTGTGATTGAAACATAAGCGACTGTGGCCAAAAGTTTAAATAGTTTGGCGGGCACGGGAGGGGAGGGGAGCGAATGTGGAGGCGTCGGCTGAAGACCGTGCGCAGGCGCTTGTCGATAGCGCTATACTTGCACTTATGAGAACCGGCTGCATGAGTGAGCAGGAGGCTGACGGTCTTGGCTGGATTATAGAGGAAAAGGCCCCATCTGCCAAGGAGCTGAGGGGCCTTATCATAGAGCTGGAGGATAGAGCTCTGGGCTGCGATAAAATATCATATGATGCTGCTCTGGCTATCATTAAACTGCTAAGGGAGGCCTGGGCTGAGGTGAGAGGCCTTGAGTGAGGATACGGGAAACGACAGCAAGAGGCAGCCCAAGTGCTTGGACTTTCTGGGCGCCTTTAACGTGTGTCAGGGCGAGCATATAATCATAAAAGTAGCTAAGGACACGTTCATAGGGAAAATACTGGAGGTCAAGGACTGGGGCATAGTCCTTTTAGATAAATATGGCCGGCCTCTAGTGGTACGTAATCGTTACGTCGAGTACATAATAAAGCTCCCCGAGGACAAGGAGGCCGATAACGATGCCGAGAGCGACGCCAAGGGAACTGCTTGAGTGCTACTTTAACAATTGCGTATCTCAGGAGCTGAAGAATAGAACTTTTACGGAACTGACGCAGGAGAGGATAGCAGCGTTAGCCGACCTCTGGAGGTACAGGGACTACTACCATAACAGAAAGTGTGAACACTTTGCTCTTGACTTGGCCCCTTACAGCCCTAGCTTAAGGGACTCTACGTCGTTTCTAAGAGCCGCCGATATGTTTAAGGAGGTAGGTAAGAAGTTCAGGGTAAGCGGGCCCAGGCTAGAGACGGTAGCCAGGGCCCTAGGGGTAACGTACCTGGCTAAGCGTAGGCTGGGGATATCAGGTAAGTACTTCGGCATATTCCTCTATACACGCTATAGGCCAAGGAAAAGGGAGACTACTAACGACGTGTTTACCTTAAGGGTCTACACTCCGGCCCCTATAGGGTTTTCCTGCGACAACTCTATAGCGGCTGTAGACGCACCTCAGAGCTACCTAAAGGCGCTGTTAAGGGCGCTGCTGACCAGCATAAAGGCTATCACTTTTCAGGAGGGCTACTTTAGGCCCCTTGACTCCAGCCCTGAGTGCCCTAACATGAACAAGATAATGTGGATAGGGTACTGGAGCTGGAGGGAGGAAATACCGGGCCTGGAGCTGGCAGCCGCCTATGATAACATCTATCAGGCTATGGACACAGGAGGAACTGTGCCGGAGTATATACCCGAGTATCATGAATATGATAAGCAGCTCCTTAAGGACGTTATATGGAGTACTGCGACTAAGCAGGCTATGGAGGACTTGGTAGATGCGTTTACCGAGGAACTGCCCACGGCAGAGGTAAAGGTAGGCTGTGTAGAAAATCCTCCTGAGCTCTACAGCTACCTGCAGTACCCTGGAGAGCTTAACGAGACGGTGAACGGGAGGCCGGCCTACAGCTTTATAGAGAGGGGAGGGCTGAGCGGGAGCTGTTATGACCTATCGAGGAACCTTAACGACCTGTACTGCAAGGCGCTGGGCCCGCACTTCCCGATAGACACAGGGGTTCCTATAAACATGAAGTTCGGCTCAGGGTTTAAGTGGGCTAGAACCGCATTAGGGGGCGAAGAGATAAACGTACCGGTCTGGCTTTGGTCTAACGGCTTTCTAAAGGTACCTTTAGTAACTCCGGCATTAGCAATGGTTGAACGCATGCACTTTTCCGATTCAACGTTAATTAGCGACGTCGAGCTTAACTGGGCCAGGATGCAGGCAGAGCCCAGGCAGTACGCTAAAGACCTTGTACGCTCGTTTATAGACCCATATGAGCCTGAGGTGGAGAGAGCGATAATAGAGAGGCCGTTTAACTACGGCCTCATTCAGACGGGCGCTATGCCGCTGACGTTTTATGACCTCTTGGGCTACCTCTGGGTGAGAGCATGATAGTCTCTATAGATAGAGATAATCAGGGGGACTTCAGCGACCTGCTCTTTAAGCTCAGGTTGAACTACCTCTGCAGTAAGAACCCGGACTGCCATATTTGGGAAACGAAGAAGGGGTACCACGTGGCGCTAGTGCTGCCCAGGCCCGACCCAGAGCTGGCGCTGTTTTACAGGGCCTACCTGCTCGACGACTTCTATCGCTTAGGCTATGACTTAGCTAGAGGGGACAGCCTGGGCCCGGCAGCCCTCTCAGGCATAATATTCGACGTTAAAGGAGGGGCGGAAAAGAGCAGGGCCAGGGAGGTAAGGCCGTAGCTAGAGAGGCGGAGGCGGCAGTAAGTCCTTCAGCTCCTGGAGCCTCCATATGAACTTGACCTCAGGCCTTGGGTAAAAGTCGAGGTCTATCAGCATTGGTGGGTACCTTGCGTGCTTCGGCGGCTTTAAAAAGAATATTATGAGCGGGTTACGGTCATAGAGCTTGTGAAACCAGCCCGTGGAGGGGTCAAAGGGTAAGTACAGCAGAACCTCGCTGCCCTCTTCATTTGAGCGAACGGCTGCGTCTACAAATAGGGCCTTTATGCTGTAAGGAGGGTTGCAGTAGGAGTGGTTGGGCCAGAGCTCCTTTAGTGCGTCGAACTTCTCAGGGCCGAGGCAGACGTCCTTATAGCCCAGCTCCTTAACTAGAATATCGTAGAGAGGCGCAGGGGTAGGCTCATTGTCCTGAGCTCCCTTAGGAGGAAACTTGTAGCCGCCCTTTTTCCCGCTCAAGAGCCTTCGCCTTTCTCCAGGCAGTCCCTTATACTCATTTCCCCGCCAGCTTTTAAGCACTCCGCTACCCGTTCTATAACGTCTACTACATGGGTATTATGCTGTGCAGCGTACATGTAGTACGTCAGCTTGACCTCAGGAGTAGTTTTAACAGCAAGAGTCCTGTTGCGGTTCCTCTTCACGGGCACTCTGCCCACCCTGTCTTAGAGTTGATTGGAGAGGTTTAAATAAGTTCAATAAAGCGACGGTAGACGCCCCTGTAGTAGTACCTTGATGCGTTCAGCATGCACTCCTTGGCCTGCTCCTCGCTCCACTTAGCGTTTTCGGCTACCTTAATCATAGCCTCAGGGTCGTAGTGGTACAGGTGAAGCTGTAGAAAGCCGTACTGCCACAGCTCATAGTCGTTAGGCTTTACCGGTACCCAGTAAACGCAGTTACCCAGCGTCTCCTGAAAGACGGGGATACTGGGCGCTATCGGTATAGCCCCAAACGCCTCAGCCTCTAGTGGCGTAAGGCCGAACCCCTCGTTAGCTGAGACGTTTAAATAGAATCGTGAGCGACTGTACAGATTCTCTATGACTTGAGACGTAGCGGTAGGGTAACCGATGGCTGCCTTAGCCTTCATGTTTTGGTAGGCTATCTTCGGCTTAAGCGCTCTTATCTGAGGGTTCTTATAGTCGCTTACTAACGCCAGCCTGTCCTGAAGGGCCTGTAGCACAGGGTAGCCCCATGGAGGTATCTTACGCTTCTGAGGCTCACCTATATAGAGAAAGTCGATGTCCTTCTGAGGCACCTTATCTGGAGGATAGTAAGCTATACCGTGAGGTATTACCTCGTCTACATGTATGTCGTGAACCTCGAGCAGGCCCTTAACGTAGTTAGAGGGAGTAATAATATAAGGCCGGTAAGCGTTTATAGCAAGCTTAACGCCGAAGTCCGGGAAGTCGCCTTCAATTACCGTGTACCATATCAGGTTCTTGAACTTCATAAGCCTAGGCGTCATAATTGGCATAAAGTCTATGTTTCCTATAACTATAACTGTGTCAGCTGACATGCTAGGTATACTTGGCCACCTGAGCACGGTACCTCCAATAACGTCAGCTAAAAGGTTAGCCTGGAGCTGAAACGAGAGAGCCCTAGTAGGGATTATGAAAACCCTTTTATCCACGCCAGGCCCCCATAACTGATGGGGAAGGGTTTGAACAAATATAAGGTTATCGTGTCAGCGGGCTTACCCACCTCAGTTAAAATGGTAGCGCTTAAGATTTCTATGGCTACGGGCTGGGAGTTTCGGCCTAACCCCTTTAAGAAAAGGGACTGGGACTATTTAGTGTATGTGTCTGACCCTAAGATTGACAGCTGGTTTGTAGGTCATAACTTACCGGTTAATAGGGCTATCATGTACCTAGTAAGCGAGGGCCCTATAAGGACACCTCTAACTAAGGCCGTTAATAAGCAGGTAGTGGTAACGCCTACTGAGTTCGTTAAGAAGATGTATGAAACTAAAGGTGTGCACGTCTATGCGGTAATACCCCACGGTATAGAGGTGCCGGAAAAGGTAAAGCCCGTGAGCGAAAAGAGCGGCTTCTACTACAGGGCCTACTACCTGGAGAGAAAGTACCCGAAGTACGGCCTTCAGGCCCTTGAGGAGTACGTTAAGCGGTACGGCTCTAACGAGTTTGACATTTACTTGGTTGGTAAGCCGTTTGAGCAGGACTACTTTTTAAGGTTACGCTTCCCGTTCATGAAGATAAAGAACCCATTGACGCCTGAGGAACTAAGACAACTCTATGACAGCCACCTCTTTTTCCTTAACATGAGCGACGCAGAGGGCTTCGGCTTACAGCCCTTAGAGGCTATGGCTTACGGTGAGATAGTAATAACGCCTTACTACCCCGCTATAAGGGAGTACCTGCCCGTAGACTGTAACATAGCTGTAGGCATAAAGGGGTACTGGTTGGAGAAGCTGGACTATGAGTATATACTTCACGCAGAGTACAGAGCTGAGGACTACCTTAAGGCTATGGAGATAGCGAGAGAGATGGCGCTACATGATAGAGAGACGCTAGCTAAGTGGAGCGAGTGTAACAGGAGAACTGCAGCTAAGTACGACTACAGGCTCGTTTATCGGGCCTTTATAGAGCTTATAGAGCAGATTAGGCGTTAGCTAGCGTCATGTGGTTACGCTGAACGTGTATGTTATTGTCAGCGTCTGGCCGTTAGCTACAGATATAGCTGAGGACGGTATATCATAAGATATGAGTATGTAGTCTGAGGTAATGGCAGAGCTTGTGCTTACGTTAGTCATAGCGAAGCCTGTTATATACACGGCTAGGCCTATCTCTGTAACAGAAAGAGACGCACCTGACACGTTAGTGAAGCTCCTGCTTATGGTAAAGCTTGACGTCTGACCGCTTACGCCTACAGCTGTAAGGGACACAGCCCCATACTCTATCTGGCCTGAGCTTGTTCCCTGCGGTATCTGAGCAGATAACTTATATGTTGAAGGTGATGGAGTGCTGCCAGCCGTAGCACCAGATCCCACAACTATGCCATATGACGTGTTACCTGACGGGGCTGTAACTGCCCAGGCGCCGCCGCTTGCACCCTGAATGTATATAGCTGTTCCTCCTGTGTCGGTTAGTTCACCCTGTGCAGCGTTCCACAGAGCCCATATTATAGTTGCGAAGTTAGTGTTAAGAGAATGGGCCGGCTCCGTCCACTCCTTTATAACCGTGCCGTTAGCGTCAGTTATCTTGAACGTTAAGGTAGCCCTCACCTGTACACCTGAGAAATCATCGTCTCTCTTAGGGTCATAGTGAGCGTCAGCCGGGAGCCTGCTAAGGTCAAACTCATTCACGTTAGTGCCTACAAGCGCCATATACGTCTACCCCTACCTACTTGTATAGGGCTTGACGGTTAAAAGCGTTTTCCGTCCACTCCTTTATAACCGTGCCGTTAGCGTCAGTTATCTTGAACGTTAAGGTAGCCCTCACCTGTACACCTTAGCAGGATATTATGGGTTTACTATGAAGGTATAGTATATGGTAATGCTTCCACCGTTAGGTACTGATATAGATGAGCTAAGAATATCATACCACATTAATGTATTACCTACATTGAAGCTTTGTGAGTCATTATAGCTTACAACATATGCTTCTACAACAACACCAACTTCAGTAATAGTTATCGTACTTCCTGATTGATTAATACATGTCTGCTCTATATAGAAGTATGCCGAGTTACCATTTATCATAATCTGCGATGGTAGTGTAGGTGCCTGATAAATTAGCTGCCCGGCCCCTGAGCCGTTAGCTATCGGCGCCGCTAAGTTGTAAGCCGACGCTGGGTTTGACTGTGAGCCACTACCTACCATAATTCCAACCAGGTACGTCTGATAGTTTTCATTGCTATTTGGATATGATATAAGGGTATAGCTACCATTAGGTATACCAGCAATTGAGGTAGTAACATCTCCTGTATTAATAAATGAAGCCGTGGCGCCGGTCTCCTGGTACCATTGCTCAGGAAGTATAGCCGTTCTAAAATTATATGTAGGGCTATGAGACCTTTGCTTATGTACTTTAATAGTCCTCCCTTTATCATCTCTCACTACAACTGCGAGATAAACGTTGAACGTTGATTTATGTTCACCACTATCATATACATCCTTCGGCATCTTTACATCAATGTCCTCAACTCCTTTACTTATCATCATAGCTGTTCATCACCCCGTAAATGATAGCGTTATCTGAAATGTAGCAATAGCACCAGGAGGTAAAGTTACAGCTGGTGAGAAGGTATCATATGAGTAAAGGTTAGTAAAGCTGGTGCTAGTATAAGCGTTGGTACTGGTCTCAGACTCTAAGATAATTGTACCTATGAGGCCAATTTCTGTTACACCTATAGTAGTAGAGGAATAGTTAGTTACCGTTACAGATACATTGATTGTTAAACCAGAATAAGATACTATTGTGCTACCATAAATTAGCTGCCCGGCCCCTGAGCCGTTAGCTATCGGCGCCGCTAGCGACTTAAGCGTAGGACTGAAGCTCTGAGTGCCCGAGCCGAGCTGTATAGACCAGCTGTACCCAATATCAGCGGAGCCATTTGAGCTTTGTGTACTAGGCATACCTAATACATTAGTAAGAAGGCTTTGCGCAGTAGTAGATGAAGAGCTTGAGTATGTCCCCATGAGAGCTATCGATAAAAAGGCCAGGAAGTACTGCGTTAGACTTCTCATTGGCTGTCTGCGATAGTCCACAACATGACCTTCTTTATCATATATCTTAGCCTCTATATAGGCCTTGAACGTCGGCTCATCAGGTAAGTCATCAGATATAATGAGCTTATCTATATCCTCTTCATTAGCTAAGTCAGGTGCTACCATCAACTCACTACACCTTATACAGTTTAGACCTAAGGCGGTTAAAAGCTTTTAGAGGCTATCAGCTTAGCTCGCACTAGAGGTATATGTTAGCTTCGGGCTAGCAGTTAGATTAACGTAAGTCGGCCCTGTTACCTGCAACGCATAAGTCAGGCTTGGACTAGCTGTTAAGCTTGTACTCTCAGGGCTAACTGCCTGTCCCGTTACGCTAGTCGTGTAAGTCAGCTTAGGACTTAGTGTTAAGCTATAGCCCTCAGCTCCTATAGCTTGTCCAGAGACGCTAGTTGTATAGGTTAAGCTTGGGCTGAGCGTTAAGCTGTAGCCCTCAGCTCCTATAGCTTGTCCAGAGACGCTAGTTGTATAGGTTAAGCTTGGGCTGAGCGTTAAGCTGTAGCTCTTAGGGCTGATAGCTTGGCTAGTTACGCTAGTCGTGTAAGTCAAGCTTGGGCTGAGCGTTAAGCTTGTTGAGCTAGGTACTGCTGGACTTGTGCCAGCTGAGCCATATACGGTCTCACTTACTGAAGTTGTTGAAGTAGTACTGGGAGTACCACTAATACTCTCACTTACTGAAGTTGTTGAAGTAGTACTGGGAGTACCATTTACTACCTCAGTCAACACAAATGTACCTGGTGAGTCAAGTATAAGCCTGGGCTGTAATGACTTATTAAGAAGCCATGTTATAGGCCCACTAACAATATAGGTAAGTGATGGAGATAGCTTAATGACTATGCTTGGTTTACCTACTACGTTATATGTGTAAGTTAGGCTTGGGCTGAGCGTTAAGCTATAGCTCTCAGGGCTAACCGCTTGTCCCGTTACGCTGCTCGTGTAAGTCAAGTTAGGGCTGGCTGTAAGGCTTGCGCTCTCAGCAGTTATCGGTACTCCAGTTACTGCATACACATAGCTAAGTATTGGTGTCAGCTCAAAGCTATATGGTAACGTGAACTGGCCGAAGCCCGTGGTTCCGGTTATCAGCTCAGGCTCCTGAAGCTCTTCAACAGGTAAAGATATGGATACAGCCCTAGGTGCAAGGGCAAAGCTCTGCGTCTTCTGAGTGCAGCCCGGTATAACAGCATCAAAGAGCACGGCCGCAAGCATACCAGCTAATGGAGCTGTTATACCTCTAGCTATAGCGCTCTTAATGCTCATTTTACCGTCGAACATGTTCTCTAAGGTCTTTCCTACGCCCCATATCGTTATATCGGTAAATATCATAGTTGACAGCTTGTTTCTAAGGTTGCACGCCATACCGTAGAGCCAGTTATCTATATCTGATGCTATGCCGTTGAACCAAGAGGATATAGTATTGGCTATATGACTAACCCAATCTACTATAGTCTTATAGACTGCCTTTAGGGCGTTCCAGATGTACTTAGCTAAAGTAACTAAAGCGCTCCAGAGCCAGTTACCAAAAGCTATCATACCTTGCCATATATACGCTAAGCCTTGGTAAATCCAGCTGCCTAATGTATCTATGCCTCTCCTTAGAAAGTCAAAGGCTGTAGAGAAAGCAGTACTTATAGATTTACCGGCGTCATATAGAGCTTTCCAAATCCACGTACCGAACGCATAAAGAGCTGACACTATAGCCTGGGGGATTGAAGCTATGTCCTTAAATAGGTTGGAGGCGCTAGAGCCTATAGCGCTTACGCCTTGAGATATAGAGCTACCTATACTTGAGGAGAAGCTCTCGACTGTGCTAAACGCTTGGCTAAATGCACTTGATACGTCGCTAAAAAGACTAACTATGAAGCTCAAGGCTCTAGCGCCTCCTTATCACCTTCAGAACAGCTTAAACCTGACTATCAGCTTGTTGTCCCTTATCTCAACATCTATCAGGCCCTGATACCTCGGGTCAGCCTTACCGAAGAGCAGAGCCTTAAGCTCGTCAGCTGTAAGCGTCAGCTCTATTGAGTTTTGGTTTACCTGCGGAGGCGTCTTAGGCTTTACCGGGAAGCCGCTTAACATCATATCAAGTAGACCTGACATCTACCTCACCCCTAGCTAAACAGTATTATCATGTTGGCTATAAACATAGCGCCCTCTATCGGGTGCGCCTCAAAATAGTTAATGAAGCGGTTAGCGATTGACAGAAACCACGTATAGAGCTCGTTACCGATAGTAGCTAACGCTGAAACTAATGTAGCTAGAAATGAGCGGGCCTCCTGAATAGCATTATTAGGTAATGAGCTGTCTCCAGTTCCCAATATTTCTACCAAACTCAGTCCCCCACGCTAGCTCTAGGCCTGTGAGAGTAAAATATTTAATCTCCAATGAACAATAAGGTAGACGGCGAGAACTATGTTCGGCATATTCAACGGGACTCAGGTAGTGTCAGCTGTAGCGTCAGCCGGTCTGGCTAACGTCCTGGAGGTCTTCCTGACAATATTCGGCGTAGCGATAGGCGCCTACCTCATTATGGACTACTTCCACAACAAGCACATGGAGAACCTGGGCAAGCAGATGGCAGACACTAACACCATAGCAGTCCAATCAATACAGAACATGGTAACATTAGCAATAGCGGCAGAGCAGGGAATGGACATAACGGACAAGGTCATAGGTAAGCCCGGCTCCCAGACTGAAAAGAAGACCCAGTAAGGTAACTAAAAAACCCTTTTAATCCCTTCCTTTTTTCCTATATATGAGGGGTTTCATGCCCTACATATCAGTCATAGTTACGGCATATAGAAGGCGTCAATACCTTTACAACGCTTTACTTAGCCTTAAGGCTCAGACGCTACCTAGGGACAAGTATGAGGTTATAGTCGTTAAGGACTTTGAGGACTCTAAAGTAGACGGCCTTATAAAGGAAATGGGCTGGAAAAGCGTCTACAGCAATGAGGAGTATCAAGGACGTATGTACATTAATGGCCTCAAAGAGTCTAGCGGAAATATTATAACTTTCCTTGATGACGACGACACATATATGCCTAATAGGCTTGAATATGTCTATAATGTCTTTACCTATAATCCTGATATAGGCTATCTGCAACACTCACGTAAAAATGTAGATACTAACGGCAATATTTCACCTATGTTAGAAGGTGAAGCATCTAGAAACCTTGTTCCTCAAAGCGAGCTAAAGCTTTCATGGGATATGATAGACAAATATAAAGAACATGGGTATTCCGACCCTATACTCTATATATTTAGAAATTATAGACTACACCCTGACGTAAACAGCACCTCAATAGCAGTTAAGAGAGAGCTACTAGAGAGGCATGCAAACCTCCTTAGTGAGCTATATTATGGGCCTGACTGTTTCTTCTTTGCTTCTGCTATAACTGACAAAGTGTCTATGTTCTTCAGCGACGCTAATCTAAGTACACGGATGTACCACGGCGATAACTTTATCTCACGCTTTCAGCTTTACGACAACAGCCCCGAGGAGGTAGAGCGTCTTATAAAGTTCCACTTTTACTACTACCTATCGTATGATGTTATAAGCCGACGTCTCCTTAACTACTACCCTAACTTTTATGCCTGCGAAGCTGAGAAACAAAGAATCATATACCTTAACCTAGTAAAACAATATAAAGAGCCATCTATCGTTATAGTACCTAATTGGAGTGTTATATTATGGTGTGATACTAACAATATACATTTTAGCTAGCTAAAAATATAACCGCCTTAAGGCGTACAGCATATGGGGTTAAGGATGCAGAAGCAGGTAGATGAGCTGGACAAGAGAGTGTCGAAGTTGGAGGCGAGACTTAGTGCTGACGAGAAGGCCGTTTACCTTATTCTATCTACACTCATAGCAATAATAATACGCAGTATAGACCCTCCTTACACAATATACACAATATCGTTCACCATATTAGAGCTCTCACTAGTAGGAATAGCAATATATAGTCTAATCAGACCCGGCGCACGACGGCGCCGGGAGGCCTCAGGGACGGGAGGGGACGGCGGAGGCAGTACCTAGTTCTGCCTCGGCCGTTTAATAAAAGGAGAAAAAGAAATTAAAATAGTTTTCGGTTCTAGCTCCTAGGCTAGGGCTTCACAGCCCTATCCAGCCCAGGAACCTCCTGACCATCGGCACCCTCTCAAGTGCGTAGGCGAGGCCGCCGACAAGGCCGACGGTTATCGCCACCTCAACCAGTATAGGCGCATACTGCTGGAGGGCCTGGGCCAGAGAGTCAAATATGCCCAGCAGGGCGTTTGCAAAGTCAGACGCCACGTTTCCCACGGTCGTGCTTGGAGAGCTCATACCTCTTACACCTCACGCCTCAGGAGCTAACAGGTAAAGGAAAATATTTAAAGATAGGTGCAAGGGCTTTACGAAAACGTTAAGAGTTCGCTTACATCTATACTTAAAAGGCGAGGCCCGTGTCGTTCCGTGATATCACCCATAACCCTAACCTAATCAGGGCACTCAGAGAGCTAGCCAAGAAAGGAGTTTACGGACAGCTGGAAAAGATAAGGGACAACTACGGCATAATATTGGTGGACGTCGAGAAGACGGGAGAGTACTTAATGAAAGAGAACAAGGAAAAGTGGGTAGAACCCTACTACGACCAGGAGAACAGGACAATAGTTTTCCACATAAATATACCAGAGTATGCAGCCGTACCGCAGCCTAAAGAGGAGAGGAATAGAATAGCTAAGGACTTGCAGGACAGGTTTAGACGTAAGGGCATAAGGACTTACGTCGAGCTGCCTAAAGATAACGAGGGCTACATAACGTTAGACCTCGACAGTATAGCAATATATATAAAGAAGCTCCTTGAGCCGTATGTACGGGGTAAGGCATCGTACTACTTCTACTATGACAAGGAGAACGCAGTACTGCAGCTCCACGCATGGACGGGTACGACGCCTAAGGAGGTGCAGAAGCTAAAGCAGGAGGTGAGCAAGAAGTGAGCGATAACGACGAAGAAAAGGACGAGATAGGAGAGATACTAAGAGAGCTGAGGATAACGGCAGATGACATACGTCGCTTTATTAACATAATATCTATGTGGTTCTATCACAAGGTGAACAAGGAGGACTTAAGCCCTATGGAGGTTATAGCAGAGATAGCGCCTAACCCCGCAGATATACTTAACCTTGTAGCGCTCTTAGCTGCCTGGAGCGACTTCAACAACAAGGCCATGAAGGCCGTCTCACAGACGCTCTCGCAGTTCTCAGCACCAACAGTGACGCCTGAGATGCTGAGACACCCAGAGATGGCCCTAGCGCAGATGATACTGCAACAGAGACTAAGCAGCCAGCAGCCCGAGCTGGCGCCGGACGACCTTATGGAGCTCAACAGCAGGCCGGACGAGGAGAGGCTTAAGAGGTCGTTAGAAAAGGTGAGAGGAGGTGCCAAGGAAGACAAAGTACAAGGTAAAGAAAAAGAAGGCAGTAGTACCGATTAAGATAACGTCGCTACAGCAGCTCGCCGATATACTAGACAAGGTAACGATATCTATAGAGAAATTCGAGAACGAGTACTACAAGACGTTACAGCAGATGTTAAACTCTCTCGAGGCCCTAGTAAAGTCTATGGACAAATACGCAGATAAGACCTGGAACTATATACTCTTCAAGAAGATGTACGACCTAATATCCTACATATACCCTACACAGCTAACCCTGAAGGTCGCTAACATCTCACCTACACTAGCGTCCATACTGGAGGACTTTACAAAGGGCACAAGAGACATATTTTGCAAGAGGATGGGCATATCAACGATACCCGATAAGCCGTGCTCGACCGCCCAGCTGAACGAGTACATAGAGTGGGTAACAGAGATGGAGACACAGCTCTTTAACCCGGAGGACTTAGACAAGGCCAGAAGGCTGGGGTTCCCGAGGGGGTTCCAGAGCGCATTAGGCAGGGCCCTGCTGTACGCCAACAAGGCAGTAGTAGCAGCAGATAGAATGAAGGACACGGCAGGACGTGAGTTCGTTAAGCTAGGAGCGCTCGACGTGAGCGGCCTGCCGCTCGATGACCAGACCAAGGCCAGGGACATGATAGGTAAGATACAGGGAGAGCTGATAAGGGACTTAACGCAGTCAGGGCTCTACCTTGACATAATGAAAAAGGTTAAGGAGATACTGCTGGACGCAGCCCTGGAGCTAGGCATGGTATCCGATATACTCATAGATATAATGTTCAAGCCTCCAAGAGCGCCGAAAAAAGAGAAGAAATAAGAATAAAGTTTAGGTTAAATAATACTTTTTAGCTTATTATTTGTTTTCAGGCAGAGGCTGTATAGGCTTTATATTGTAAGTTGGAGCCTCACTAGTTGGCATACAGCCGAAATAGGCCAACAGCGCATCGCCGGCAGTCTCGTATACCCCACCCTCACCGAACATCACGTCAAAGAGTCCCTTAGACCTGGCGTAGCTAGTGATGTACTCGCACTTCTCAGCACCATCAGGTATACCCATCTTCATGAGGTTCATAACAGCGGTCTGTACTTGGCCGGTCAGAGGCCCATAGAGAGCAGCGTCCTTAGCGTAAGGCGTAGCAGCGCTCCTGGCAGGGCGGTACTTGCTGTACTTGCCGTTCCTCTCACCAAGAGCAAGAGCGGCCATCGCAGCCCCTATCGTGTCGTCGCCGTAGTACTTGCTGAACCTAGTCTTATAGATAGCATACATCTTAAGGTCGCTAAAAGGCCCCTGTATAGTTCTCCTTGCCATCTCCTATCACCCTCCTCTAGCCGCTGTTACTCTCTTAAATGCGTCGTTAAATAGTTTTACTATCTCCTGCGCAGTATCGAGGTTAAGATGCATCTTAGGGTTATAAGCAAAGACCCTAGCGACGTCATCAAGCCTCTCCTCAGGTATGCCATCCTCATACTTGTTATAGAACGTCCAGAACTGAGCTGCCAGAGCAGTAGCAAGTGAAAGGTACCTCCTAACAGCAGTCTTATCCAGGTTGTCGTTACCAGTAATATAATGCGCTATATCCTTGTAAGTCTCCTTAGCAACCTCAAGGAATGGGGTATTCTCAGCCCACTTGCCTATACCGGCGAAGGCTATAGCCTCGGCGTACCTATCTCCTACTATGCCCGCTATAGACCTAGAAACCTTAGAGGCATACTTAAGGGGCATAGCGCTGTTTGTCCCCTTACTTCTAGCCATTCTCTCACGCCAGGGTATAGTTTACAGACAAAGGATTTAAGCTTAACGGCCGGAACGGGTAAGACACAAATACCGCAAGCCGGTTTGTCAA
>Ga0080003_1000866_pt1 | contig 18056 bp, 25 predicted proteins | sample JossMetagenome_FD_69206 | JGI IMG/M metagenome (GOLD analysis project Ga0080003, IMG submission 69206) | Hot spring microbial communities from Joseph's Coat, Yellowstone National Park, USA - JC2_E (SPADES assembly) (version 2) | ecosystem: Environmental > Aquatic > Thermal springs > Hot (42-90C)...
AAAGAACAAGGCATTGCTATTTGGCTTTAAATCTTTAACTTTCTCTAAAAACCACATAAACATTTTTTTATCAATATTTATTTCAGTCATTTTTTTACCTCCAGAGGAAAATCCCTTATTCTCAAATCCTCAGGGAAATCTGCCGAATTTCCTCCTGGCCGTATCCCTCCCAGCTGTTTCATCCAAATAGCAATGCCCTGTTCTTTTGCCTGTCTTACAATATTCCTTGCCCATTCTACATCCATTGGCCTATGGTGTGGGCCAGATTCCCCGCCAATTATTACCCATGAAATGCCTGAAAGATCAATATAACCAACATCTTCCAGAAGAGGCTCAAATGATACAAATTTGATTTGCCCATTAGTTTGTTTTAGAATTTCCATTCTATCAAGGTATTTTCTCATTTCTATGCTAACACCAATCCATACATTCTTTGTTGGCCAAGCATCATGCCTGTCAAAATAATCCTTCATTATCTTAGGCCTCTTAGTTAAAATTTGAAAAATTACATCCTTTCTTTTTTCCATTATCGAGAAAACTGCATCCCTCATTGTTTCTGACACTTCTTCATGAAAGAGATCTGACATTGAATTAACGAATACTTTAGCTCCTGCAGGAATTTTCTCAACCTGTTTTAATCTATCAAAATGTTCTTGAACGGAAAAAGGTCTCCTAAATCTTTTTGACCAGGCTTCTGCATAACAATACTTACATCCTTCGGATACTTTTGTACAGCCTGTGACTGGATTCCAAGTTAGATCTGTCCAAGAAATGCCTGTCTTATTCATTCTTTATTCCCTCCTCCTTATTTTCTACAAATTCATCAAGGTTGTTTATTTTTCCCGTATTATCCATATTTATTTTTATTTCATCTTCGTTTAGATCTTTAGAATTCAATCCCCTCGCAATTTTTAAATCATTCTTAGTTTTCTTTTTATGGCACTCTTCACAAAGTACCTGCAAATTATTTTCATCGAACTCATCCCCACCATTCACTATTGCTACCTTATGATCTACTTCAAAATGTATCTCCTTATCATCTGGCTTTGGAAAAGGGATGTTATGGTACTTGGCATATTGTTCAATCTCATAATCAGAGATGTTTTTTGGATCAATATCCTTTTTATATTCCCATTCATACCATTCTTCAAGTTTCAAAAGCTTTTCTGCAATAATCCCATCTTGATATTTTACCTTTAGTTCCTCTACCTCTTTTTTATATTCTTCATATTGTTGTTGCCTTCTTTTTTCATCATTCCTTGCTCCGCAAATGTCGCAATATTCCCCATGTTTTCTTAGAAATTCGTTTTTAAACTCTTGCCAAGTCATTACTTTTTTTCTCCATATTTCCCTATGCTCAGGGCTACAGAAAACTCTCATGCCTTTTTGAAATTGAGATTTCTCTTTACCACACCAGCATTTTCCGTTTTTTAAGTTTTCTAGTTCCTCATCCGTAAATTTATAATTTATATATGTCCTTAATCCCATTTTTCATCACTTCCTAATTTTATTTTTGTTAATTTAAATATTTTTATAATATCATATAAAAGTAAAGAAAAATACCCGAAACTAAGTGTTATTAAAATTATAGAAATATAGAAAAGTAAATAAAATAATCCTGTACCATATAAAATATAATCAAAAACCATAATAATTATAGTAAATCCTTCAACACAAAAAGTTAAATCATAAGTTTTTTCTTCTATTTTAAAAAAACTAGTTCGCAAAAAATCTTTTTGAATGTGTGGTAAAAATGTTGTAAACATAACAAAAGCAACAAAAGTTAAACCTGATAAAATAGCAATAATTGATGCAGTAAACGGTAATATTTCTTTTGGTATTTTATTATATTCAATTCCCATATATATTATTATAAATGAAATAATAATTGATAAAATAGATATAAAAATTTGAATCTTCCAATTTTTTAAAAAATTCTTCATATTATTTTTATTCATTTTTCATCATTCCCTACCAACCATTAAACTAAAATCTATAACCTCCATACCATATTTTTCAATGAGTTCTCTCACTGATTTATAGTCGTCATTTGTCATGCAATACACACTTGCGCCAAGCCAAAGACCTTTCGTATTACGCACAAATTCTTTATTGTGAAACACTTCAACCAAACTACTTTCAATGTAAAGTATGTAACCATTTTCCTTTTTACGTATGATTATTTCATCGTATTCCACGTCTATGCTCCCGAGCGCAAGCAGTATCTCTTCGATGCTATTACGTATTAAGAATAGCGTAGAACCTGTTCCAAAACCTTTGTTCGATAGTTCTTTAAAAAACTCGATTACCTTACTTAACTCCTTGTGCGTTGCTATAACCTCGACTACACTCTTGCCTTCCACAACCGATAAATCAGTTAATTCTTCATTCATTTTTCATCACCTTCTATGTCCTCAACTACTAGGTCGTCATCTTCTCTGAATATCATTTTTTCGTTATTACGTTCAACTCTTGCTATAAGGATATTATTTATAAAAAGATATAAATAATCATCAATAATAATTTCATCTGCAAGTATTTTAGAATTGCCAACTATAATAGTCATCTTGTCACCTTTTCTATAGGGCATTTCTGTGATTTGCATTATCTCGACATTCTTACCATATTTTTTGATTATGTGATTTTTAACCTCCTCTTTATTCTTCGCATTGAAAAACCTCATTTTTTCTTCACTCTCTGTATAGTCATAGTATTTTACAGCAAACCTTTGTTTTCCTTCATTTTCATATTCATTCATTTTTCATCACCCCTTAATTCGCCTTCAATGGCACTAAAAAAATCGTCAATACTTTTCTTTGGCACTCCAGAATCTATTTCCATTTTATAATTATTATTATCTTTATATAACCTGACATTAATATAGTTATCAGATAAACCATAGACAAAAAATTCTATTGAGCAATTCTCTAAATATTCTGGGGATGCTTTTGATCCAAGCCTATCAACCATAATTTCATCTATAATTTTTTCACCATACTTTATCCATATATTTATGTACTTAAATGCAAAAGTATATTTGCCAATTTTTATATCTTCTTTATGGGGCTGTAATGATTTAACTTTGTAAAAAAACCAATTAAATATTTTCTGATCAATATCCATTTCACTCATTTTTCATCACCCAATAAATCGCTTTCTTCTGTTAATTTAATATCTTTTATATCCTCATATCTAACTTTTGCTATAAGTATTTTATCTATAAAAAGATATAAATATTTACTTGCCATACATTTATTAGTAAATATATTAGATCCATTACCAACTATAATAGTAAACCATAATTCTTTCATGCTATTGGACTTACTGGATATCTTATCTACTTTATTTAAAAATTCATTTTTATTCATTTTTCATCATCTCCCTTTGTTTTGTTTTTTCTAAAAAATATTTTCTAGGCATACCTTTAATTTCTATATATCCCCCTCTACTAATTGCTTCCAAAGAAAGTAAATTAGGTATATTATTAAATTTTAAGCTTGGATATTCTCCTGGATTTTCAATATAATATGGCGATGAAATACCAACAGAAATATACCATTTATTATATTCTCTCTTTAATGTCTGAGGATCTACATATACAAATTGACCATAGTTTCCCTTTACAAATTTGTTAAAGAGTATAATTATGTCTTCATCAGTTTTTATATTTGTATTTTTTATTTTTTGTATTAAATATTTCATTTTTCATAGCCCCCTTTCTCTTTATATTTCAAATATCTCCCATATTCTATTAAGCGATCCCTTAAATTTTCCAAGCTACCATATGCTTTTGTAAAATAGTGATCGATGTCATCTGCTTCCCCAGGGATTTTTGGTATGCCATTCTTTTTAATATCTTCTTTCAATCTCCAAAATTTATCAATTACTTTATCCAATTCATCTATTTTGTCAGCTATATAATATCTATCAATCATTTTTCATCACACTCCACAATAACTTTTTAATTCACAATTCATTTCAGACTCATATTCTTCAAGCCTATGATTCCCATACCCAAATCCTGTTCTTAATTGCCTTAGTGAAGTTCCATTTGGTAATAATTTGAACTTGGGAAATTGCTGACCATTTTCCTCAATCTTTATTGCCCTTTCATAAAGATCTGGGTAATTAAAATACAATTCTTTCCATTCTTTTACACTTTGATATGGACAAAAATAACACCCTGACTTAGGAGTTATAGGCCATCCATGTTTTGTTATTATTTTTTTGCATTGTTCCCTTGTAATTTTTTTATCAATCAGAGGGTATTCATTTATTTGCCAATTATATGGAGATTGCCTCATTCTATGTGCTTCATCATAACTTATACCTAATATAGCAATAACTGGGAAATCACTTTTTGGTTTTGAAAGAATATAATTTGTAATAGGTTTAATCTTAAATTTATCAGTACACCAGCGAAGTTGTATGGAGGGTGAAATTTTATAATTCAAACAATAATCTTCAAGGTTTTCTATTCCTTTTTCATTTCCTTTTACTATTGTAAATTTTATACCTTTTTCTTCCATAAAAGGTATTGAATATTTTTCCATATATTCGTATGTATCTGGGAGTTCTACTCCTGTGTCCGCAAATATTACCTCATCAAATTTGAGTTCATCATACATGAGCAATAATGCTGTGGTTTGCACTCCTGCACCAAATGAAAGGTATTTCATTCCCACCCCTCCACATTCTCTATATTTATAGTATAATTTGGATAATTTCTATAAACATACCTGAGTATGCCATTGGTGTTCCACTCGTCCCAGCTGATTTTCTGATCCTTCAATTTTTCAATTAGTTCATTTGGTAATAATTTGGAAATTTCCTCTGCTTTTCTTTTACCTTCAAAAGTTAGAATATATGTTTGGTGACCTTCCCCTCTGTTAATCACTCTTATTAGACTTAGAGATTTGAGATACTTTAGAGAATCATCTACAAGTTGACTATATGGCCCAAATTTGTCTGGGTAATAGAGGAGGTCTTCTGAGTATTCATTAAGCACTTCATTATATGCTAAAAAGACCTGTTTTTGCATCATAATTCTGCCCACTGTCTTGCCATTAGCGAGGATGAGGAGAATTATATCAACAGCATTTAATTTTTTATTCATTTCCATCCCTCTACCATCTGCTTTACAGCTTCAGAATTCAGCTCGGATTTTGCCTTTACAAACCTTTGCCCAATGATCATTGTTTTCTGAATTTCATCAATAAGTGCGTTTATCGTGTTATCATCATATATATTGAGTTCTTTTTTGAAAATCGTTTTCTTGCCATCTTTTACAATGATGGTTAACATTACAACTCCCTCCATTGCCTATCTCTCAACTTTTCTTTAATCTTTATTGCATCAGATAGTTTCTTTTCCAAATAATCCCGCTTATCTTCGTCCTTCTCATGCCTAATCTTGTTCCTTAATTCGTTCTCATATTGTTCCCATTGCTGGATTTTTTTCTCTAATTCTTCATTCATATCATTACCTCCTTTGGCCGTGATCTCGTAATGATAAAATATGCCACCAGGATCCCACACTTTTACATACCTCATGCTCCTACCTCCGCTTTCAATAACTTTGATTCCATCTCTTCGAGCTTCTCTAATGAAAGGCTTTTAACATATTCTATGCCCTTAAAAACAAACCATTCCATTGTTAAAGACCCAATAATTATTTCATTCTGTGATAAATATTCGAAAATTTGTCTCCTTTTTTCAGATATATTCTGATCCTCTATCCATGTTTTTCCATTGAAAATACTTTCAAAAACTAGCCTGTATCTCTTAAATAAATATCCTAAAATATTTTTAGCCTGAATCCATGCTATTTCAAGGGAAACATCAGCTTCTTCATTTAATAACCCTGTTTCTTGAAAATATCTATATTTATTTTTTAAATATACTGCCAAAACATAAGGATCCAATTCTAATAATTTATGATTCTTGCCAAACCACCAATCCAATAGATCTTTCTTCCCCTTTGATTTATTACAATTTTCACATAGAGGTACTTTATTATATTCAACATCTTTTCCATTTGAAGCTAGTGCTATTAAATGATCCCCCATTGTTGTTTTTGGCAAAGGCCTCTTACAAATTACACATTCATTCTTTCTAAAAAGATCTACAGTATGATCTGCAGGCTTCTTTAGATATCCCTCTGCATTTTTTAGAATGTTTTTAAAATAACCTGGGCCATATATTTGTTTTCCATTTTCACAAGCTTGTAAATATTGTTGATATGCATATAAAAGTTTTAATGCTTCCCTATTGTTCAAAATCTCTCCCCCCAGCCTTTGTCTATTATCTCTTGCCCATATTTGTATTTAATATTTAATATATCATCTTTCATACAATGCAGTTCTTTACCTTCGATTTTATATTCAAATTCTTTTTTAACTAAGATTGATATTAAATTATCTTCTTTTTGGTCAAGTTGGTCAGGTTTGGTCAGGTTTTTGGTCAGGTTTTCTTTTTTATTATTTTCTTCGTTCTCTACTAATAATTTTTTATCTTGAATATTATTCCTGACTGACCTGACCAAAGAATTGGCATTTTTTTCTAACTGATTTTGATCCAAATTGCTATAGGAAAAATCATCATTTTTTTGGTCAGGTTGGTCAGGTTCTTCCCAAATTCCATTGTACACTAACCCGAGATCCCTGACCGAGCGCCTGACCAATCCTGACCGCTGGTCAGGATTTTCTGGGGGAGGAGGCCCGTGATCATTATCAACATAATTATCCATAGAAGGCTGGAAATCAGAATCGTATGGAATTCTCCCAGCTTTACAAGCCCTTTTGCCTATCCATATATTTTTCCTGGGATAGAAAACATCATTTTTTTGCCCATAAAATTCTGCTATGGCATCTGTGACCTCTGCCAATGTTCTATACGGGAAATCTTTATTTTCTTTGGCGTAATCTGTTACAGCTGTTTGAGTAAAATATAACCATTTGCTATAATCATCACTATCAAATTTTATTTTTTGGTCTATTATAGAAATTGTTTCTGGAATATGGTTATATTCACTTGTTTTACTAGTATTTTCCCATAATTCCTGGCGTATAGCCCATTGTGTACGAATATAATCGATAAATCCTAAAATTTCCTGCCTTTCCTCCCCTTCCTCTTTAGACATGTTTTCCGATTCTATAATAAATTCTCTAAATTTTTCATTATTCAGATATTTTTTGAGTGAAAATTCAATACCGTAATCTTCCATAATTTGGTTCCACATTGTTAGACCAAAATATATTTCAGCGTAGAAATCAGCCCTTCTAGCATCAGTAAAATTAATGTTCCATTGATTCCTTAAATTATTTATTATATCATATAGTTCATTTGAATTTTTTACGGCATCTATTATAAAGTTAAGGAATTGAATTCCCCAGCCTGTTGATTCATTTGTTATATTCAGTATTTCCTCTCTGAATCTCTTCCTTTCCTCATTATTTTTGATCTGCTTCTCCACCCCAAAATTCAGGATGATTGACCTTGCTAGCAGGGCGGGGTCTGTTATGTCTATTTTATTGCCAACAAGGATGAGCGGGCTTCTCGCCATGTAGAGATCTTTTTTCCTTTCCACAGTACCTCTTTTTCCTACCAGCTGTCTTTGAGAAGCATCCTTTAATGTATCCTCTACACCTTTCTGAAATTTATTGCCTTTGAATTTAGCATTCTCTGATTCATCAACCATCCTTGGGAAAGTGGTGCCTGTTATGAAATCCAATAACCTGAAATCACTGGTAACATCGGACGGCCCGCCTTCTTTTACTCCGTATATTGTATATGTAAAAAGCTCGGTTAATGTAGATTTCCCAGTACCTCTTGCTCCTTTTATGATTAAAAGTGGAATTAAGATATTATTTTTAGGCTTTAAACTGTAGGCAAATGGATAGAATGCTGATAAGCCAAACAAAATAACTAAAGTCTTTTCACCAAAGAATTTAGGCAATTTATTATATGTTTCAAGGATTTTTTTAATATCAACCTTTTGCTTTATAGTAAATTCTTTTTCCACAAACCATGGTTCTGTGTTAGGTATTGTGTTCAGCGGGTGTTCCGGCTGTCCAGGAAGAACTATTATGAATTTATCATTTTCTTCATAAACACCGATAGCGCCGAATGCAGACTTAACCTCTACAGTTTTTGTAGAGATATAATATTCAACACACGCATTTATTACCTCTTTTATATTAGTTATATTTATTCCTGTGACAGCCTTTTCTAATATTTCCTTGGCAATTTCATCTTTTGTACCAATGTAAGAATAGTCACCAAGCAACATTAGGAATTTAATATCAGTTTCTAAGCCATCTGTAAGTTTCCATGCATTAGCCAATATAAGTGGTTGAGAAAACACAGGGATTGTGGATATAGTTGTTTCTTGCTTATCTTTAATAGCGATCCTTTCTATCTTTACCCCTTTTTTTGTGCAGATAATTTCTTTTCTCATATCTTTATTATCCTGTAATGTAAGGCGCCAAAGCACATTTGCATCTTTTGATAATATTTTGTTTAATTCTAAAATTAATTCATCATCAAGGAATTTCTGATAATTATATTCTTTTTCAAATGCATTTTCAATTTTACTTTTTAATTCTCCCTCTCTATATGGATCTTCAGGTACTGGTCTCATTCCATTAATTCCTTGTATAAAATTGTTAATTTTTTTCAGATCCCAATTTAGTTTAATTTTGAAAAATACTGTTAAACCAACAACTAAGAAATTCCTTTTGCCAGGTTGCCAAAATGGTAAAATCCTCCATAAATATTTAGCTTCCTGATCTTTTTCTTCTAAATATTTAAGGAATTCTCCAATTTTTTCATTAAACTTTATATTTGATTCAGAATGAAATTGATAAACTGCTCCTGAAGGGTGGATGGATGGTGGGGCAACAACATAACCCCCTTCTCCTTTAATATCGATCTTTAAATTTTCAAACCTTCTAGTTTGAGTATACTTCTCATCAACCCTAAAATAAATATGCAATCCTTTGCCAGTTCTTACTATAATAGTTTTTTCTTGTAGAATCGGAATATCTTTTAAAAAAGGTAAGATATCGAGGTCATCAAAATCAATAACAACTAAATTTCCTGATACTTTACCGCAAATAACTGCAATATTTTTCTTACCATCATCAAACCATTTGTGTAATTCATCATCTTTTACCATCCTCTGTTGATATTCTTCCCAAGAGCTTAAGGCTGGTATTTTAGTCCTTTCTTTTAAAGGAATTACGTTTAACCCCATATCTACCAATTTTTTTGCATCATTATAGGTTACCATTTTTCACATCCTCCTTTAAAGATTTCCCCCGGCAAGGAAGACGAGAAACAGTAGCCGGGGGTTGAGGGATTACCCTGCAAACTAGAGTTTGCAGAGGCAAAAGGGGCATCAGCGTTCATTCCAAAACCTCCAGACCAAAAATATAATCCTCCAGTTCATTTGTATCTAATGGAGGTCTTATTTGTGTTTTGAACCATTCTCTTTCAAGTTGTTTTATTTCAAAATTGAGATAGCCTAGTTTTTTTAGTTCAAATAAAATTTTAACAGGAAACATAAGCAACACCTCCGTTTTGTTTAAAGTCATTCACAACCCAGCCGGGGCTTGTTTTAATGGTATTTTTCATTTATAATATGTTTCAATAAAATTTTAAATTTTTTAGAAAATACGGTTTTGTGGATATTTCAAGCATACTTAAATATATAAAATACGCACTGACAATTATCCTAATATTTATCCTAATAACCTCATTAATTTCTGCCTATATTTTTATCTCCGAAAATATTCAATCTAAAACACCATTAATCTATGTAACTAACTATAATTCTTCATTTTCTAATGGTTCATTAATTGTAACGTTCAACTTACATGTTCATAATCCTGGTTTTTATCCATTAGAGAATTCTAAGCTAAGCTATACCGTATTTAATAATACGACTTTAATGTCGTCGGGAAATATATTTTTGGGTGATATTTCTGGAAATTATTCCCATTATGTAAAAATAACAATCATCCCTAGCTCAATCATATTGGAGTTTTTGGGAAAATACATGACAGAAATCGGTAAGCTTTTTAATTTCCAAATGGATGTTTCATTTAGTACTTATTATACTTTTAATTTATATCACTTTGTCGTTAATATTTTCAAAAATCTTTCAATTGAGGCACCAATTATGTATCTTCATATTGGATATGTTCATTATATATATAATTCATCTTACTTAAATGTCTCATTCCCATTTACGATTGATACCGCCAATTATTTGAAGGGTAATATGACACTCGAAACAGTATTATCAATAAGTTCAGCAAACATAAGTTACGACAACGTCTCTGTCCCCATGGGTTTGAATTTTTCCAATTATTTAGTCTATCATATTCCATCAAGATATCTGCAAAACAACGAAATTGCCAACTCTTCTATTTTTGTATGGCTTGATTTCTATGGGTATAGAATATATTTAGGTGAATTCAAATGACACAACCCAAAATCTTTAGGAATGCAATTTCCCCCTTTCTGAAATTTATAGTAATACCGACTTTGGTTTATTCTGTACTTTCAAGTCATTTATTAATGTATTATTTTGCGGGAATCGGAACTCTTCACTCGGGTATTGATCCAATTATGATAATTATATTTGGAGGTCCACCATTTATCTCTGATGTACTGAGAACTTCAATGACTAATTCTAGAAACATTGTCATTTCCTCTATAGCAGAAATGGTCTTTATGGGGCTATTTTTCTATTATCTCTACTCAAATGCATATGTATCCATTCAATCACATAGTGCTAGCATAATTTTTTATTATAGAAACATCTTCATATTCATTTTCCTAATATCATTGTTGTCGATTCTCTATAAAAACGATTTATTAAGGAACCAACATCCGATGAAGGTTTGAATTTCTTTTATTATCCAATAAATTCAATATAAAAGATTTCATTTAATAACCTAAAAATCGAGTAATATTAAATAATTCAACGAATAAAATAAAAATCAACTAAATACCCTTTAATCAACTGATTTTAATCCCCAGTAATAGAAAAACAAAGCCGAAATTGCATAAATAAGGCTGTCATAAGGGTATGGTATAATGTTCTTTCCTCCAAATTGTTCACTTCCAATGTATGAAAATAGAAGAGTAAATATAATGAAAACTAGGTACCATAAACCCGATTTTAGGTCCATCGCTGTAAATTTTCGTTTTTTAACGAGAATAAGTACAAACGCAAGACCAGCCAGTACTGATAATATAGCTATAAATATGCTGCTGAATCCGGACCAATAAATTAAGAGTCCACCAATCACAAATGCAATTGGAGAAAGGATCTTGTAAGCTGGCAGTTTAAATGGTCTATTTTCATTGGGGAATTTCTCTCTAAAAACAGCTAGACTTACAGCAGCAGGCGCATAAGAGACCAATATAGCATCAACGAATACCCCTAGTACTGATGAGAATGAAGGCAATAAAATTAGATAAGGAATGGAAATTAAAACAACGAGAATTGCTGAATTTATTGGTATTCCCTGATCACTGAGTTTTGATAAAAACTTTGGGAAGTACTCGTCATACCTTGATAGTGAATTGGAAACTCTAGCTGCTCCACCGAAATAAATTAATCCGTCACTAAATGAAGCTATAATTACCGCAATTATTATAATAATGGATAAATAGCTCAAACCCAACGCCTGTGAGGATGATATGAATGGATATGGAAAATTTGAAAGACCCGACCAGTCACCAGGAGACAATCCTAGCTTATTCCAATTAATGGTTCCCAAAAACGCAATACTTTCGAACATATATATCAGTAAAACTATTAATAACGATACTATGACTGCCCTTGGGATAAATTTTCCAGGGTCCTTAACTTCTTCTGCATAATCTATAGGCTGCCTGAAACCGGCATAAGCGAGAATTGTTGCAGATACTGCCAAGAATAAACCATCTATTCCGTATGGTGCAGGCCCACCATATGAATAGTAATTTGATGGATCGAAGAATTTTAATAGGATAGCAATTATAAAGATTATCAGAACTATTTTGATGATTGTTAAAATGTTGTTAATATCTCCCATTAGTCTTACATGTCTTATGTTAATTAGGAATAATATGATTACAATGCCAACCGATATTATTATGCCGAGATTTGATATTGTTTGACCGTTGTAAAGGCCAGGAAAATAAAAGCTTAGATATTCAACTATCGATGTTACAACCAACGGCATCACTAAAGTATATCCAAGAAAAGCAGCCCATCCATTAAGCAATCCAACTAGAGAACCATGACTTTTTGCAGGATAATAAGCAACTCCTCCTGCCTTAGGCCACATGGTTCCTAGTTCAACATATACCAATGCCATTGGAATTATTAGGAAGAATGCAATAATCCAAGAAAATATTCCTACGGGACCTCCAAAGGTAAGCACTGTAACTGGTATATAGGCTATTGCTGGACCTAGTATTGCTCCTGAAGTCAATAGGATTACGTGCCAAAAATTAAGTTCCTTTTTATATCCATGCTCTCCCATCTCAAATTTCACCTAAGTATAAATTAGAATTCTATAGCGTACACCCTGGCTGGAGCACCACTTCCATTCTCTATTTTTAGAGGTGCCGTCACTAATAGATATTCCTTCGATTCCTCAAGCTGATCAAGTCCATAAAGGTCTTCTATTATTACTAAGCCCGAGCCAAGAATTTTCTTATGTACCATGAAATCTTTATGGGAATAGGGTTCTATCCCAAGTGTATCTATTCCCACCAATTTTATTTTCTTTTTTATCAAAAAATCTGCCGCATCCTCAGATAGTCCGGGGAAATCATATTGAAATTCTTTTGTAAATGCTCTTTTCTTATACCATCCGGTATTAATCAGTAAACCTTTTCCATCATAACGTGAATCCCACTTTTCCTCAAATTCTGATGCGTCAATTTCATTTCCTTTAGCTTTCAATTTTATCATAAAGCTGGGTAGTATTAAACTGTCTATCGGAATTTTGTCAATAGGATCACCGTTTTCAAGCATATGTGCTGGAGCATCTACGTGAGTTCCGCTATGAGTAACACCATAAAACGATTCAACCAAATATCCGTCCCTTGGTACAGTCCCTACTGGCTCAATTTTTAAATTAGGGTTTGTTGGCCACAGGGGCATGTAACTCCTAAGAGATGTGGAAAGATCGTACAATCTTTTTATTTCCATATAAAATGAAAAACAAGATAAATTTAAATTTTTTGTAAAAATAATTTAAATTTTTTAAAGATTTCGCCAAAATTTATTGTTAATGAAATGACAAAAAGTTAAATAAATTATGTTATTAAATTTGACAATTTATTTATAATTTTCTGAATCCTTTCTTTCTGTTCCGAAGTTATTTTCGATTTATCCAAGGAATCGACTATGTACTGAACTGAATCTTCGATGTATGAAATTATTCCGTCGAGACTTCCAGTACTCCTATAAAATTCATATCTGAGTCTCCAACCAGGAAAATAATTAGACGCCTGCTCAATTAAAGCCTTTCCTTTATCAGAGAGTTTGTAATATATCTTGTTATCTTTCTCTTCTGAATCAAGAAATCCCGAAAGCTTGAGCTCTCGTAGATATGGATATACAAGACTGGGAGAAAGTCTTGTAAGACCACCACTTTCCTTTTCAGCCAACTCTATGATTTCAGATCCTGTAAGTTCCTTATTATACAATGCAAATAAGATCAATAGCCATCCTTTTTGGCCTATGAATCCGTATTTTCTCCATTCATCCCATCCATGCATATGTCCGTGCATTGTTATCACTTTAGTCGGATATCCGATATCGATATTTAAAAATTGTGCAATTACCTCAATTTTATCTTTAATATTTTCTAAATTTATTTTAGGGAATTACAATTCACAAACTTAATCTCGAAAAATAATAATATGCACTCATCCGCTATACCCCTGATAGCACTGTATGTTCATATGTATGCAATAATTTATATGCTTAATTCTAAATAATAATTCCCATAATTATCCCTATTAAAGGCGATATGATCCATATGCTAATGATCCTTAAAATCGGTCTATATATAAGAAATCTTATTTTATTAGAAAAAGCCACACCGAGAATGCTGAATGTGATAGCTTGTGAATTCGAAAATGGAATAGAAAAGATACTTGCTAATTCCACTAATACAGTACTGGTAGCAATTGACATCATTGCACTAGAATAGTTCATGGAAAATATCTCCTGTCCTATTCTCTTTAAAACTCCGTCGCTAAGAAACAATGAACCTAGAATTATCGATAATATTGATAAAATTAAAGAAAAGACGCTGAAACCATACACTGATAAAATTAAGCCCATGGTGTTTTCCCCCAGAGTGTATGCAGATGCAAATGAAAATATAATGATTAGAAATCTCATAAATTCTGATTTTTTCCAAATATCATTAAATTTTATCTTGGAATAAATTTTCATCAAAATGAAGGAGAGTGCGACGGCAAACGCTGGTCCTAAAAACCACATAAATACTATCTTTGCAAAAATGTTCAGTTCAGAGTATCTACCATATCTAATCATTAGCCCAATGGAAATGCCAACGATGGCCATTGTAAGTGAAAGCGGAACCCTTGTAACTTGCGCCAGTATGAATATTAGAATCGTGGTGATAAGCAGAAAGAACAAAACCTCTGCATTGTAATTGAAAATAACCTTTGCGGTTTTTAACATTACATCTCCTGATACTGTTAATCCAGTTGAAAAACCTGTAATACCTATTATTTTAGCCACTTTTTTATTAGCTATGTTAGATCCAACTAGTGTTCCTACGGCAGTAGCCATATTATTTCCAGAAACGAGAAATATGAGTACTAAGACCAGAAATAATATTGCTATCAGGATGTCACCGTTATAGCCACATTAATTAAAATGTCAGCAATATCTTGGGAGGTATCTAACAGATCGTCTATTTTATGTGTTATTTCCGCTAAATGAAGGAAGGTAAGGTAATGGAGCTTATTGGCCTCCTTATAGAGGGAATCTAATAATTCATCCTTTAGGTCATCAACTTCCTCCTCTAGCCTGGATACCCTAGACCATAAAGATACCATCTTTTCAATTGTGTTTTGTTCTAACATCTCCATTATAGATTTTTGCGCATCCAAATTATAATTCAACATATTCCTTAATTTTGAATAATATTGGCATGTTTTTTCTTTTACATCCTGCCCACTTGTCAAAAGAAAGTCTTGATATCTTAAAATTTCCCTACTCATATAATATAACCTGTCAAGGATATCATCACATTTATCTATTAGGAGATTAAATGAGTCCATTAAATTTGGTGTGATAGCGCCATTGGTTATTTCATTTTTTAGTTCAAAAGTTAAATGATCGCCATCCATCTCATTTTTTCTAATTGTTTCTTTATATTGAGATATTTCCAAGTTTGAGCAGTCCAGCATTTTCATTAAATCGTTTGTAGAAGTTATAATATAATTTGAATATTCATTGATTCTCTTGAATATTACTTTCTCAGTTGGATTTATGAAATTAAAAAATTTTTTCCTAATGCTCATTGGATTTTCACGATAAAGGTATAGCCAATATATATTCTTTTATATTCAGATGGCCTATTAGTCCGTGGAATCCTGGCATATTTTTTTTCAAAGGATTGCAGTATTGGGTATAACAGGAGAATCCATTGAATGTTCCAACACAAATTATTTTGATTTTTATTACGAAAGCACAGATGGGTCAATAAAATTGGAAAATAGTGGAAACATGTTGGTTAATAAATTCACCAATTTTATTAATGAATTCCAATTAGACAGAAAGCGATTGACTGATATTAAATGGGCATATCTAATGCCCAGGATAAAATGTCATTTAAATCAAATAGAAATTCTTCTTTTAATAAATAATAGATCCCTTCAGGCATTCACCAACATCATTCTTGAAATCATAAATGTTATGAATCCCGATTTTGGTATTACGTTAAAATATATTGATGATTCAAGAAATATTTCAACTAGTGCTCTTGTAAATTTTGCAAAATTAAACTTGGAAAATTTTCATTTTGATTATGTTTGTCCGCAAATTAACTTTTTTATGATAAAGAGGACAGATAATATTGAAAAATCTTCATTTATAATATATTCCTACGGTTCTAAAGAGCTCTCATTGGTAGATTTCGATTTCCTTTTCCCTACGTTTACTGAAATGCCAAAAAAACTACTCAATCAGATACTTAAAAGCTATAAAAATAAAAAGACACTCATGTTATTTGGATCATGTGATGGATATAGATGCAATATTCAAGTGCTCTCTAAATGATTCTCAATTAATCAATTCTAGAGCATTATCCTTAAAATTTCTGAGTGTTTCTTCTAGATTATCTGACTTAGAAAGCCAAATCCTAATTCCCAGACCTTTCAACATGGCCTTAGTGTTTTCTCCGATATCCCTGCAAACTACGTCTGTAATTTCCATTCTTTTGCATATTTCCATAAAGTTCTTTCCGAAGTTAGAAGAAACACTGTTCTCGATATTTCCCAATAAACTGTAATCATTTATATTATAAATTAAGAAATATCGGGCCCTGCTAACTTTTTTGCTAATTATATTCCCATCCATGGGTATTAGCAGCTTTCTTGTTCCTCTAACGCTTGGTTCTATATGTATGCTTATATTTCTTATTTCCCCGAATTTCTCATATATTGACCTTTCAAGTCTATCAGCAATTTCATGTGCTTCTATAATTGTCAGTGAGGGTTTAACTGTAATAATTGCCTCTCCAAACACAACTGGACCAGCCCATCGCAATCTTAAGTCTTTTAATGCCTCAACTCCCCTATCCTTCAATATCTCATCCTTAACCCTTTCTGATAAGGATGGATCTTTCGGGAGATCTAATAATGAAACTATGCTGCCTTTTCCTATTTGATAAGCAGTAATTAGAATTGCGATTACTGCTATTACTATTGAAATGTAATAGAATAAAGCTTGATGTAAAACTGAAAACAATAAAAGTCCGACGCCAACACCAAGACCCTCATAGACATCTGCATATGTATGCCTTCCATCTTCTACCAGAGATCCAAGACCCATCAATCTACCTGCATTTATCTTGAGGATCCCCGCAATTGCTAAAGGTATTAGCGTAGATAGTTGTATCCATGCTGAATAAATTGATGAATAATTCTCTGGGGCCATGGAATTTATTGCAATATCAAAGGCTGAAAATGCAACTATTATTGAAATCATGAATGATACAAGATCATCCAATTTATAGAGTCCGTACGAAAATTTCTTTGCATAATTCCCTTCTATAACCCTAAGTGTTATCAAAACTGCAGATGTTATGGATAGATCTATAAATACATGGAACCCCTCTAACAGCAGAACAGAATTTTTTAAAATTAAACCTGAAATTATTCTAATTATTAAAATAAACAATTGCAAAGCTAGGACGGCAACAATAAGTTGTTTTACATTAGCCTTTCCATGGCTATCCTTATATTCATCTTTGTTCTTGATTTCCAACAATTGTTAGTTATTTCAGATAAGAATACTTTTTCCTTTCTGTGTCATGCTCATCAATTCGGTATAAACGAACACTATTAAGAGGAAACCCAGGAAGGTATACGCTATTATTGGGATGGTTGAAAAAAGAGAATAAATTAATACACTTAATGAAAGAACCTGGGCCATAGACCCCACTATAATCTCATTGAATCTCCTGATCATAGAATCAATATTTATCTTAATAATTGAAAAATTGGCAGATATATGTATAAACAAGTTACCCATCCCAGCAAGTGCCCCCAAAATGATAAACGAATGGAATGGTCCTAACTTTAAGATCATTGGATAGGTTACCAATAAGTATAGAGCAATTGTAAGAAAAGAAGCCATTATTGGATTGCTATTCCTCAACACAGAGAATATTTTTGGAATCAAACTTCTGAGGGACATGGCATATATATTTCTAGAACTTGCCAGCATAAATGATAGAACTGATAATATACCGTCATTTATCACTGTAAAAAGCAATATGT
>Ga0080003_1000868_pt1 | contig 18023 bp, 13 predicted proteins | sample JossMetagenome_FD_69206 | JGI IMG/M metagenome (GOLD analysis project Ga0080003, IMG submission 69206) | Hot spring microbial communities from Joseph's Coat, Yellowstone National Park, USA - JC2_E (SPADES assembly) (version 2) | ecosystem: Environmental > Aquatic > Thermal springs > Hot (42-90C)...
GGGGGAAGCTACGTCACGCTTGAAGACGAGGACGCCCTGAGGACTTTCGAGCAAGCGCCAGAGCAGTTCGCCTCTAGGTACGCGGAGGGCCGTTACCTATTCCTCGACGAGGCTCAGTACTGCAAGGAGGCGGGCAAGACGATGAAGCTGATCTACGATGCGCACCCGGAACTGAAGGTCGCGGCCACTGGCTCCGGCTCCTTCGACGTCAAGGTGGAGGTGGGAAGGTACCTCGCTGGAAGGCTTTTTACTTCGAGCTCTTCCCCCTCGACTTCGAGGAGTTCCTGAGTTGGAGGACGAGGGAGTCTATGGCAAGGTCGCTGGACATGACGTCTTGGTCGGGAAAAGGGAGTTCGCTGAAAAGAACTTGCGGGAACCTCTTGCCGGTGACGGAGACGTGGTCGTACTGCTGGATTGGAAGCCTGCTGCCTACCTGTGGGTGGGCGAACAGCTCAGGGAAGGCGTCAAGGGAGCCATGGATGCGCTCAAGCGGGACCACCGCGTCGTCGTTGCCACGGGGGACTCTAGCGACTCCGCAAGATCCCTGGCCGAGCTTCTCGGCGTCGAGGTACAAGCAGGTCTTTTGCCGGACGAGAAAGTAGAGCTGGTTAGGAAATTGCGGGAGCTCGGTCCAGTGGCCTTCGTGGGCGACGGCATCAACGACGCGGTTGCCCTGAGGGAGGCTGACGTCGGGATCGCCATGTCTTCTGGGACGGATATCGCCAAGTACGCTGGAGACATTGTCATACGCTCTCCCTCATCGATACCATACCTGCTTTCAGAGTCAAGATTGGCTGTCAGGAAGGTGAAGGAAAACTTGGTTTGGGCATTCGGCTACAACTCTGCGCTTGTTCCAGCGGCCGCAGGCCTATTCTACCCAAGCGTTTACCTCGCCCCGCAGTTCGCCGCCCTTGCCATGTCCATGAGCAGCGTCTTCGTCTCGCTCTGGTCGTTGGTCAGAGGGTGAAGTGCCATTCGTCAGGTGTTCATTTTACTGGGCCCAGGCAACCTGCTGGTGGCAGGAAACCGACACGGCCGAAGGACCATGACTTGCGAGTGCTTTTCTCGGCTGGTGCCTGACAGGCCACCTCGCGAGATGACGGGGCTCCCCAGCTTTCAGTTCAGCCTAGCATAGGGCGAAACCTGTTAAAATCAGCAGTATAACGACATTGACTTCAGAGTTCACCTGGCATAGGGCGAAACCGGGTAAAGGGCGAGTTGCTTGAAGCGGATGCGCTGGTCAGGACAACGGTACCTCTCGACGACCCTTGCTGGCTAAAGGTAGAGCCCAGCTCTGTGCCTTCTCAAAAATGGCTGGGAATCAAGCACTCCTGGTGAAGCGTGTGCTCAAGGTCTGCAAAAAGGGATCGGAAAGAGCTCGTTGGTGGTCGTGGGTGCTGGCAGGGCCACTGAGATGCTCGCCTTCCTCGGTGGCGGCCGACAGCTCAGCGAGAGAACCGTCCAAGAAAGCCTGAACCGCACTGATCTCAGATCCCTTTGCCGAATAGACCTTGATGTTGATCCTTTTGGCGTATGCATGGGCTGGCTTTCCTATGTCGGCGACGACCAAGTGACCTATGGACCTCTGCCGCAGAGAGTTCATGCTGCCTATCCCCCTGAGGGGGTCGTTCAGCGCTGGGTTGGGATAAACCTCAACCAGTACCTTCTCATCGTAGACGTGGACTTCCTTGGCGTTGCCCGGATCAGCAGTTTGACCATCCGAAACCAGCACGGCGAACTTCATGAAGTGCGATGGCGCTGGAGCTATAAGCTCTGTCCTCTCGCGGGAGTCTGGCCTATTTTTGGGCGCTTAGCTTACTGCCGCACGCTCTGAAAACCTGGACCCCCGGCCTTCTCAGTCAACGCAGGGGCATCGCTTCCCGGCTCGAAGCTCATGGGTTGAGGGGTGACTTTGGTCGCCTGAGGACTTGGAGTACAGCCTCGATCATTGCCCCGGGTTTGTGAAAAGCTTTTAGCGCTTTTTCGACGCTCTTTCCCACGAATCGTGTCCGCTTCCTGTTGATGGTGTTTGGCGCAGTTGCCATAGCTTTGCCGCTGGCATCTATCGCAGCAGCCATGCTAGCGAGCCCTTGGTTCAGTTCCATGAGAGGCGCTTTCAGCGACCTTGGCGCTGAGGCGGTCAACGACCCGTGGATATTCGATTAGGCCTTGTGGCATCGGCGCTCTTAGTTGCGGCTTTTCCCCTACCTTGATGCACGCGAGCGTGAACAGGCTGGAAACGGCTGGTAGCGCGTTTCTCTTGGTGGCCTCCCTGTTCTTGGCCATGATGGGGATCTTTCACGAGGGATTTACCCTCGCGATTTCGTTTCTTATTGGTTCTTCATCCAAGCCGACATGGCCGTTGGAACCATTGGAGCAGGGAATTCGCTTGCGCATCAGACTACTAGAGGGATATCCCTCGTTGTCTGGAGCCTGGTCTGGCCCGTCATGGCGATGCTGATACCTTGGCCATCCATCGCTAGCTGAAGGCCTTTGGAATCGGCTCGCTCGACCTCGCCGTGTTGATCCTGATCGTCAAACGAGCTGATCAGAACGTACGCGATCCTTTGGGCTCCCTTCATACTGGCAGACAGATAGCCTAGCTCGGAAGGTCTGGGTGTTGGCTAAATGGAGGGGGAGCCAGCAAACCAGCTGGAGACGGGGTGGAAATCAGGGTCTTGGCGAAATCGACCATGATTGAGCAGATCCTTTAAAGATGAAAAGGAGGAATCATTCTGTTGTTCTAAGATTTTGCGCCGACGCGTGGGTGCGATGAACGCTGGGCGAAGCGCGCAGATAAAGCTCCAAACCCGAGAGAAGCGCTCGGGCGATCTCACGATCAAGCTCTCAACGAGTCCATGGCGATCAACTGCGAACGGTGGGCCTTGATCACTGGGTGATTTCGCTCGACGGGCTCCTTCGTCTGGTGTCCGCGACGAGGGCGGAGAGCGCGCGCCTCCCCTAGCAAGGGTTCGGCCTCCTTCGGCGGGCAGCTCTGCCCTTGCCGCTTCCCCTATCAACCAAAGGGGTGCTGTTGCGGCCACGACGAAACCGACGATCAGGAATGAGCTGCCGACCGAGGTGGCAGATATCAGGATACCCCCGAAGGCCCCAGAGGCAAAAGTCACGGCAAGCGAGAAGGTGTTGAATGCGCCGGTTACCCTTGCCATCAGCTCCGGGGGGACCATCTTCAGGACCACAGCGTTGAGCATGACGTTGAGGACACCTATGAGTCCCCCGAGCACTAGCGCCGCAATCAGTTCTTCGTAGATATTCAGAAAAGCCATGAAAGCCGCAGCTATCCCCAAGAGGAACACAAGGATGGCGGCCTTAGGCCCCACCCTTCCCCGCATGCCAGAAGAGGCGGCTGACCCAGCCATCATTCCCGTCATCAGCGATAGTATCAGTGCGCTCATGTAGATGGATGGAAGGTGGAACTTTATCTGCACAAGCGATGCGATCATGACGCCAGACATGCCAAAGACCAAGTTCAGGACTGTGCCTATGGCGATCAGCTGCAGTAGAAAAGGCGTGCTCTTGACGAACCTGAGACCCTCGATGACATCGGACTTCGACGCGGCGATTTCCCTCTCAGCCACCCTTAGAGGTACGAGCGGTAAGCTGGAGATCAGGTAGACGGCGGCAAGCAGGGCGAAGGCAGGGCCGAAACCCACCTCGAGAAAAAAGCCGGCGAGCCCGTACCCCGCCGCATCTGCGATCGAGGAGGCGGCAGAGGCCAGGGAGCTGCCCATGACGTACTGCCCCTCCAGCAACAGGTCCTTGGTCCAAGAGGCCCGCACCGAGTTGAGTAGGTCAGAGGTCAAGCCAACAAGGAAGGCTGCCAGGAAGAGGCTGGCGATCACCGAACCCTCGCTGTGCAGTAGCATCGAAGCGACCACGAGAAGCGGGGCGATGACGCGGAGTCCCGTCGCCCAACCGGCCAGCGCCTTTCTGTGGGAAGAACGATCGACAACTGCCCCCAGCAGAAAGCTAAAGAAGAGGGGAAGGGAAAGCATTCCCTCCCCCAAGCCTGCAAGAAAGGGAGAAGAGGTAAGGCGCAGCAGGACCCAGAGGATCATCAGGTCGAAGGCACTGGTTCCGAAGCGGGAGAGACTGGTGTTTGCAACCACCAGCTTGTAGTCCCTCGAAATCGGGCGCGTATCTCCCAAGGCGTGGTGCAATCCAGAAGGTCTGATATGCCTTTCCCCGCAAGGGGATCCCTGCGCGTCGACCACTGCCAGAACCTGGTCTTGCACCATGGGCCCAAGGAGGGAGGGCCCGACGTTGCAACTCGTGGCTGCAGCGAGGGGCCGTGACAGCCGAGAAGGCCCGAGCGTTTGCTCATCAGCTCGGTGCCGCGGTGCAGGTATCACAGACAGTTCCAGACGCTAGCGTCTTGCGAGCCCGGCCAAGAGGCATGGCCGCAGAACTCGCCACCAGTGCCGTGAGATGGGTTTAAAAGCCTGCAAGTGCATTCATGGCGTTGATGATTAAGATCGCCTCCCTGATCTTGCTCGTGCTGTTTTTGCTTCAGTCGACCTATGCGATCTCGGCCACATCGGCAACCTCCAGCGGCGTCGAGACGGGGACAGCCTCCTCGGTCACCGGCCAGCCCCCCTCTTACTCGGAGGCTGGCCTGATGGAGCTGGCTTGGAACGGTACGTCTTCTTCTTTCTCCGCGACGCTGAAGGGAAGCGTCTCGGGTCATTTCTCAGGCTTTCTCGCCGGCCAGGCGCAGGGTTCCTATGACGGGGTAACCAACAAGCTGAGCTTCACGCTGAGGGGGATCGCGCAGAACTCCACGAACTCCTACGACTTCACCGGAAAGGCGGAGGGGCAATTGGCGGAAGATGGTTCATTCTATGGCGAGATCACCCTCAACGTCTCCCTGACAAACGGGACGTACATTGGTGAGCTCAGCGGGAACCTGCTTGGCGGGCCGGGTTCCTACGTCAGCTCGACCACCTACTCGGGTGGCACATCAGCGACGGCGAACAGCCTCAAGGTGAGCTTTTCTGGTAACTTCACGGGTATCCCGCTCATTTCAGACGTCTTCTTCGAGGAGTCTGGGCTACCAGATGGGGCCCTCTGGCAGGTCAACCTGACGGCGAAGTCCTTGCTCTCTCTGGTGAACTCCAGCAGGGGGAACTCGGTGGACTTCAAGGTGCCGCGGGCGAACTACTCGTTCTCGGTCTTCTCTTCTGGGTACTCCTCTGTCCCCTCGAGGGGACAGATCCAAGCCAACCAGCCCACGGTCGTGGTTCAGGTCCTGTTCTTCCCCGCCATTCCGTCCTCCGGGCTGAGCATGACTGCCAGCCCGAGCTACGCCGGTGCATCCAACTCCACCTGGAGGCTCGCCGTGCCCATGAAGAGCCCGGGAACTGGCTATTTCCTCCTCATCATATTTCCAAGACAGGAGGACGGAAGGGCAGCCTTCAGCCTTCCTGCTTCGATCAGGGCCTCCCTCTCAGTTTCTGGCAACCAGAGCTTCCCAAAAAGCGGTCAGATCTCCCTCTCCCTCACCTCCCATCAGCTGAGCACCCTGCTCTCCTCTTCGTCTATGGCCTCGGTCCAATCCTCCCTCAAGTGGGAGGCCACTTCCTCCCAGGCGGTCGCGGTGAGCCTGAGCGGTGCCACGGGCGGTCTGTCGCTTTACGGCATGCAGAACCCGCAGCTGCCAGGGAACTACACCTTAGAGGTGGCGCTTGCAAGGGGACAGCCGGGGGACATGGAAGTGGTCTCCATGGAGAGCGCAACGGCGAGCTTCACGGACTATGAGAACTTCCCTCCAGCCTTCTACGGCCTTGGGGAGAGAAGCTACTGGGTCGACTCGCCCTCTTCGCTTACCAGCATCCCCTCGACCAACCTCTTTGGTGTAACCGTATCCTCTGGGAGCGGCAAGGCCTTGGTTCAGGACAACCTCTCTACGGGTGAGATCAGCATGGAGGTAGGAGTCTACGGCATCGCTCATGCTCAGGCCTCCGACCTCTTCTCGGCCACCTGGCTGTCTCCGACCCCCTCTGGTGGGGACAGCTCCTCCTTTAGGGACGTGTACTCCTACAAGATGAAGGTCACCACGGTCATCTGCGCAAGGGGATACGCTGGCAGCCTGATAAGCGTCGGCTGGCTGCAGTCGGTTGCCTTCTTCATGCTGCCAAACGGGACTGTTGTCGAGACACCCGCTGCTTGGTCGAACGAGACCTCTTACCAGAGGGTACCAGCGTCGGCGGAGCTTGAGCTGACCTTTCCCAACCCCTTCGAGCCCGAGCTCTTCACGGACGCCATGCACCTCTACGAATACGGCAAGCTGTTCTCCCAAATATCCCTCGCGGACTCGCTCATGTCGGAGGCCTCTTCTGGATCCCCAGGCAACAGCACTGGGGGTCCTCCGAACATCATGAAAGACATAGAGCTGAACATGAACAGAGCTCAGGCGGCAGAGCTGGCCACCGGCACGGTCGCCATCGAGACTGCGACCTACGAGGGAGACAGCTCCTGCTTCCCCGGCGACAGCATAACGATCGGGGCAGGAGCGGGCGTAAGCGTGGCAAGCTTCGGTCTGAGCACCACCGACCTCTTTGAGGTGGCCTTCGTCCAGATCGAGATACTCCCTGGCGACATAATGGTGCAGGGGGGAAGTCCGTTCAACTCGCCCATGAAGGTGAGCTACTTCGGCATCAACGCCACCGGGCCCATATACGACAACGAGCAGCCCATGTACACTCTTAACGTGAGCAACATCAACACGACGAGCACGGGTAGCTTCACCATGGCCATAAGCGCGCCATACTTCAACAGCCAAGGCATCTGGCCCGATCAGTACACGTATCTCAGGTTCTCCTGGAACAGCGGGGCTTCACCTACCCAGTCAGCCAGCGCCCAAGTGGGCTCTCAGGGCAATGCTCCCTGGTTTCCTTCGCAGGCGCAGCTTTACTTGCTCCCAGGCCACTACGAGATAAGTGCCTCGTACTTGTTTGACCCTCAGACCTGGCCATACGCCCCGCCTCCAAACTTGTCCTCCCGCCTGGCGGTCACCGTCCTTCCAGAGCCAAGCAGCGTGCAGCTCTCCATGAAGGGCAAGATGTCCCCAGGCAGCCCCATAACTCTCTCGGCTCTGGTCAGCCCGGACCCCAACGACGGCTACCCGCCGATCCCAGAACTCAACCTAGTCGGCAACGTCACGTTCTTGGTTGGCCGCCAAGTGGGCTCGTCTCCCGTGAACGCCACGCAGGTCATAGGCGTGGGGCGTGCATGGGCTCATGTCATAAGTGGCGGAGAGTTCGGCGGCATCGCCAACATCACCTGGATCCCCAAGGCCGCCGGGAACTACACGGTCACGGCCGTCTATTCTGGGGACTACATGCCTGTGGGTCCCACAGGAAGCGGCGTCATGGTTGTCGCCCCGTCTTCCGCGACGGTGGCCGACGTGGCGGTTGAGGGAAGCCCCAGCGCCCTGATCGCGATACGTCCCCAAGGCTTGGGCGGCATCCCGTTTTCAAACGAGAGCTTGGTGAACGTGAGCGTCTACGACGGATGGGGTAAACCCGTGAGGGGAGCTGAGGTGATGGTCGCCTTCTCCACTCCCTACGGCGGCTTCGTAGGAAGCCAGGACGGGGCGATCGTCACGGACGTTTACTCCTCCACGAACGCGGAGGGGTGGACGGCCACGCTGATCAAGCTCCTCCAGCCCTCTTCGAGACGCTTCTCCCTCAACGTCACATGCCTAGCTTGGAACGGTCAGAGCTCTGTCTCGTACGGTTCCTCTTGGGTCTTGCTGCCGTACCAGCCTCCTGCCAACAGAACTTCCGTGCTCGTGAGCGCGGATCCCAACGTGGTGGGCAAGGTCAACGGGCTAACATGGACAAACAGCTCCTCTCTATCTTTGCAGCTCCAGACGTACGTGGAGACTGGCAATGGAACGAGTTACGACGTTTACCCGACCGGCGAGCAGGTCAGGTTTGCCTTCGTCACGTCGGGCGGGCTGACCAGCTCCGCATGGGGGTTCAGCCTGTCCAACGACGGACTGGCGACGGTTGGAAAGGACGGGTTTGCCTCTGTCGTCCTCCAGGTTACGGACGGCGCCCCGGACAGAAACATGACGCTTTGCATCGCGGTCGAGAACGCAACCGCGGCTTCCGTCCCGAACTTCGTCCCGTTCGACGAAACCTTGACTGTCCAGTATCGCATCAACGGCTTTCACGTGGGCGGTCACCACTGCGGCAACTGCGACTACTATGGGTACGACGACCTCGCGGGCAAGATGGGCTACGAGATGTGGATCCCCTCCTCGCAGTCGGGGAGCATGCGCTCCGTCGCCGCCGGCATGTATCAGACCTAGCTTAGCGCTGGGATGGCCGGCTACCCGAGGTTGAGTTGAGGTCGCCTGTCTCTGTGTCCGTTACTAGACGCGAGCGCTTATTAAGCTCGGGACGGGAACGACTCATGATCGAAGTTTCCGATCTGACGGTCAACTATGGCCAGATCAAGGCCCTCGACGGCGTCAGCTTCAAGGTCCCCGACGGAAAAGTGGTGGGCTTCGTAGGGGTCAACGGGGCAGGCAAGACAACTACCATCAAGGTGGCCTCTGGTGTCCTGAAGCCGACCTCTGGGACCGTCCTGATCGACGGCCTCGACGTGGTCAGGGAAAAGGCCAAGGCTTCCAGGAGCATGGGGTGGGTGCCAGAGCTGCCAACCTACGAGCAGGGGGTGAAAGCCATGGATTACTTCGTCTACCTGGCTGGCTACTACGGCCTCTCGGGAGCCGAGGCCAAGAAGGTCGGTCAGGATCTCTTTAGGCAGCTCGGTCTGCTGGAGAGTTCCAAGAAAAGGCTGAAGGAGTACTCTCAGGGGATGAAGAAGAGGTTTGCCCTGGCCGTCTCTCTCCTCAATGACCCGCACAACTTCCTCATGGATGAGGTGATGAACGGCCTGGACCCCCAGGGCATCGCCTTCTTCAGGGACAAGACCGTGGAGTTCAGGAAGGAGGGAAAGGCTGTCCTGTTCTCCTCTCACATCCTCTCAGAGGTTCAGAGCATAGCTGACGAGGTCGTCTTCATACACAAGGGAAGGATCCTGGCGGTCAAGAGCATGGATGAGATCCTGTCCCTCGCGCAGACCCCGGGCGTCAGGGTGACCCTTTCCAACCCAGATGCTCGCGTGGTGGACATCCTGTCTTCCTTCGGGGAGGTCAAGGACCTCGGGAAGGGAAGCTACGAGCTTGCAGGTCCCAAGGTCAACCCCGAAGACCTAAACTCGATGCTCGTACAGCAGGGCTACAAGGTCTCTGGGATCGAGAGGGTCACCGGGAATCTCGAGTCCTACTTCTTCAAACTCATAGGTGAGCAGCAATGACCAACGGCGTGCTCTACGACTTCAAGCGTTCACTCCTCAGGCCCTCGCTGATAGTCCTCGTGATCCTGTTCGTGGCAGCTGGCGTGGGCATAGCCTACCTTGAAATCTCAACCATGGGCGTCAGCCAGCCAAGCTACTACGTGATCTATGGGTACGCAGGGCCAGCTCAAGCCAACGGCACGCAGGAGCTCCTTGGATACCTCTTCAACCAGCAGGGCAGCGGCTTGGGAGGAGCCACGCTGTACCTACAGGGCGGCAAGGTCACCACGAACTCCAGCGGCTATTTCCACTGGAAGAGCTCGTCCACTGAGCCCCTGGCGGTCGGCGCGCCGGTCACGTTCAGCTTCCGTGGCACCAACCACACGGCCAGCACTGGCTTCATGGCCATCGTGGGGATCAACCTTGCCTCTCACTCGGCCATCCTCATGGTCGGGGCAAAGCCTGGCCTCTCCATTTACTTCAGGCAGCTCAAGCGTTTTCCCTCCGTGACAGGCAACGGCCCCAGCGAGTACGCCAAGATGACGGACCTTGGAGTCGCGACGTCTCCCATCTTCCATCATGCCATAGGCCTCAACGCCAGTCTTCCCTACGCCTCTTACGCCGAGGTGAATTCCACCTCGGGCCTGGTCTTTGCGTCTGGTGCGACCCAGATCCTTCAACTTCTGGTGCCGACGGGCTATGCCTCGGTCCTCTTCAGCTCAGCTACCCTGTTCGCCGAGTTCTTCCCCATAATGGCCTTCTACCTCGTCTACGCCATGTTCGTCAGTCCCAGGTCAACGGGAGCGCTGGAGTTCATCTTGGCGCGTCCAGTCACGAAGCGCGGTTTGTTCACGGCCAGGTACCTGGGAGGCGCGCTCACGCTCTTGGTGTCGGCCAGCATCGTAGCAGCTGCGCTGGGGCTGACCGTGGCCTCTCTCCTCGGGGTTCAGCCCAGTTACTGGGACCTGGGCCTGATCTTCATCGGCCTGTCAGTCGAGCTGCTGGCCTTCTTCTCTCTCTCTTTCCTCATAGGGACGTGGGTCAGGGGCACTGGGTCCTACCTTGGGATATCCATAGCTGCCTTCATATTCTTCTTCATGGGGATATTCGACCTGATCGTGCTCCTCGAGGACTTACCAAACCTCTACTACCTGGATCCTCGTGGGCTGTACGACATGATAGCTAGCTTCGGCACTTCTTCAAACACCTCCATCCTGTTCCCATACTCCAGCCCGCTGACCGTGAGCGTGGCGGCGATCCTCTGGATAGTTCTCCCCCTGCTGGGTGCGATGATCTCGTACGACAGGCAGAGAACTGCGTGAGCGAGAACATCTTGGGAGTGACACTGAACCAAGCGCCTATCCGGGGTTTCATGGCTTTTGGCATGGGTCACGCCAGGGGAAGTCAAGCGTTAAACCAAATCTTGGGAGTTTTCCCCTGACGATGTTACCAGCCAAAGCTAGACAGCTCATGAGAAACGGGCGGATGTCTGGATGACCTTGAGGTGGCGCCCATCATCTTCTTTTGTTGCATCGTGCATGCTCAATAGGGCGTGATTTTGCGTATCCATGAAGATAAGTGGGGAGATCCATTATCCTCGCGTGCCTCGTGCCCTGTGGAAAGACAGGCTCCTGAAACTGAAGCGAGCTGGCTTCAACACAGTCACCTCGTACTTCTTTTGGAATTATCACGAGCTGCAACCAGGGCAGTTCGACTTCTCCGGGGAGAGGGATGTCGACGCGTTCCTAGAGTTGGTCAAGGATCTTGAGCTTGATCTGATAGCAAGGGTTGGTCCTTATGTCTGTGCAGAGTGGGACAACGGCGGTCATCCCGACTGGCTGCTCAAGCCAGAACTCGTGCCGAGATCGCTCGACCTCTCGTACCTTCCCTAAGCTGAGAGGTGGCTCACGGCAATTCTTGGCAAGTTGAAGAATTGCCATGCAACAGCGGGAGGAAATATGGTAGCCGTGCAGCTAGAGAACGAGTACTTTGGGGAGATATGCCTTACCACCAAGCTTTGGCCAAGCTTGCCCGGCGGATGGGCATGTCGACAGAACTTTACACCAATGCCAACAGGTATGCCAGGAACTCGGGCTACATTGACTCCTTGGACCTTTACCCGGATCCTTGGAATATTGAGTTCGTGATATCCTCAATCAAGGACATGGCCGTCACACAGCCAGCCACGCCTCCTAAGATAATGGAGTATGAAGGAGGATGGTTCTCGACGATATACCGTCCCTTACCGACAGAGAGAGGTCCCATTCCTGCCACCTGGACAAGGATGCTGCTCGGCTTGGCGCTGGCCTATGGGGTGTGCACGGAGTCGGAGGAGCATGGGGTGCCTTGGCCACCGGGATATTCGCGACAGTGGGGGCCGAAGGTCTGATTGCAGGCAATCTGACTAGCGTTCTCGTTCAGGCGATAGGAGTGCTTGCAGTCGGAGTCTACTCTTTCTCCGTCTCCTACCTCCTCATCGCGGTGCTGGACGCCGCGCTGGGATTCGAGGCGCGGACCCCTTTGGGCATCTTGGCTGGCGCGATCCGCTCGCGTTGACCCGCGCGTCCTGTCTCTGGTTCCTCCCACAACAGAAAGAGCTGCGTGTCCAAGGTCATTGCTCGCGCGCTGAGATCGAGACTTTTTTGCGTTAGATACCTAGGGGTACCGATCTCAGATCTCGGTCCCGTGAAAGGGAGCGATCCCCTTGAAAGACCTTGAAAAGCCATGAGCACTGGTGCCCTCCTGCCTGAGGGCTCCTTTTCCGCTTCCGCGTCCAAGCGGCGCACCTCAAAGACTGCATGATCTCTGAACAGGTGCTTTCCCAAGGCCAAAATCGTCTGGCGGGCTAGAGGGCTCGATGTGACTGGCTCATGTCCCCACTGGCGCCCGACGCGCAATCTAGGCTACTGCCAGTGATTTACAATGTTTGACCCTGTCCACCAGGGCCGTCTCGAACCTCTGGAATCCTTCGTCAACCCACCGGGCTCGCTGACCGCGACCTCCCGGTTCAGCACGACAAGAGCGTTTTGGGAATCTCGGTCGGGGCTCCCGCTGGTCCCCAAGGGGCAGCAGCACGCTTCACTGCATAGTAAAGCATTGTAAGCGCACTGGCTTCTGATGCAGACCTGCGTGCACGGTGTGCATCTGGGGGACTGGATTCTGTCCTCTTGGAGGCGCTCCAGGCAGTTTTCACCGCCACGTAGTGTGCTGGCACGGGTTCTGTTCCCTTGGAGACGCTCAGCCGGACGAAGCACTTTTGACTCATGCTTTCGGTGACTCGAAGAACTCCCGAGTAAAAGTCCGTGGGCGAATCGAGAAGGCCTGAAGGGCAGATGCCTGTCTTCTTTTGCTAGGACGGTTCACGGGCAGGGCTCGTAAGCTTTGGGTCTGACGCCGGGTCCGCCACCCAGATCCTGCCTCCCGCCTACTTCCTCGGCGGCGCCGCGGATCGGCATTCCTTCCTCATCCTCCTGCAGATACCGGGTTGTCCAGGGCCTTCCGGAAGCTCCCTCACGCGGGAGGGACTTGGAAGTGCCCGATCGACTCAGGATTGAGACATTTCAGCTGAACTGTTGCCTTGACGAGTCCCGGTGTGTTTTGGCCCAGCAATCACGCTCCCTTTCCGAGGGGGTGTCCCTTAACAGTTGAACTCGAACTCGACCCCACCCGTCGGTTTTGTGCAACCGGAGATCATTTCAGTAGAGCTGTTATAGCACATGGAAGACGGGCTGCCGTAGAAGAGGCATCGAGGGGGCGCAGAAGGGGGAATTTCTGGCCAAGGTACCTAGGGGTCTGGGGCCAAAGGGCGCGCCCGTACGGTATCCGACGGGAAGCATTCCTGCCCTAGGCCGAAGCAAGTGAGGAGACCACGGGGGTGTTTGCCAGGCTGGGTCTCTTCCCCCTAGTGTGAAGCAAAGGCGACTGGGCCTCCCCGGCGATCGAAGGTTGGGGCCGCGGGCTCTTTTGGACATCCAGAATTGTGACATAAAGGCATCGATGAGCCACCTCAACATGCGCCAGCCCGTGTATAGATCTTCTTCGTCTGGCTTCTTTCCTCAGGCGTCGGATCACCCCAGGTGGGCACAGGCTACGGCTCTCTTGAAGGGGAAATTCGGTGAGACCTCATCTCTTGGGAGCTGGGAAAAGCTCACCGCCGAGGCGACGCACGAGAAGCAGCCCACGAGAGCGTGGCCCGCTACCCAAACGCGGGATCAGTGAGAACTCAGGAAAACGCTGATATGACAGGGCCCCGACCAGCTAAATCCTTCAACTAAGCCTGACCGCATCGCTTTTTAGCATCTGCTTTCCCGCTCAAATGAGAGATATCCTGGAGAAGCTCGCGTCAGGAAAGATCAGCGTTGAGCAGGCCGAGAAGGAGATAAGGCGGCTTTACGTGGATCAGGTGGGAGAGTGGGTGAGGCTGGACTTGGAGCGTGCCTGGAGGAGAAGGGTGCCCGAGGCCATACTAGCTGAGGGAAAGGACCCAGACGTGACCGCAGCCCTTGCGAAGGATATGGCGGGCACCGTAGGATACGCGATCGTGACGAGGGTTATGGACGAAGACCACAGGAAAGCCCTTGAGAATCTGACCGCCGAGTTTCAAGTAAGGGAGGGAAAGAGGTGCTTCGTGATCAGGAGGAAGGATCACATCCCTTCGAAGATCGGGGAGAGGATAGGGGTGCTTGCAGCCGGCACGGCCGACGTCCCTTTGGTGGAAGAGGTCCAGTTCGTCGCCGAAGAGATGGGCTGCGAAGTCGAGGTCGCAGTGGACGTTGGGATGGCTGGCATTCACAGGCTGTTTGAGCCCTTGAAGAAGATGCTGGATGACGGCGTGGTTGTCCTTGTCGTTGTCGCGGGGATGGAAGGAGCGCTTCCAGGCCTAGTGGCATCCCTTGTTGACGTGCCAGTGATAGGGGTGCCTTCGTCCGTGGGTTACGGCTACGGAGGCAAGGGGGAGGCAGCGCTCATGTCCATGCTGCAGGCATGCCCCATGGGGGTCTCCGTTGTGAACGTGGACGCAGGGGTTGCCGCAGGGGCCTTTGCGGGCCTGATCGCGAATGAGGTGGCCGAAGGGCGTCGCAAGCCGCGAAGACCGGACTCTGATAGGGATCGCATGGGGCAGGCGTCATGAGCGGTTTTGGCGAAGTATCTTGGCCTTTCTGACCGCGTTTACCCCCGGGGCAGGCGTCATGAGCGGTTTTTGCCCTTGAATCCCGCGAACACGGCGCGGCAGGTCGGCGATTCCATCCGTTAAGAGCAGAGAGCGCGGGTCGCTGAGCACCGGATTCCTGAGCCCGCGACGTCTGGAAAAGCAGCAACGGCGATAAGGCGACCATGCGACACCTCAAGGGAATTTGAAGAGAGAAGGTTGTCTCTACCCCCAAAGCAGACCAGCTCGGGACAAGATCCAGGATTCCGCCTCCGAAGGCCTTCAAACGTGATTAAGGCCCTTATTCTTGATCCTGTCTTCCACGAGGCGGAAGGTCAGGCAAGAGATCAACCAGAGGATGAGGGCCTGCGCAAGCAACCCCATTCGCTCCGTGGGGGGGAGGGGTAGGGACGACTTGCAGCCTCCGAGCATGCGGATGAGACGATCGAGGATTTGAGCTGCGGGATCGTGCAGCGGACAGCTTCACCCCTGAGAGTCCTTGGCCCAACCATGGGTCCTGGTCAGCTTTGGGACAAAGGGACAGGCAACGCGCTCCCATGGAAGTGCCTGGGGACGAGACGCGCGCTTTTTTGCTGGGGATCCCTAGGTTGCCAAGGCCAGAAAAGCCGAGACATGAAGCAAGGTCGGGAAATCCCGTTTTGAGAGCGAAAATCGCAAGTCCTATCCCGAGGTGAAAAATTGGCGGGCGTTGGGGGAAGACCTTCGACAAAAGTCACCTGAGGAGCTGGCTTCTGCTCCTCCTCCATCCTGATCAGAGTTGACGGGGACTTTCGACGGTCGGTCCAGCGCATGAACTTCAGTGCCAGGACCGGGAAGGCGACCAACTCGATGCCCAGGGCCAAGAGGGCGAGCGGGTCGTATTGCCCCAGCCCGAGGTAGGCCTGGGAAACGACGGAGACCGGCGTGGATGGAGATAGCATGAGCGCGTAAAGGACGGGCTTGGGCAGGGCCGAGTATGGGTAGTAGAGCGGCGGCAGGACCGTCAAAACGACCGAGAGCAGGCTGGATATGCCCCACACGTTCCTGACGTGAGAGATCCGGCTTGCGATCATCGCGGCCAGCGACGCGGACGTCAGGACCAAGGCCATCATGAGCAGCAGGATTCCCCAGATGTTGACCCAAGTGAGCATGCCCACCAAAAAGCCGATGACGAGGTAGAGCAGCAGCCCAGGAAGCGAGAACATGAAGTTGCTGGCAGCCAAGGCTGCCATGTAGTCCGCTGGCCCGATCTTGCTTGCCACCAGCAGGTCCTGCACCTTCAGCTGCGTCTTCAGGAACACGAAGTCTCCTACGGCGGCCAGCTCGTTTCCCGACATTATGCCGAGCAATCCTCCAAGTATGCCGTAGTCCAAGTACTGCCCGTGAGAGATCACGTATATGAAGAAGAGGAGGGAGAGCGGCAGGCTGAGGTACGACACGACAAACCAAGCGCCGCGCCGCACGCTCGAGTAGCCGTAGAACCACGTGAAAGCTGCCACGAACCTCATCCTTGACAAGAGATCAGACCGGAGATCAGACAGGACGCGCGAGTCAGGACTTGACCTCGGGTGTTCAACTGGCACGTCGTTCACCCTTGCCTTCGCTCTCCCCGGCATCCTCCTCGTCGCCCGCCTCGAGAGGTTGTGCCCCCTTGAGTATCATCAGGTCTTCCAGACCCACCGGCCTTATCGTAGCCCTTCCCAGATACTCGCTGGCCCTGTCGCTGTCGACGATAGTGGTGGCCACGGCGGCGGGGGCGTTTGGATCCTCACCCGAGGGGAACGTGTACCCCGTCGCGGGCTCGCTCTCCGTTTCCGCAAGCAAAACGCCAGTCGGTGTTAGCTCCTGGCCGCATTGGCGGCTTAAGCTAAGATTGTTTAAACCGCCATATTTTGCATTGGCGGAGGTAAACGTGAGCTTTACGGTGGTCAACCACAACCCCTATCCCGTTATGATATACCCTAACTCAAGCCTTCTCCTATGTTGGATTCCTACTCCCTCGCAGCTAAACCAGCTGGCGGTGAACGCCGCGTGGTACGGGGCGGCGTTCTACAGCGGCGTGATAGGGGCGGCCCTACCGCTAAACGAAACATTGGTGGTCAACGCGGGTTCCGTTGAAACGATCACGATCCCGAATTACAGGATCATTCTTTACAGCTTAACGTGGTACGAAAAGGCAGGGGGGCCACCTCCTGCTCCTCCTGGTAATGAAAAGAGTGCATCAGAAATTTTTGGGGAATATCCCGCCGACATATACGTGCCAATTTATCCATCGACCTCAACTAACTATACATTCGCTTCGAACGTTCTTTTGAGTTATACTCTACTTGGTAAGACGTATGACATGTATCTTAACAACGGCTATTTTACGGTTGAGATATCGCCGCCGAGCCAAAGTCCTCAATAAAATGAATAATGTTTCGGCGGCTTAACCTTAAATTGGTGTGTCATTTATGTAAATTGCCGCCGGGTTTATGCTACAAAATAATTTTCGTTAAAGTTTTTGGCACACCGTGGTTCGCAAGTTTTGGTGAGGATTCTTAAACTTTGGCTTTATAGGGAAGTTAGGGGTTTGGGGGAAATAAAACTCCGACCTTCAGGGAGGAGATAGGCGGACTTCCCCCGAATAGGAAGACTTTTTTGGCCCACATGGAATTAGTGATAGTAGGATCGGTGCGATCCGAATCTATCCCTGTGGAGATCGATACCTCCGCAACCGACCCAGAGGCAGGGGGCAACTCCTGGGGTGGAAGGGATCGGGTGCGGTCGCTGAAGGGGGAAGCTTGGGCTTTAGCTGAGGAGTAGCTCGCAAAGAAGATAGGTGTCTGGGGGTGAGGAAATCCCGGCCTTAGCGGTATAGGCGTAGTTCCCCCCAACAATTTTTTATGCTTGCTCTCCATCGGGATAACTAACCGATTAAAGCCGGTGCGGCCCCAATCTACGCGGAGGTCAACGCCTTAATCGAGCCACCGCGCGTCGTGCTGGGGTGCACCGAGCATTGCTGTTGAAGGGGGAAGTTTTAGTTGGGGAGTAGCTCACTTACGCCATATGAGCAAGAAAGCTCCGACCTTCAGGGAGGAGATGAATTGCAATGAGCTTTTATATGCCATTAATTCTAAATACATAGAGGAGCGGAAAGGGAAATGATATTGGCGTTCAACATAAAACACGGGAGGGACTTCTCTACAGAATTAAGAAAGGCAAAATAGATAGCTGAATTTGCATTGAAGACACATACCCTTTCCTCTAAAGATGTAAAGCAGTTTGGTCTGAAGAGCATAATTGCGAACCAGATACTGAGGAAGTATTCCAAGAACAAAACGATAAAGCGGGTGAACCATGTGAACTTGACGATTCCCAACCAGGGTGTCAGGGTGGACAAGGAGAAGAGGGAAATATACATGCCATCGTTAAAATTAACATTAAACTACAATTTCAGAAACGATTTTGAGAAGATAAACCAGATAGAGTTGGACGGGCAATATGCGCATCTGACATACTCTCCTCGCTAAAGCCTTGTAGGCCTTCGCTTTTGCGCTTATTT
>Ga0080003_1000869_pt1 | contig 18020 bp, 22 predicted proteins | sample JossMetagenome_FD_69206 | JGI IMG/M metagenome (GOLD analysis project Ga0080003, IMG submission 69206) | Hot spring microbial communities from Joseph's Coat, Yellowstone National Park, USA - JC2_E (SPADES assembly) (version 2) | ecosystem: Environmental > Aquatic > Thermal springs > Hot (42-90C)...
CTTTCGGGGGCATGGTGTCGGTCCGCAAGCTGCCAACCTTTAGGGCGAGCTCGAAGCTCAAAGATAGGATCGGCAGCCTTTCCCGGACCCGTACTCCACACGTTATGGAATACGATCAAAATAAACTTCTTTCATAGTAGATAGGAGTTTTACAGCTTCCCCCAAACCCCTAACGTTTCTATAAAAAATTGATAGAATTATACTAAAAAGAAGAAAAAAGAAACACACATGCGCCCCTTCAAAGTTATCGGTAAAACCTCGCAATAATCAGGTTGGCTATCGGTAGTCATTGGTCTGATTTCGATTTCTATATTGTTTGAGATTACAGGCCTGCACAATTCAAAAATTAATTCATAAATCACTGGATAAATGCCAGAGTAAAGGGTCAAATTTGCGAGATGAGAGGTCAGGTAGCGTAATTTATCGTCCTTACCCTCCATACCCTTTTAAAACGCTTATCTGTGAGCACTTTTCTTTCAAATTTAAGGTGATACATTCTGGATCCTCCGAGGAGAACGACAATATATTATTAGAGACCGGAAATAATTCAGAATCCCATTAACAATCCTCGTTTTCTGGGCACAATCATGGAATAGTTCTGGATATGATCTGGAGATGTATGGAGATGAGACTGTCCCATTTCCAGAAACCCTGAATTATACGCTAAATTTGACATATCAGGAAAGTCTGGAGATGTCTGGAGATAAAGTATATTCTCCAGACTCAGAGAGTGCACCCATAACTACCTATTATTCACATTCTCCAGACATTCAGACCTATCAGAAAATGCCACCTTTACATGTATATATTCAGTTGTGGCCTCTTAGGAAAAACTTCCCCCTTGAAAACCTTCCCCGCACATACGCGCATGTTATTGATATTAATATCAAACATGCACGTGCGCAAGTTTGGAATTGACTATTTCCATGGGTCCCTGGTTATGGTCCCCCCGTCATCCTTCAAGACCTAAACTAAATGTTGTCCTTGATTTCCTTGTTAAATGGCTCATTTTCTAGCCTTCTTAACTCATCTCGCAATGTGATTTTGTAGGGAGTCACCATGGATGTTATAATCCCTTTTTGCTCCTAAATGTTACGGAGTATAACTTTTATAGATATGCCCGAGCCGGGATTTGAACCCGGGTCTGGGACTCCGCAGGCCCCTAGGATAATCCAATCTACCCCACTCGGGCATCCACAACTTCCGCTACTCTTTCAATAAATATCAATGATTCGAGAAATTCGTTGAGGGTTTTCCTGACGTCATTTGCATTTCCCGAAATATGGCATATGTACCCATATTTGGTCTTTCTAAAACTCATGTATTTTCTATTTTCTGGAATAATTGATTCTATTGCATTCTTGCTTTCTTTCCCCTTGATCTTCATGGTTAGTTCAATATTCAGCCTTACCAACTCCGGAAATTCGTGGGAGAGAGTTTAATGATGAAATGATATAGTTGGTGGCTATGATTGGAATTTTCTTATCTGTGTCAATCAGATATGATTCTTCTGAAACGTCTGATATTTCTGCATTTATATTGTTAAACAGGAAGTTTACCTGTATTTTTTCTCCTAACTGTGGTTTGTTTTTTATAGCTCCATTAATCCTGACTTTCATCCTTATAGAATCTGACATTTCCATCTCATCTGCATCAAAAAGTAAGGTACCCTTTGAAACATCTTCAGGTTCAACGTTCTTAACGGCGAGACCTACTCTCGAAAATGGTTTTGCACTTTCGTAATCAACATCCATTATCTGGATACTTCTGATTTCTACATTTTTACCGGAGGGATATGCCTTCAAGTTCATGTGCTTTTTAATTTCGCCCTGTATAACAAAACCCAGAATTACTGTTCCCACACCCTTTACCTGAAAGGACTGATCAACAGTCACCATAGCATTTCCATTTCTTTCTGTCACATCGGTTGAGATAAAATTCTCAATACTCCCTAAATCCTCTTGGAGAAGTGTTACTGAAACATCAATTCCCTTGGTAATTTTTTTCAGATTTTCATAAACTTCTTCATTACTTATAACCCCTAAATGCTTGATTTCTGAGTAGTCTATAGCCAATAGTAATTCCCCAACATTTTTATCTAAATTTTCAACACTGATGATAGCTTTCTTTGAAACGGATGCAGCGTTCAAGAGTGGCTGGATTCTTTCAGGAAATTTAAAAGGATTGAGGTAAGTTATATTTGCACCATTTAATCTCTGATTGTAGTATCTGATATCAGTTTCTGATCCTTTTTTTGCGAATTTTTTTAAGAATTCCTCATTTCCATATGTCAGAATTATTTGATCCACATTTGTTAATAAACTCATTTATAAATAAGTTAGTAGTACCATTTTTCAAATCAGATTGAAAAATAATCTTTTTTATTATTTTCACAATTTATTTATCATTTATTTTCATTGCTTTGATAACCCCTCAAAAAATCGGCTTTTTCATTGATGAAATCTAAAATTTCATTTATAAGTGGGTTCACGACCTCAAGTGCATGTTTATGTTTGATAAGGAATGATTTGCCCTTTTCCGTAATTTCATAATATCTTCTCATTCTACTGTTTTCCATCATTGTGAAGCTTCTAACAAAACCCCTTATTTCCATGTGTTTCATGAGAGAATATATCTCTCCCTCTGACAGTTTTTCACCAAGCTTGTTGTTAATCTCATTTTCCAGGAGATAACCATGCTTTGGGCCATCCCATATTGATTTGAGCACTAATAGAGTTATTACACCTTTGAATATTCTTTCCCTTTTTTCCATTCTCATTATGTTTTAGTATAAATTATATGCATATATAATTAATCCTTGAAATTTGAAACTTTGAAAGGCAAAAAAATAATAATCTTTCATAACTTTAGTATTAAATGATAAAGGAAAAGTTGAAGGTACTTTCCTATACATCACTTGGTCACTTTATAAATGATGGTTATAATCTACTATATCCAGTATTAATAACATATTACATCGAGATCGGTGGCTTGAAACTTTGGATTCTTGGTGTAATAGCAATAATTTACACCCTTATTTCTGGATTCGTAAGCACTCCGGCCAGTCTATATGCGGACAGGAATGGAAAACATAAGGAAATGCTCATTCTAGGGATAATTATGGATGGAATTGCAGCCCCATTTCTTTCTTTTCCTTTTTTAATACATGGATTTTCATATGGATTCATGATAATGGGTGCAATTTTCCTCGGAATAGGACAGTCTCTCTATCATCCAATGGGTGCCTATATTCTATCAGATGCATTTGAAGGATCTGAAGCTCCGTCCGCAATGGGAATAAATGGATCATTTGGAAGCCTTGGAAGAGCCTTCATGCCTAGTATGGTTGTCCTTTCCATAATGCTTTTCGGTAAATTTTACGGAGTAAATTTTCTTGGAATAATTGCAATTTTAGCAGGTATAATAATAAATATAGGTCTCTCTGTCAAAAATCTTGAGAAAAAGAAAATGATTAAAATTAAGAAAAAAAGTTCCATAAGGGATCTTGGTAGATTTAAATATTTCATAGCGGCTTTAGTTTCTGTAACATTTTTCAGATCCATGTTCCTGAGTGCTACTACCACATATGTTCCTACATATATCACTTCAATTTTAAATTCTCACTACCTTATGGGAATTATACTGACTCTTGCCCTTTTGACTGCCGTTATTGGTCAACCATTTTTCGGATATATAACATCCAAGAAGGGAGGAAGGTTTACCGTTAGTGTAACCATTACAGCTTCAACTATCATTTTCTTCGTATTCTTGCTAGCCCGGAATAATATATGGATAGCGGCCATCTCGTACTCCATTTATGTATTTTTTGCAATGAGCGGATTCCCTGTACTTCTGGGATATGTGACACAGGTCGTCCCTAAGGAATTTTCAACAACATCATCAGGATTTGTATGGGGGATAGGAAATACTATAGGAGGTGCGGCTGGAATAGGTCTTATGTCTCTTCTCAGTGCTATGGGGTATACTATATATTATTCGTTCTGGATAATGATGATAACTTCAGTTATATCTTGCGTGCTCCTTCCCCTTCTACCAAAAAGAACTAAACTTCCCTCCACCTCGAACGCCTGAGTGCCAGATATGTGAGTAATATTGTTATACCAATCAATACAATCCAGGAAATTGCATAATCCTCCACCCCAAGATTAACGAATCCTGTAGAATTCTGAGCAATTTCAGCTGCATAGGTTGTGGGGGAAAGATATGATAAATATCTGTAAGGATAAGGGATATAGCTGATCGGATAGTATACAGGAGGCAGGGTCGTGAGAATAGGTGACAGGATGCCTGAAAAAGCCCAGCTCTGAATAATGTCAGACGAAAATGTTGAAAGCAAGAATCCAAGTGAAATAGAAAATGTGAAAATAGTGGCCATATCAAAAAATATTACTATCCCACCCAGGATGCTTGTTTTTACAAACAGCAAATTCAATATTATGAGAAGCGTCAATGTTGGAAGTGAATAAACTATCTCGGATATAGCCATTCCAAATATATAGACCATTGCCGGCGTGGGTGAACTCACTATCATATCCTGGAGTCTCATATCATTTTTCAGATGTGAAAGATCTCCCTGAAGGGAGGTACCACTTTGCACCATATTCATTATGAGCGCACCCTCAGCTGCTACTGGGAGAAGCTTTCCATGGCTTGCAAATGTAACAACAGCAAGTAGTGATAAGGGAGCTAAGAGTGTATTAATAAGCAATACAGGATAATTCATCATTGCGTAAATCGAATTAACCAATATGGATGCCATAATCTGACTATTGATACTCCTCTTAATCTTCTTCACCCCCTCCAACAAGATTTTCGAATATATTGCTAAGTGAAACTTCCTCGACAGTGAACCTGACCTTTCTATTTATCATATCCTGTACAATTGAGTAGATTTCATCCTCGGATCCATAAATGAAGAATTCGTTATCTGAAACTCTGCTTATTTTTCCATATTTCATAGCCATATCGAATTGTGGAGAATATACTTTAAGAACGAATGGATACTTTATTTTTGACCTGAGATCTCCTATGCTCCCAGAATCCATTATTTTTCCTTTATCAAGAATTGTTATAAGGTCGCCAAGAACCTCCGCCTCCTCAAGATAATGTGTCGTTAAAATTATAAGCCTGTCCTTCTTCAATTTCCTGAGTATTTCCCACAATTCTTTCCTTGAGATATAGTCCAGGCCCGTCGTTGGTTCATCGAGAAATATGATGGAAGCTTCGCTAGCTATAACGGTAGCCACCATTAATTTCCTCTTCTGCCCACCTGATAGTTTCCTATTTTTCTGGTTTTCCAGATTTTCAAGTCCCATTGATCTCAAAGCGTCCAAACCATTTTGTTTTGCCTGATTGAAGGTATAACCTCTCCACATAAGATATGAAGTCACTGTTTGGATTGGCGTAAGCCAAGGGACCGCCCTGGCTTCCTGTGGGACAGCTGCTATTTCCTCCCTGACTTTTCCAGCTTCCCTTAAAATATCATGACCGTTGAGTATAGCAGTACCCGATGTAGGCATAAGCTGTGTTGACAATATCCTTATCAATGTTGTCTTTCCTGCTCCGTTCTTACCTATTATAGAAAATATGCCATTCATATTAATATCCAAATTAACATTATCGAGTGCCTTGTATTTCCGATCGTATATTTTTGTCAGAGATTTGACTATTATTTCCATCGTTGAGACAGAATTTTGCTGAATTATTTTAACTATTCTATTGATTCAGGATTAAAAATCAAATAATAAAATATTATTTTTTGTCATTCTCCTCTATATATTTAAGTATATTATCAACCACAATTTTAAATGATTCTGCACTCTTTGATGAAGGATGCGCAAGAATAAGCGGAGTACCCTCATCACCATCTTCGACTACCTGTGTCTCCATAGGAATTGATCCCAAAAAATTGATGCCATACTCCTTTGATATCTTCTCGCCTGCACCTTTCTTGAAGATGTACGTTACCTGACCACAGTGAGGGCAAATAAATCCACTCATGTTCTCTATAAGCCCGACGATAGGCGATTTAATCTGCTTGGCAAAATTAATGGCCTTCTTAACGTCAAGCATTGCAACTTCCTGGGGCGTTCCTACTATAATGAAACCTGTTATTTTCGGAATGAGCTGAGTTATAGATAAAGGTTCATCCCCAGTTCCAGGAGGTAGGTCAAAAATCAAATAGTCAAGTGGTCCCCACTGAATATCTTTTATGAATTGCTCTATCATCTTATGCTTCAGGGATCCTCTCCAGATCACCGGGGTATCCCTTGATGGAAGGAAATACTCTATGGAAATAACCTGAAGATTGTTATTGTATTTTACGGGAATTATTTTGTTGTCTTCTCCTGGATATGGTTTATCATCAGTTATGCCCAACATCTGCGGAACATCAGGACCGTGAATATCAGCGTCAATCAAACCAACCTTAAATCCCCTGTTCGATAGTTCAACAGCAAGATTTACAGCCACTGTAGTCTTTCCTACACCCCCTTTTCCGCTTATAACAACTAGAATGTGTTTTATATCCCTAATGCTTTCATCTTCAGGACTTATCTTGAAATCTACAGGAGGGCGTGGAGGAGGTTCATTTTTCTTTATATTTCCGGGCAAATAATCACCTATCTTGAATTAAAAGAAGATATAAGTATTCTTTGAGTAGACGTTCGAAAATTGTATCAAATCTTTTTTTAACACTATTGCAATTACAATTTAATGAAGATATACATTTTTCTAATCGTATTCATTGTATTATTCACAATTCCCCTCACTTATGCTTCTCCAATACAGAGCGGAATTAACGGAAAATATATCCAATACTGGGAAAATGGGAATAATATATATAATTTCAGTGTTAAAATAGATGGAAATCAGGTAACAGTTTTCAATTCCATCACATATAGTAGTCTCTTTCCCATGATGAATTATTCTGGAAAATTGAAAATTATCGATAATTATCTTACACCATTATTATATTATGGGATTGGAAAACTCAGTTTATCAATAAGCGACGGTATTGATTTCACCATTGAAAATATATCAAATGTCACATATATAAAACTGAATAATGATAATTATTTCGGAATCATAGCCTCCAGCGCTGCTGTGAGCGAATATCAAAACAATCTGACCTTCAACGATAATTTCCCCTTCTATTTTCTTTTTATGACTCTTCCTATATCTTATTATATTGCACAATATGATAATGAAGAATCACCATCTGTTAATTATAGCAGTTATAACCTTTCTTTCACTGGAGTTTCTGACTATTCCCTTAATGAGATGAATTCCTCGGTGAGCATTATCCAGAAGATAGGAGGTTACAAAGCATCCAGTTATGAGAATATTGGAGACTCTCTGATCTTTGTTAATTCAATGAGCCCGGAGATAATAGGAACTGGATATTTTAATGGCTATAATATATCTCTTTACAGTCCTTTCAATTTTGAATTGATAAATCAGACAAGAATGCTGAATATATCTGTTCCGTTCAATTTATCTAAATTATTGCCTGAAATGTCAATTCAACACTCCCTGTATGCTATTTTATACGATGGGGAGCTTATAGGAACCACAAATGTCTTCGGATATTCTTATCTGGAAGGAAATAACCTTATAATTCCAACGGAAGGATCGTCGTTCATTATCCAATTTAGACCGTTAAATTATTCAAGCATTCAGAAAGATTATATAAATAGCCAGGGAAATATCAGCCTAGAGATATATGCAAATAAATCAGCCTATTTCATCCCACTATCACCTGCTATACAGTTAATTAATGTTAGTGTTACTAATAACTCGGTTATCAGCAATTTTTATGCGTACCAGAATTCAACGATAGAATTTTTCATCCCCGCAGGATATAGAATAATAGGTCTTTCAGTAAATGGGAATAATCTATCTTATGGGAGTCAGGCCAATGGGTTTACCATCAAGAGAACCGGGAATCAATCGGTTGCAATCATAAATGTAAATGAAACAGGCGAGGTAAGCATGGCAATAACCCTCTCAAAACTTACGGTGGAGCATAGAATTTCATTGTTCACCTTATTCCTTATCTCTGCAATAATTCTAATAATTACAGCGGTTGGTCTTATATATTATGCAAGGAGGAAGTCAATTGAAATTTACGAAAAGAATAATTAACGAATTGTATTTTAGAGTTTATGGAAATTTTTAAAATATCAAGTTCAAAAAAGAAAGAGCTCGAAAGGATATTAAATATTGACGATATTTCAAGGCTTTCTATTACAGTAAGGGATTCCACCATCTTAGGAAAGGAGGGATTCCAGTATATAATACTTGAAGGTCCGGAGGAAAGACTTAAAACTGCACGAGAAGAATTTAAAACTATATCTGAAAAAATTGAAAATGAAGAAAAGGATAAAGTTAAGGATTATATCGAGAAGGAAAGGGATAGTGTCTATAATGGACTGGGATCAATATTTGGATAAAAATGAAATTCATACTTGCTGATACAGAGATCCAATTAATTCCGCAAATAATACTCAACGATAATGAATTCAAAGCTAATAGTTTACTTCAGAATGATTATAAAGTCAGACTGCTGAATTATCCAATACATAAGAAATATATTAAAAAATATTTTCCGGAAATGGCCCAAAGGATGGGTAGACTTTATATTCCATATATGTTTGCAAGAATGACAGAAGAGAGTATCATAAACAATTATTATGAAATAGATTATGCCATTCATACAAAAGAGGGATTCATCATAGAAAAGGAGGAATTGCTGCACATTCAGAGCTATGAAGAATTTATTGAAAGAATTGAAAGGATTATATCTTCAAAAGATAAAATCGTAAGCTTGAATAAATATATAGAAACTCTGGGAAATAAGGAAATCTACGTATTCCATCCTGATGGTAAGAAATCTATGAATGTTTCTCCTGATTCTATACTCATAATTGGCGGTTTTGCTGAAGGTGATTATATCTCAGATTTATCTCATTTTGAAAGAATAAGAGTTTTTAGAGAAGAAATAACAGTACCCTCTGCTATTGAAATCATACATTTTTCAATTATTTCTTCAATAGGGTTGCCATATATTCATTTTTCTTCTCTATGACAGAGGGATCTCCTATGTCTTTTCTAATGTAATACTTACCTTTAATCATTTTCTCTATCCCCTCAAAATTGTGTACGGCTTCATTAATTGAAACCCCCTCAGTTAGAATACCCACGGACCTAGATCTGGTCTGCATTATAGATTTGCCTTTTGAATTGACCGAAGCATAGAATAATTTGACCCCGTTTTTTAAAAGACCTATCTCATCAATTATCATTTTGTAGGGTCTGGGATTTTCGCCGTAACCGATGGGTACAAGATACCTAAGTACGTTGATTCTTTCCCTAAAATCAAGATTTATTCTTTTGTCCTCCATCATTAATAGTCCTACATCCAGTAAAGATTCATTCATGAGAGAAAGAACATTGATAGCCTCGGGATCACCCAGTCTAGCGTTGATTTCAATTACCTTGGGCCCATCCCTTGTTGCCATGAACTGACCATATATCGGACCAACGTAATCATTCCCATCATCGCTCATAGCACTAACTATTTTTCTCAATATATCTTCTGCAGATTTAATATAACCTCCGGGTATGAACGGAAGTTGTTTAGTAGAGAAACAGATGGAGCCCATTCCGCCCGTATTAGGACCTTTGTCGTGTTCCCAGGCTCTCTTATAATCCTGAACCGTTGGTAGAAATTCTATATTTTTACCATTGACAAAGGCCTGAAGACTGAATTCCTCTCCGGTCTCTTTCCTTTCAATGAGAATTTTATTAATACCCTGCTCCAAGTATTTCTTCAGGATTATTTTACCTTCCTCCTTTCCTACAAAATGGAATCCCTGTACCATCACTCCCTTTCCACCTGTTAGTCCATCGGGTTTTATAACAAATTCATAATCAATTTTATCTATGAAATCACTTGCTCTATTATAATCATTAAATGAAAAACTTTCAATTTTCCCTTCAATACCTTTCTCATTCATTAGATTCCTGAGAAATGTTTTAGACGTTTCAAGTTTTGCTGCTTTTGAAGATGGTGCAAAAACGTTAAAACCGTGAGCTTTAAGGATATCTGTTATACCATTTGCAAGGGGGCCTTCAGGCCCAACGAAAACCATGTCTGGTTTTATCTTGAGTGCATAATTTAATACGACTTGTGGATCATTCTCATCACCTATCAGGTTTCTTTTTGAAATTCTAAAAATTCCTGGATTTTTATTATGGGATATGGTGAAGAGTTCTGGCCCTTCCTTAAGTATAGAAAGGGCCATAGCATGCTCCCTTCCTCCACCTCCAATGAGTAATACTCTCAACTTACCACCTTATTTTCCTCTTCCATTTTCTCCCTGAGAGCCTTTCCATACTTTTGATAAAATAATTTTGTGAGCTTTACAAGCCTCCTGGTTCCCCTTTGCTCTATCTCTATATACCCTATCTTTCTAAGATGATCTAGCTCTGCCTCTGCCCTCTTCCCCCTCAGTCTTTCTACCGACGAAAAATAAACATTTTTTCTTGAATATAGCAAACCTATTATCTCTAGTTCTCCCTTATTCAATTCTGATTCAGAATATTTAAATGATATTTCAGAATATTTATCCTTAACACCAATTTTATATTTTTTTCCTAAGAGTTTTACTTCCAGTGCGGTATTTTGATATCTTTTTTCAAGATTCCTGATAGCCTTTCCAACATCTTTTTGATCCATTCCCAAAGCTTCTGATATTTCTGATCTAGATAATGGATTTACTGTTGCTATCAGAAGAGCTTCAACATTATTTATAGTATCATCATCCATTGTTAATCCATATTAAAGTCAATAATAAAATTTATTGTAATGGGGTGTCCCTGGTAAGCCCCCTTCTGTTAGCCTCAAAGAGGTTGGCGGCATTTGACTTATGCACCCTACCCGTTCCTCTGGCAGGATTTCATGGGAACTGCTTGGGTTTGCTTCCTTCCCAGCCCCCCTGTCTCAACAAATTTTCAGGAATGTCACCTCCAGAAGGATCATCCTGCCCTGAAACTGTGCCATTTCTTCTAAGGGGCTGCGGGCCTCTCAGCCTGGGTTTTATCCGGATTCCTGCCGGAAGGGGGGACTTTCCTCACCGTTTCCAGCGACAGCCACCCCGGGACTCCCCAGCAACTATTAACCGGTACTATTTCTTATTTTCTCATGCTGCCTAAATTTTTCAAAGATTAGCAAATCTCTGAAACCTTCATACGGTACATAGTCGTGTTCTCTGAATCGCCCCACCTCATTAAAATCATTTTTCTTCAGAACCTTGATAGAAGCAATATTCCCTTCCTTAACAAAAGCATAAATTTTTCTTAGATTTAGAACCTGAAATCCATAATTCACCATTAATGATACTGCTTCCGTCATATGACCCTTTCCCCATCTTTCCTTCGCCAAAAGGTATCCAAGTTCAGCGTGACCGTTGTATTTATCAATATTATGGAGACCAATCGTTCCCATTGGTCTTGATTGCTCCACATCCCTTATTATGAATATTTTTAAACCTTCCTGATTTTTCCTTATGCTTTCGAGCCATTCTTCTTCGTCCTTCCGGAAAAATATTCTATTTGGAAATCTCAGGTACTTATTTATTTCTGGATCATTAATCCATTTAATAAGATATTCTATATCGCCCTCTACAGGTAGCGTTAGATTTACGCTGTTACCTTTTACAATAATCGGACTTTCCATCCATTTGAATAATTTCATGAATAAAATACATTCCCAATGGAATCAGTCTATTTAGCTTATCGAGTCATATTATTATATTGAAAAATATTTTTAAAAAAATAATTCTATTAATGCAGACTTTAAATTGATTAACAGTGTCTTAAGTCTTATTATCATAGTTTATCTCAGTGCATCAAGAACTATCGTCGCTGTCCAAATTAACCACATCTCTCACCAAAATGCAATTATCTTTATTACATTCAAATATAGTATTTCCGCAATTGTAAAAATAGATATTATCGTCATTTCCATGATAGATCCTATAAAACATTCTAGCAAATGCTCCGTGGGTAACGAGTATGATCTTTTTATCTCCATAATCTCTGAGAAGAGATATTAATCCATTTTTCACTCTCATTCCAAATTGAGGAATTTTCTCAGTACCCATTAATTTATCAATATCCTCATTTAGAGAATTTGTCATCTTAATTCCATATTTTTGAAAAATCTGAGCAGATGTCAGCCCTTCTACTTCTCCATAAAATCTATCCCTAAATATGGGATCCTTTTTAACAACAGGAATTCCAAGTTTATTGGATATAATATTAGCTGTTTCTATGGCTCTAATTTTATCACTTGAAACTATTAATTCGAAATTATATGGTTTCAGTATATATGCAACTTTTTCAGCCTGACCCCTTCCCTTCTCGTTTAAGGGAAGATCTTGATCGCTTACCCATAGCTTTTTTGCATTTGAATCAGTTTCTCCATGACGAACTATTGCAATTAGCAATCTTATCGGTCATAATAACTAACTAATTAATATTCTTTCATGATCTTTCATGGCTGAGCTTTAAAATTTTCTAAATTTTTAACCTCATTTTCAAACTTACTATAAGTTATAACCATAAAACTCACATTTTTTAAAATTGAATAACTACCATTAATAAAATTTCCTAAATTACTAGTTTATTGAAAAATATAATATAAAGAAAGGTATCTCGATTGTGATTCGGGGCCCGTGGCCTAGTCTGGATAAGGCACTGGCCTTCTAAGCCAGTGATCCCGGGTTCAAATCCCGGCGGGCCCGTTACAAGTTTTATTAAAATCTTAAAAAATAAAATATTAAGAAAATTTAAACTTCATTTTCACAATAAAAATTTTATTTTGTTGCCGATAATTTATCTAAAGATTCGTGCCTGTTTTCATTTCCTCTCGTAAATGAAAAAAAACCTGCTATTATAAGCATGATTATCAGAACAATGAAGGCGGCCCGCATCCCATATACGAATTGTGTACCTATACCGCCTATAACTTTAGATGTCCCAGCAAATATTTCAAATGCCATATATCTTGGTACTGCAGAGGAAGTTGCAACGAATGCTATGATGAAACTGCCAATTAAGCCTAGGCTACTCAGCAATCTTAATGTTCCGGATGCTGCCCCTCTAAGTTCACCTCTTACATTAGCCATAACAGCACTGTTATTAGAAGGCCAGAACATTGCTCCGCCCATTCCTGTGATTATTGTTCCAATTATAACATAGTAAATTGGAGATGAGGCGCTCAGGAATAAGATGTAAAATGATATTCCTATAACCATGAACACAATGCCTAAAGTAGCAATTAATCCCGAACCATATTTGTCAGAATATTTACCCATATATGGTGCTAGTATCCCACTCACAATGTATCCTGGGAATAAGATGAGGGATGCGTAATATGGGGATAATCCTCTTACCCCTTGAAGATACATGATCAATAGGAATGTAACCCCCATGAATCCAAGTCCTTGGAACAGAGCTGCAAAAAGGGAATTTCTGAATATTCTGTTGCCGAACATCTGAAAATTTAGGGTAGGCATTTTGACCTTTCTATCTACTATCACGAATAAGGCGGCTGTCATTAATCCAACAAAAAATAATGTTATATTCAAGCTGTCTTGGCCGACAGAAGCATAATTAATTCCGGAATAAGAAATCAATGCTATTGATATACCCAACAATGTCATTCCGTAGATATCAATCACATCATTTGATTTATTAGAGTCTTTAACATATTTTATGCCAAGTAGAATTGCGATTATTCCAATAGGCACATTTATGAAAAAAATATACCTGTAACCGATGAACGTTGTTATTATTCCCCCGAGTAAAATTCCTAAAAGAGCCCCAATATTCCAGCTCATAGAGGTAAAACCATAAGCCCTACCTATTCTGTTCCTTGCAAAGGTGTCTGCTATTATTGCACTGCTATTTGAGGATATTAATGCACCCCCTATAGCCTGGAGAGCTCTAAATAATATGAGGATTATATCTGTCGTGGCAATCCCACAGAAAAATGATGCAATTGTGAATATGATGAAACCAATATTGAACATCTTCCCTCGACCATATATATCGCCAACACGACCAAATTGCGTTGAGAAAACAGCTACCACTATCATGTAAATTAGAATGATCCATATTATTGTGGATATGTTCGAATGGAGAGCAGAGGTTATAGCTGGAAACGCTAGAAGAACAATTGTTGAATCAATTGAAGCCATTAATGTACCTATAACTACAACTGTAAGTATCATATTTTCTCTTTTAGATTGTCCTTGTTGGGTTGGGTATATCATTACCTGTGAGTTTATTAATCAATAAAAATTTTAGTGAGTTTAAAGAGTAAAATTATTTTTTCAATATTGTTTAGCTTAATAATTCCCAGTTTTTAAATGATTATGGATTTAATCTTTGATTTTTATTTTCCAAATTGTATAACTCTTCCCTCAATTCTCCGAAAATTATGAATTATTTTAAAAGGATTTGATTCTCTTAATAATATTACCTATTATTTCCTCTATATCATCCTTAGCTGGCTCTCCAGAACTGTCACTGCTTTCAATTTCTGTGCATTGTGAATCTTTTATGATATCCCCGCTGAACAATTTAATATAAGGAGCTATGCTTGGAACCGACAGTTCAAGAGTCTTAATGCTTTTTGGATTAGGTCTATATCCATTTAAATTGGTGCCTGTTTGACGATTCCAGTCAATTATCTGGCGTTGATCATAGCCTATACAAAAAGTTCCTGATCTTTCAAAAGAAACATCATAGATTGCAATATTATCAGGTGGCATCTTTTCAGAGAATCCGCCTTCGAGAACACTCCACATCTGCCCTCCTGCCAATGTAAAGACGAACGCAACAATTCTGTTTCCACTTCCAAAATTCAATATAGCCAATGGCATTGAGTTGTGATCAATACCCTGTTCACTAAGAGGTGATAACGTAGTTGCCCATTTTGTTAATCCGTTCTCAACGTATATTGGAAAATATGCATTCCCGAAATAATACCCATTTCTGAACAAAATGACGCTCGATTGTAAGTAAGAATTATTTACGAAATTCCAAGATACAATACCATTCTTTTTATCATACCATGTCCAGCTTATATCTACTCCGGTTGAAAATTTCTGTGCTTTCTTAGTATATGAAAGCTTGAGACCGTTTGGCCCACTCACCCAGGAACCGCTTATGAAATTCATTTCTTTCAATTTTTATCAATCAAATTTTTTATTTAATACTATGGTTACGATTACAGATTTTGTTTTTCTACTGAATTTAAGAAATAAATTATATTTGATTTATTACTATCTGAGAAACATTTAGTTAGTGTTTATTATATTCCTTATTCTCGTAGTTTAAGTCACAGCCATGTCGATTATTAAGTATTGAATTATCTTAGACTATCCAAGAAAGATTTTTTCTTATTCTTCCTCTTGTTTATCTTAATTTCTGCTTCTTTGAATTTCTCTAATTCCTCTTTTTTCTTAAGTTTTTCTAATTTAATTTTCTTCTTTTTCTCTTCCTTTTTCAAATCTTTTTTCCATTCTGGCATTATTTTCGCACTTCCTTCATAGAGTGGAACAGATGGGAATGTTTTTAGATCTTGCTATATTTGTTCAAATTAATAAATTCTTCTTTATTGAGTTCATAATTTATAGGGAATACTCTACTTATCATAGAAATTAATAGGTAATTGACTTAAAAGACTTTCTACTCTACTTTATGGATTTATCTATTTTTGACATTTGACATTACCAAAGTTTTCAATATTAATAGCTTGTATGTTCTTGTCTATCTTTGAGCTTAATTTATTTTTCCTTAAGTTGAATTTATTGTTAAAAACGTGCATTATTCTATTGATTTCATCTTTGTTTCTGGGGCTAGTAAAATTGTTGTTATTAATCCTATAAATTCGAATAATGAAAAGAAAATCAGCCCCTCAGATATATTTATTCTAGATACAATCAATGGAAATGCAAATACTCCTAGAATAGCCCCTACCCTGGATGCAGCAGTTGCTATCCCCATTGAAGTTGCCCTAATTCTTGTAGGGAAAATTTCAACGGGATAAAGATAAGTTGTATTAGTTGGACCTATATTGTGAAATACATGCATCAAGGCAAATGCCATAAATAGAAGGATGAATGGAGGAGAACCCTTGGTTGAGATTAATGCGAATGAGAGAAGAGATATCCCGGCTAATCCAAATCCCATTGCCTGGAGTGTTTTCCTTCCAACCCTATCTATCATAATTATACATATTAATACTCCAACCACGACGGGAATTTCTTCCAGCAATGTTGCAACAATTGAATAGATGTAAGATAAAGATGAAAAAAACAACGATGGAGTATAATTCCAGACACCATAACTTGCGACATCGTAGGAAAACCATGATATTGATGTAAATATCAGGAATGGTATATAATTTCTTAATTCTCTAAAAGTTGTTTTTTCTCTTTTAACCAGTGGAAGTGATATATTTATATTCCCAGCTTCTCTTTCAAATTCTTCGGTTACTTCTTTTGCTTCCTGCTCTCTTCCTGACTTTATAAGCCAGTAGGGACTCTCTGGAATTATTGTTCTGGAAAATATGACTAAAATAGGTATTATAGCTCCTGTGATATACATAATCCTCCAGGCATAAATCCCCCCATATAGCACTATAGGAATTGATATAAGGTAAAATACAATGGAACCGACTGTCCAGGAAAGCATATTTATAACAAGATATCTTCCCCGAATATTTTTCGGGGAAAATTCAGCCTGTATAGAAGAACTTATTGGATAATCAGCGCCAATTCCCAATCCCACTAAAATTTCAAATAGAAAAAATTCAAACAAATTTTGAGACAGACCTGTAAATATTAGGAATATTGCGGTGATCGAAAGATCGAAAATGTATATTTTCCTCCTGCCAAATGAATCTGAAATTCTTCCGAAAATTATACTTCCAACAAACATACCTATATATATTGAGGAGGCTGCCAGTGATACAAGTATGGCCTTAGTGAGAAAGGTATTCTGAAGATATAGCAAGGCTGTTGAAAATATTGATAATGTATAGCCATCCATAAAAATTCCCATTGACGAAAGTAATGATATAAGTAAGAATTTCCTAGTCTTTTTCATTTCGTCAAACGGAATCTTTGCCACAAAGATCTTAGGGTTATAAATTTTTATGATTTCTTTCTTTTCCTCAGGAGTAATAATCAAATTAATATTCCTGCAAACACGAATATTGCTTGAATTGTATTTCCCTACCAAAAGCTAAAACTTCGGAGCCTGTTGCTTATCTTTCCCTCTACCCATGAGTGGAGTTTCATTGAAACGCAACTATTGCTATTGACAGCAGCCTGATGTGTTCTGATTTATTGAGTAATTATGTGTTACTTGAGGCATTTAAACCCGCATTCAATTCGAATCCACAATTACCACATTTGAAAATGAACCATGTCTGTTATTCTTATCTACGTAGCCACATTTAGAACATTTCTGTAATGTGTATTTTGGATTTATGTATACTGTAGTTTTACCAGTACCTTCTGCCTTGTATTCTATGAACCTCCGGAGTTCCACTGGAGACCATGATCCGAACATCCTCCTGAATCTCTTGCCGGCACCGTTCTGTTTCATATATGTGGGATTCAATGCTTCAGGGGAAAACATATCGTAGGGTAGTAAAATTATTTCTTTGATATTGTATGATTAACATCACGCACTAACCGTCTCTCCCTTTCACTCAATTTAGAATTATTGAATTATATATTAAAATTGGATTTAAATAAAAACTTTAACCCAGATTTTTAACTAGTAAATCCTCATATATTATAATATCATCCTTTTGATAAATTAAGATGGTATAAAATGTATGAAACAAATGTAAATTCAAAGAAAGAAAAATTAATTGCTGTAGGTATAGGGATATTGTTCATGTTTATTGCATT
>Ga0080003_1000870_pt1 | contig 18006 bp, 21 predicted proteins | sample JossMetagenome_FD_69206 | JGI IMG/M metagenome (GOLD analysis project Ga0080003, IMG submission 69206) | Hot spring microbial communities from Joseph's Coat, Yellowstone National Park, USA - JC2_E (SPADES assembly) (version 2) | ecosystem: Environmental > Aquatic > Thermal springs > Hot (42-90C)...
TATGAGAACCAACAATTATGTGAAATGATTGAGGATTGAAAAATAGATAAGCGGGGAATTATTATCTGATAAAACGAACGACAAACCTCGCCCCTTTAGGGCGGGGTAAAGCTTAAAAACCTCTTACTATTCCTCCTTAAGATGTCCTCTTCCGGTCAATTTTTAGAGAGTGGGGGGCGGGAGCCGACTTCCCCCGCAATACCGGAAGAGGGCATCAAAGAAATCGAATTCAAGAATAGGAGGACTAACGTGGTTCGCCTCCTACCAAACGGGTTTCAGGAAAGGAAGCTGAGGAGACTAGCCAACATCTCTGCTAAGCTCTTCAATGAGGTTAATTATGAGAGGAGGCAGCAATTCTTCCATGAGGGGAGAGTGGACTTCGAGGGGACTTGGGATAAATGCTACGAGAAGTATAAGGAAGAATTGGGGGTTAACGCGCAAGCGGTTATGCAGAAGAATAATGAGGCATGGAGTTCATTCTTCTCTCTATTGAAGTTGAGGAAGGGGAACAAACTTCCATCTCACATGGAACATATGAGTCCACCGCGTTACTGGAAGGATAGGGAGACTGGAGGGAGGAAGCTCCTCCTAGTCATTAGGCAGGATAGGTATGTAGTGGATGAACAGAAACTAGTCCTAAAGGACTACCACCTAGAAATCAATTTTGCGGGTAGGTTGAGGTGGCACGGGAAACAAGGCAGACTGGAGATCTATTATGATGAAACGAGGAATGCTTGGTACGCCTCCATCCCCGTGGAGGTTGGAGTTGAAAAAACGAAGAATGGAAGGAGGAGCAAGCATATAGTGAGGGGGGAGAGGAAGAGCATTCAAGTTAAATCGCCGAAGGGGAGCAAAATGGCCTCAATAGATCTAGGCATCAACGTCTTGGCGAGCGTGGTGATCGATGACGGCACTTGGTTATTATATAAGGGCGTTAGGGCGAAGGAGGATTACTTCTACCTCGGGAAGAGGATAGCTGAGGCACAATCCTCGGCGGATAAGGCGAGGAACATCAACGAATATGAGGCGTATTATGAGCTTAATAGGGAGAGGAGGAGGCTTTTCAAGAAGTTAGCCAGGAGGCTTCTTCACCTCTACCGCAACTTCGCCTCCCACCTTATGAGGGAGTTGCATGAGCGAGGCGTATCAACCATCTACTTAGGCTACCCCTTCAATATCGCTCAGGATAAGGGCAATAAGTTCACCGTGAACTTGTGGTCTTACCGTGAGTTGATGAATATCATAGAACTGAAGGCCCAGGAGTATGGTATGAGGGTGTTTGAGGTCATTGAGTACAATACGTCCAAGTATTGTGCTTATCATGGTGTTGAGGTTGAGAGGGGGCCGAGGGGAGTAGTTAATTGTCCTAAAGGGCATAGACTGCATTCCGACTTGAACGGTGCATTGAATATCTTGAAGAAGGCTACAGGTATAGTAGTTTCAAGAGTGAGGAAGCCCCTCTCCTTCATAGTGGATCATAATCGAGTAGCGCCCATTAAAGGGGCGTAACCCTCTAGACCTCGGGGAGCCCTCGCCCTTCAGGGCGGGGAGGAGGTCAGCCCTTCCTATCCATATTCCTCGTGAGATTCATTCCCGGGACCTATCTGGGATTATTCTATGCCTCCTTAACGGCGGCCGCGCTCCCGCTTCCAGTGATTGGGGCTTGGTTGGGGCGAGTAATTGAGGCGCGTCGCGTGATGATGCTTGGCATGATCATTTCGGGGCTGGGCCTCGTAATGCTTGGATTCGCCTCATCGATTTACTGGGCACTGCTTTGCCTAATCCTTTACTATTTCTTCTTCATATCGCTGCCCAACTTCTATGCCTACATGAGCAGCATGGGGCGGGGAACAATAGCCAGGGTGTGGGGGATATCTATTTTGCCGTCAATAGTGATGCCGGCTCTAGGGGGTTGGGTCGCCAATGCATTCACAATTAACGCTGTATTCCCCCTCAGTGGTTTAGCGGTCATGATGTCCGCTGTCCCATTGATTTGGCTACGGAGCGGCATTGCCAGTGATGAAAGCAGTGGAGCGAGGCTCCTCATTACTCCCCTACTGGTGATAATACCCATAGCGTTGGCCTCGCCCTATGTTTACCTAGTGGTTAAAGTCATGTATGGACTCGACTACTCCAGTATTGGAGTAATCGCTACTCTAGCCGAGGTGATAGGCATGCTTGCCTCCCTCCTGGGCTCCAGGAGCCGTGGCCCGCTTTACTTATCCATTAATCTAGTGATGTTCTCCCTAATCGGGTTACTCGGCATTAGCTATATCTTCGCAGTGTTTTATGGGTTCTGGGAATCAATAATACCAATGTCGCTGGAGGGGATTAGGGCGCGCTCGCCTAGGGATTACGGCATAGTGAACTCAATGCAGCAATTAGGCTGGTTAATTGGATACGCCGCATCATACTTAATTAATAGCCCAGTGATGTCCACTGAGGCGGCCGCGGTTCTCTCCCTAATTCTAGCCATTGCTGGATTACGCCGCGTCAAGGCTTGAGCCCAGCCCCTAGAAGGAGCGAGGCTCATCATCCATTTTATAAAATATTGATCGAATCCCATAAGGATTTAACTTCATGATAGGGCTCGAAAAACCAATGGGGCCCTCATTTACGGCCTTTAGAAATGACGATGCTCATGGAAATATCGCAAGGCATCCTAAGGTGATGGATAATCGCTCAGCGACTTAGCGGAAATGAGATAACGATTTAATTTATAGAAATTATATTGATTTTTCATCTATTGACGATGTGTCTGTGACAGCCATAATTCTGGGTCTCTGGATCTTAATTATATCCTCCACCCTTATCTCAAGGAGGGTAGATGTGTCTCCGCCTCCTGCATATACTTCCCCATTTATTGCAGCTAGTTCAGAGTCAATTATGGTATCTATTGGTATCCCAATGGGAGGGACGCCGCCGGCCTCGTAACCGGTCAATTCAGCGACTTCGCTCCTAGTGGCTAGCCTCACCCGCCTAACTCCAAGCAGTTTAGCTAACTTAGATTGATTCACTCTCCGGGACCCAAGCAGCACCACTGCATGCGGCTTTCCCTCATTATCTATGAATACAACGGTCTTCACTATTCTACTAATCTCCACGCCTAATGCGGTTGCCGCCTTCATTGATGTCGCGGCATCCCCTGCTGGGATTAATCGCGCCCTTATCCCATTTTCCCCAATTAATTTAGCCAAGTCACTGGGCCCCCTCACTCAAGTCCTCCCCGGGACAAGTATCCGCGGCGCCATATCACCACAATGGCTACCGCGGCCACTATGGCGATTATTACCGCGATTAGTATTATGGAGTAGGCGCTCGCGGTTATATTGGCCGGCGTAGCATTGATGTATATGTGCCCACTTGACCCAGTTATTATGTAGAGGCTCCCGCTTATTGAGTACTGGTAATCGCCGTCGGGCAGCGAAATGATGGCTGTCGGCCCAGTTTCGCTGAATGCTTGATCCAGGTACTGGCCATTGAATTCGCCCCCCGTGACCGTGATGCTCCACTTCTGGGTGCCCAATAATCCAATGTGGTTAACGGTGATATATACATTATAATAGGCAGTGCTGTACGAGAAGCTCGCGTTCCCGGGCTTGCCGTTCACGATCGCTGTGGTCGATGATGGGGAGGGAAGCAGGGCATTGCTGTATGCCCCGTACTGGGCTTGGGACGCCGTCACGGTGTAGGACCCATCCGGCACATATATGGTGGTGGTGTTGGGTAACTTAATTGGGATATCGCGGGTCACCGAGGTCCCGTTGAAGTCCTTGCCGCTTATCGTTATTGTTGCGGAGGCACCGCTTAAACCATTCGCGCTTAGGGTTAATGGGTACTTGAGCAGCACATAATTGACAGTCACATTAACGCCGCTTCCCCAAACGCTGAATCGCTCGCTCGCCGAAATGGGCGCCGCTACATTCAAGTAATTCCCCTCCACGGCATTGCCCAGCTTTATGCTATATCTGCCATTCGGTAGCTTCAGGTTGAGGGGCCCCGTTGCGGATTGATTGATATGCACGGTGGAGCCATTTATAGTGCTCCCCATTATGGTGACTGGGTAAGTTAATGTGGATGAATTAATACCTATGGTGACTGGGTAAAGCTGCAGCGCGTACTTCACTATATTAATTGGACCGGCCCTGCCGGCCGCATTGCTTGATGTGTAGCCGAATGGGATGGTGGCGTTATATAGATAGTTTCCCTGCGGCGCATATATTATTATTGATTGACCGGCCCTAAGCACAGCGGCGAGGCCCACTGGGTTCCCCGTTAACGTTGCTCCAGCGAAGATGAGTCCCCAAGTGAAATTCCCCCCCAGCCCCTCCTCCCTGAATATCATAGACTCGGTCGGTATGAAGATTCCGCCGGCCCCGCTCAGCGTCACTGTGCCCGTGACTACGGGGATGGTGAAGTTGGGGAAAGTCACGTAGTACCCATATTCCCCAATGGGTAGGTAAAGCAACACTGAGGAATTACTTGTGGTAATTGACTCCCCATTTGATAAGTGAATGCTCCACTTGAATCCAGTGACTGGGCCTATGGAGACGGTTAATGGATATGTGGGTATGGTTATGGTCACCGTGGAGTAATGAATCACGAAGTCACCTATGCTTATGGGGTAAGTCGTGTTGGAGGGTAGGTAAAGGTATGCATTATAGATGCCGTTGGGTAGGTATATGGTGGCGTTGGGCCCATGGAACCAAGTCGGGGGAGCGCCGTTGAGGCTCAGCCCCCACGTGGAGTTGCTTCCCGTAACTATGGTGACGGGGTAATTACCAGTGGTGCTGGGCAAGTATCGAATCACATCTATGGAGCCTCCCGGCGGGGTCGATGATAGGGAGAGGTATATGCGTTGAGTGTATGGGTTCACGGCAACCGAGACCGGGTGGTTCTGGACAGGTATCTGGACCGCCGTGTCGTAACCCATGGACAGGAACACGGCATACAGGGATTGACCGCTAACTATGTACAAAATGTTATGAACGGGATCCAGCGCAATGCTTGATCCCCCTATCGGTATTGTGCCGACCACGTTGAAGCCATTAACCACATAAGTGGCTCCACCCGTCAATATATATACTGCCCCCGTCCTATTATTGATGACGGCCTCAATGGGGGGAGCCGGGAGGTGCAGCACATACAATACTTGGCGAGAGGTGGCGTTTATCATGGTTACCGTGCTCGTGCCTTGGGATAATACATACACCACGTTAGTGGTGGGGTTAATCGCTATTGATGTTGGGGACCAATCTATGGATGGGGATGAACCCATTATGAACAATTCATAACTGGTTCCGCTTATTATGGCCAACTTATTGCTTGTGGTAGCGGCAACATACGCTGTGCCGGTCAATGGGTTTACGGCGACCGAGACGGGCGTCCAGGGCAGGGGAATAATTGTAGTTGATCCGCTGGGGTAAATCACGGCCACCTCATTCTGTTGGGGGCACGTCACGTAAAGAACATTGGTGGCGGTATTAACCGCTATATCGGATGGAGATTGGCAAATAGTGACATTGGCAACGGACTTCCCGCTCAAGCTTACTTGGTAATACCCCTGAGGATTAAGCGCATATAGGTACCCCGTGTATGGATTGATCGCCAATACGTTGACCCCTGGATATGAGTAAAGCGATTCATTGAACAGTACCGCATAGGTCACATTGAATTGGGCCGCATGGATCGCCGCTCCAACAGCCAAAAGCGATAAAACGAAGAGCAAGTATCGCATGCATCCTGGATATAACAATAATATTTAAGCATTACAGAAATGGAGGTTAAGGAGGCGGAAAGCCTCGCCTTTTGCGTGGATGGATAACGCATACGGATTAACAATTACCATCAAAGGAACCGCAACTCAACATTTAGGGATCAATTAAACAACCCGACTCCCTCCCCATCCATAAGGGCGGGGTAGTTTACGAAAGAGTTTTATATAAGAGAATGAAATAATTTCGTATGAGCGAGGAAGTTATATGTCCAAAATGTGGACATGTTAATAAAAAAGGGAGATTTAAACTCGAAGAGTGTGAGCTGTGCGGTTTCCCATTCAAATTAACGGACAGGTTTCCCACACCGGAAACAGTGCTCTATCAAATTCCTCTGGGAACTTTTAGGTCCGGTTTCGGACCTGTCCTGGTAACTGATCAGAGGTTCATCTTTTATCTCACCCATTATCCTGAACCATTGGCAGAAATGTCTATTGGAGTTGGTATGGTAGATACAGGAAATACTCCTTTTGGACAGGTAGGAAGGCGCCTTGTTTTGAGCGAGATTACAAATTCTAAACAGCTAGAACTATCTCCGCGTGGAGGGTTTAGGTTGAAGAAGGACGCAATAGTAGTTAACAGGCCGCTTACGGACATAGCGCAGGGATATATCAGATATACAGAAAATAAACTATTGGCTAGGACTTATAATACCGTAAGGTCGGAATTTTTCCTTGGTGCCGAAAAAGTTGATGTAGTAGAGTACGGGATGTGGACTGATAAGAAGAAGGAAGGACCATGGTTTCATCACAGCGGTATATCAGTAAAAGTGAAGAGAGGATTAATTCGTGCCGACCTTCCAAACATCGTCTTTTATTTACTTGATGGAGAACAAACCCTTGAAATGGTGAAGCAGCATCCTGCCTTTTCCGGCTTAGATATAGAGTATAAACCTTTACAGCAATAATATGCGTTATTTTCAATTTTACTCTATTAAACGTTAACAGAACCCCAAATTATAAGGGACGTTCAGAAGTTCAAGGTCATCACACTCTTTAACGTCGTAGAAGACATTTGATAAATGTGTTAATCCATATATCGCAGAATCTACAAAAGAATTGAAATCTATTAGTGATGAGAAGATAATATGTCGAGTTGAGGACCAAGCAGAACCTTGGGAACATTTTAAAAAATCCTTAATGGCTTAAGCTTGATGCACCTGTGCATATACATGCGGCTTCAAGCGACTTCGATCCAGGAAATGATGTTGGGTAATAAACATTGCCTGCGGCATCCATGCCAATCCACGGCCAGTTAGAAAGTACCGTGGTGAATGGGCAATCATCAAGCGCATAGCCAGCCTGAACATATGACTGAGCTGCGTATGACCCTACGCCTTGAGTTTGGCCTGGCGCGTTTGACGTACATAGCGCAAACCCAGAACCTGGGTATGAGCTACCATCAAGAATTATACTATTAACCTCCTGATAAGGCTCTATGAAGAACCAACCCGCTGCAGTGGTATTTGCGGCTACCCGGCCTCCTACGTACCATAAGGCCGAATACCATTCAAAATAAACCTGTATGCTCGGATCCGATGTGCCCGGTAATGGTACGTTGAACTTTTCGATTGTAAAGGTGCCGACCGGTACTAATGTGAGGCTCCCGGCCTTAGTTTCGGGGTATATTATCTTTACTGTTACTGAGGCTATCGGCCTTGAGACTACCGTGTATAACTTATAATCCTGTGCGTTATTAAATTCGTATACGTAGATCTCGTTGTCGTGGATAACGATTGAGGCGAGTTCGTACCTAAAGCCGCTAGGTAGCTTAAACGTGGCCAGGGTATTGTTGAACGGTTTAACGTTAACCACCGGGTATGGCGGTTGTTCCAATGTGACGAAGCCTTTCAGGGCGCTCTTATACGTGTTATTTATCGCTTCATACATAAGTGAGGGCGGTGTGGAACCATCGCTGAAATTGGCGACGACCCCAAAACTTTGCACTGGCACGGCTGAGTCATAGACTTTCATGGCTTTCGTGGGCGACCATAGGCCTAATACCACGGCAAGCATTAATCCCAACAAGGCTAACGTACCAATTATTATGGCGACCCCATACCTCTTCGCGTTTTGCCCAGCCATATGTGTTATGTTGATGCACTACTTTTTATTTTTTTTCGAGCTTGTTTATTTAAAAATAACAACTTCCAAGGATAAATGATAGAGAAGTATCGTAATCGGTTTTGATTATTTAATGAATTATCAATGATGCTGTGATTGCATTAATCTATTAGTTCCATTTCTATTTTTATGTTCTCGGACATCCCAATCATCATCAACTCCTCAGCGCCAGATTATTCCAATGCATTACAAAGGCACTAATTGAATTTCCGCGTTGCATCGAAAATAATGGCTCGTTAATGGCCTTCATGCCTTCGATAAATAATTTCGAAATTGAATACCAGGTTAATGAATTAAAAGACTTTACTGAAATGGGGGTTAAGGGGGCGGAAAGCCTCGCCCTTCAGGGCGGGGAGGAGGTCAGTTCCATCTATAAGGGCAGAAGTACAAGAGGATGGGGAAGATTTAAGATAAAATACATTTGCAGGCCGCGGAACATGCATTAAAAATCCCCATTATAGCGGCCACGGGAATCCATAAAACAAACCTAAATCTCATACTAACAAGGCAGTTGGCAAATATTAGCCCCAATAACCCCAATCCCAATATCTCAGGAAGATGAGGCGCCCCTTAACTTTACCGAGGCCATATATGTGCTGAGGCTCAAGTTTTTCTCATCGCCTAGCCTCGTTGAGGGGCCATAGCCTTACTTGCCCCAGTCCCAAGGTAGTGGACCTACCAATTCCGTAGAATCTACAAAAGAATTGAAACACAAACGGGGTAATACCCCGATCCATTCCGATCCATCCGCAGAATCTACAAAAGAATTGAAGCAGATCAAGATGCTTTGTTGGACTTAATGCTACTACCGGCAGTACTTTATGGATAACAAAATTGCCTGGCTATATAGATAGCATGAGTAGTCTCAATTATTACGTAGGACCTAATGGTACAGTACTCTTTATAGCAGGATTTACTCTTTTGAAATATCCTTATGGAATACTAGTAGCAGTAAACTCTGAAAACGGTAAAGTAGTATGGCAATCTCAATTACCGTCTACATATGTACCATTTAATACGGGTATGGGAGATTCACCTGCTACTGTAATTCAAAGTAGTGGAATAATATTAAGGATACTATAGCTAATTTCAGAAATGGCACTGTGGATACTGTAATGTTTGCGGTGAATGCTACTAATGGAAACATGTTATGGGCTATTAATCTTGGTAGAGGCTACGTTTCTCCAGCTTTTAAAGCATCAATGATTTTAGCTAATGGAAACTACGCATATGTAGGAATACCTTCGCTCGGAAGTGTCGCTAAAGTATCTATAGCTACAGGGAAAATAGTATGGGAGACAAGATTACCAGATTTAGGTATTCCTCCAACATTACCTGGCGGTCCTAGAGGTGCTCCAGTATATTATCATGGACTACTATGGGTAGCTGATGGAAGTCATATCTATGTACTTAATCCTGGCTCTGGAAAAGTCATAACAATGTATTATGTCGGAGGAAGATTCGGTATAGTAGACCCAGTAATATCTGGAGGTACAATATTCTTGATAAATTCATACGGATGGGTAATTGCAATACCTCTAAGTCAAATATATCCTGACTGGAATAGTTAGGTAATATTTTTTTTACTACAACATTTTTTCCTGAAATATCTAAAAATTTATACATTTAGGAACGTATTTTTAAGATACCTTTTTAAGATACATCAGTATCGGAAATATATGACTAAAGTATTATTTCTGATAATGTCGGACGATACTAAATTCGATCTAGGAATTAGAATAAGTTATATATAGTTTTAAAAATAAGCGATATGATGAGATGAGGGTATTATTTTTTGGACCTAGTCAAAAAAGATTAATACAGTTAGACGGCGATATAAAGTCAATGTTTCATGAATTATTACAAAATAAGATTGTAGATTCTGCATGTATAGGAATAGCAGAGAATTATGAAAATAAAGCCTAATTCAGAGAGTCTAGAGATATCGTTAATGCCTACAAGTGAAAGGGTAGCGCATTTTATAAGGGAAGGCTATGAAATAATATCTTTTTAAATTTTTGTACTATATTAAATATTTATGATATAGTTAATAACTCTTAAAACTATATTGATATATTAATAATTATGATATTCAGATATGTATTGAGTAAGAGTGGAGGATGTCTAACCTATATTTTTGGTTGTACTCAAGCAGGTGAATTATTTGTGGTTGATCCAAAATATGACGTATTGAACGAAATAATTAAACTTAGCGAAGATCTTGGAATGAAAATTTCCTATATAATAGATACTCATACTCATGCAGATCATATTTCTGGAGTAAGGAAATTGCAGAGTTTAACTAACGCTAATATATATTATAATGAATACTCCCAGATAAAATTCCCTTCTGAAAGAATAAAAGACAGTGAAGAGATAAAGTCAGGGAATGTAAAAATAAAAGCCGTTTATACTCCAGGCCATACACCGGATAGTATGTCTTTATTAATATATGATAAGAGAAGAGATGATAGTTGGACAGAGCCTTGGAGTATGTTAACTGGAGATACTCTATTTGTAGGTTCTGTAGGTAGAATAGATATAAACAAAGATAATTCAGAAGAGAATTTATATTACAGTCTTCAGAAAATTAAGAAGTTCCCAGATTATGTAGAAATTTATCCATCGCATACATCTGGTTCAGTATGTGGACTAGGAATTAGCGGAAAACCTAGCTCTACTATAGGATTTGAAAAAAGATTTAATAAATTATTTAAGATTGACAATAAGGAAGAATTTATAAAACAAATAAATCAAATGAATTTAGAAAAGCCAACAGAATTTGAACGTAATATAAAAATAAACCTAGAAGGAATGATTTAAAAAATTATGTCTGAATTTTCTTCCATATACCTCCTTCTTCTACCCAATTATATCTTTGTTTTCCCTCTTCCTTATGTATAGAAATTTCAGTCACCTTTAGATTACCTTTATCTTCTTTGACAAAGAAGTCTAGATCATACATTTTTCCTTCAGTAGACTTAAAATCTGCACACACAAAATATTCGTTTTCTGTAATTTTAGATAGTCTATCTTTGTGCACTTTCTCCAGATCTAATGCTAACGGTTTATTCGAAACTGGATCATAAATAGAAAAATGACCTCCTTTTAGTTGGGAATCCGTTTTAACGAGATCCTCAACTGTTTTAGCGATATTATCTAAACTTACACCTTTACCTGGGTGTTCTCTTGTTGGATGTTCTGAATGTTCTTTTTTAGGGTGTTCTGGCATGTTAATTACTATAAAATGAATACTTATAAACTTAATTAACTATATATAGTTAATTAAGTTTACATATTCTTAGTAATATGTTTGAAAACGTTAACGTCTATTATAAGAAATATGGAGATAAGTTGAAATGTACCTACAATTAATAGTGCATAGTTAAATCCAAAAAATGAGTAAAGCAATGGCAAAATTAAGCCTGCAACTCCGTATCCACTATCACGGTATAGTCTATAGTACCCTAATGCTTTACCTCTAACTGATTCATGTATTTCATCATTTACCAAAGCTATTAGATTAGGGTATATCATGCTCATTCCAATTCCTTCCATTATAGAAAATACTAAAGGATAAACAGTGTAGTGAAAGAAGCCTAAAAACATAAGAAAGAAACCTATTGTGATAATTAGTCTTCGGTTAGAAATATCAGCTATATACCCGAATAATGGTTGTAATACTGCCCATGTCAATGTATAACTTGCTACTATAACTCCTATTAAAAATAAACTATAATGCAGCAGTAGTAAATATGTTGGTATTAATATGAAAAATGACGAGTCTACAAATTTTTCTAGTAATCCGGCTATACTTGTTTTCGTTATAGACGAATAATTGATTTTTGTTTTTCCTATTATTGGATCTTTTAATATTTTTTTTTGTATCTATTGCTAAGATTGACGAAATAAGGGCTACTATCGCAACTGTGAAAGTAAAAACGTAACTAAGACGAAAAATATAAGTGGCAAAAAGGTTACCTACTGCAACACCGAAATATCCAGACATTTCATTAATTCCAGTCGCTAATCCAGCTCTACTTTTCCCACTAATATCTATTTGCGAAGTTACTGTTGTTGTCCAAGTTAATGCTTGATTTATAGCTAAAAACACAGTAATGATTATAATTGAATATATATTAACATAAAAGAATAATATTATTGAAGATAAAGCTGCTATCCAACCTATTATAAGTACCAATTTTCTACCTAAGTCATCAGAAAGTTTACCTGCTAAATAATTAAATCCTCCTTTAATAAAACCAAAGATTACCAATGGCAAAAATATAGACAAAGTTACAGCAATATCTATATGTCTTTCTATTACTGGGATGACAATTCTTAATGTTCCTAAATATAATCCTGTAAAAAAGACTAAAATGGTAAACAAAATAAATTGCCTATTCATAAAAAGATATATTTAAAAATATAAAAATCAATTATTCACTATGAGTAGTGAATTGAGATCTAATTTAGAAGACATAGGGCTATCTTTATATGAAAGTAAAGTATATCTGTCTTTATTACAGCTGTGTAGCGCTACTATGAGGGAGCTATCAGAGAAATCCGAGGTACCTTATCAAAAAATTTACGAAGTTACAAGATCACTTGAGAACAAAGGATTAATAAAAATTATAGAAGGAAAACCTAAGAGAGTAAAAATCATTGATCCTTCTATAGCTTTAAAAACATACAAAGACAAAATAATGTCAAGATTTGATAATTCTATTTCTAAGATAATTTCGTTCTGGAGTAAAGAGAGGAAAGGAGACACAGGGCGTAGTCACCATGTTGCTGGTAAAAGAACAATAATTAAGATAATAAAGGAATTTATGGAAAAAAGCAGAAAAGTAAAGATAGTTTATGATAAACCACCAGAATGGTTAGTAAGAATGATTAAACAATATAAGGGAGATTTAACATTCATTACTTCTCAAAATATAGATATAAATGCAAAAATTAAGCTAGTTAAAGATATACAATCAAGATTTATAATTTTTGATGATTCTTTACTTGTAACATTCAATAAAAACGAAGAAGGAGACGAGATAATTATAGATTCTTGTAGAGGCTGTATTATTCAAGCTTCTGAACATTTTGATTTACTAATAAATTCAATAATTCCTAAAAAAGAAATTCAATTATAAATTATTTTCTTCCCTCATTTTCTTTAATGCAGAATTTCTTAGAACATATTTTTGAACTTTACCAGTAGCGGTCATCGGAATTGATCCGAATTCTACAATCTTAGGGCATTCGAAATAAACAAGCCTTTCTTTACAGAATTTTATAACTTCATCAGCAGTTAAACTAATGCAGAATCTACAAAAGAATTGAAACTAATTCGTGAATTGTGTTTCATGTGGATTATGTTGAGCCAGTAGAATCTACAATAGAATTGAATATTAAGTCGAAATCCATTGATAATGAAGATGGATGACTTAAATAGAGACTTTTCTTATTTATGGTATTTAGATTCAATTGCAGAAATTAGCCTAGGTTATTTTCTAACATGGTATCTCTTAGGAATAACAGAATTAAGCTTCCAATATAAAAACCTTAGATAGGATAATAACAGAATTCTGATATAAAAATCCTTTATAAATAATGACATAGCGTAAGAACTACCCCTCATAGGGTTTTATACATAATGTATTGATAGGAGTTGCAAATAACACATCCCCATCCATTCATAGGGGAAGATCCTCTTCGCCTCCTCCAGCATACTCCTCTCGATCTCAGAGACCGTTTCGTTTAATAGTGCATCCCCAAATTACGTTGGGGACGAGTGCGGTCATGTCGTGATGGGGGTGAAGATTTCATGATATGACCTAGCGCTCATCCCATTTTAATGTTACCAGTATAGGATCAATTAAGTCACTTTTATTCTAAGAACTAAATGAAAATCACAATGGAGTCCTGGCTTGCTATTTATGATTAATGTTAAGTTTATTGTTAAATGTTAAAAATATTTTTGACAAATTTTACAAAGTTCAGGGTTTCAGGGGAACGTAAAACCTCGCCCCACAAGGCGGGAAGGAGGTCAGTGGATTAGAATCCTCTATATTATTTTACTATATTTTATATAATTACGGAAGAGAATAATAATATTTTTTGGTAATATGGTTTCATTATTATTTAGTGGCTTAATTTGAAGCCCTTATATTCTGTTCCATTAATTAAGTGATCAGCAAATCTTCTGGCTTGTTTAAATATGTCCTGCCTATGTTGATTAATTGATGCTAATGCGGTTCTTAGAATTGCTTCAATGCTCTTTTCCTCACCCTTGTCTAGTCCAATCATTATTGTAGGATTTTTCCTGGCTATCATTAGCATTTCTCTATCAATTAATGGTCTGAATTCCTCCATTAAGTCAAATACGAGGCTCATGCGTCCAGGTCTTGGTCTATGTATGAAGCCTATATATGGATTCAGCCCCACGGCAAAGATGGCCCTCCAAGCCTCTTTTCGAAGCAAGCCATATCCTATATTTAGGGCTGAGTTGAATGGGTCTATTGAGGAGCCTGGAGGCAAGTTGAACCTCTTTAGCCTCGTCTTGAATCCCAGTTGCCTTGGAACTAAGAGCCGAATGCCTCTCCAATAAAGACGAGCAGCCTCCGCCTCCAGATTCATCACCTCATCTACATCATTAGATTCATTAAGCCTAGCAATTACCTTATTAATACCATCTGCTGTATTCCTCAAGTCATACTTCTCCCGAGGGATTAATTTACTTAGATAGCGTAAATTATTTTCCTGATTACTTAACTTGGCGGCGGCAAGAGCTCTAGCGATTCTTATCCTCCTCTCTTTATTGAGATATGCCCTAAATTGAGAATGCCAAAGCCTTAGGAAGGAACCGTACTGAGCCGGCACCAGTCTAGCCACTGGTCTCCAATTATCCATTATAACCACATCCACGCCATTCTTCGCTGCCTCTATTAATGCTGAAATGGATGTTGTGGAGCCAGGCACGGCGAAGATTATTGAATCCAACTCGACGGGGGACAACTCTATCTTCTTCTTTAGGACTCGTTTACCCTCCTCCTCACCCGTCACCCACAGTATTATTACTCCCCTTCTTAACCTTAAGGTTGATCCCCACTCGTCCACTACCAGCGTCTTTCTTTGTGCCACAGTAAGATAAATAGGGACACCAGGTATTACACTTATCGGGCATGCCCGGATCAATGCCGTCCTCAATTATCTTGATGCGCCTATCCCTCTCATGTATGAAATCAAGCCTTAATTGATCGCTGATCGGCACTATATTCTCATGCAGGTAAATATTGTCTCCCTGTGGATCCACGTAAATAAGTACTCCAAAATCAATTGGTGTCTCCCATTGGCTCTCCATTGCTAATGCATAGCCGGCCAACGCCGTCCTGTGCCACTCGTTTGGTGATCCGGTCTTAATCTCAATAGGTATATATGGAAAGAGCACTCCATCTATCCGTATGCCCCGCGTCAATCCTATGAGGGACCCATCTATCATGAACTCAACGCTTATTGGTATTACTGAATTAATTATGCTCTCAAGCGATGCATATCTAGATACTGTTCTGGCCTTATCCAATGCGCCCGAGTATGTTGATGTGGCTTGATCCCAGAAGGACCAGAAAACCATATCAATGAATTCCTCATCCAACTCCCACTGCTTGCCCTTAATTAATTCGCCATATATCTTCTCGCCCTTCATCCTCATAGCATCAATGAAGTCCGATCCCTTTATTACTCCTCCATACATTAATCGTTTAGCGGTTCTTATGGTGGCCTCATACGTTAAGTGGACAATAGCGCCGCGCTGCATTAGGGCATTATCGCCGGGCTTCACATGAGTCGATAATTTAATGTAGGTATCCCGCCCCGTGCCACACATCCCGCCGGCCACATCTGATATACTGAGCCTAATATTTGAATCGCTAATTAGGGGTGGCTCGCTCCATCTCCATCCCCTTAACTCATCGCTCACGAACTCCTTTGGCCGCCGGTTGAATTGTCGGCTTAGCCTAGTGGAGTCTTCCAATGTATAGAACACTAAAATTTTCACAAATAACTCTCGTTTAAATTTAACTGCTATATTTATATAATAAAAATAGACGAAAAATATAAATAAATCATTGATTACTTAACCAAGTGATACTATATCTATTGGTAATTTATGACATAACAGATAATGCGTTAAGGGGACGAGTCGCTGACTTCCTCAAAAGCCAAGGATTAACCAGGGTTCAGCGGTCGGCATTCATGGGCCCTGCCGTTCCATCCCTAGCCAGAAACGTGGAGGCAGGAATAGCCAGATTAATACGGGGAAAAGAGGGCGAAATAAACGTGCAACTATACTTACTTACCCAGGCCTGCTTTAATTCCAGGATAATGATGGGGAACCTAACCTATGATGAGGAAGACGAGTCGGGGCTAGTGACTTAACGATGAGCCTATGGGGCACATGGCTCTATAATTACAGTTAGGGCACTTCCTCTCATCAACCTTAGCCTCATTAATGCCGCCACTAATGACGTGCTTCATATCCATAATTACATTCCTTAATCTACGCCTTAATTCCCCGGTAATCAATATTCTAAACATGTGGCTCCCCTTTCTCTCAACGTAGTAAAGGATCCCCATCTTGACCGGGTATCCGGCGCTCTCCAGAAGCATAGCATACGCCGACAATTGAATAACGTGAGCCGCCTTAGGCCTACTTGGCTCGCTCCACTTAACATCAAGAGGAACATAATCCCCAAACCTAGTCACTAGAACGTAATCCACTACTCCCCTCAATTCACCATTTTGAAGCGGCATTCCCCTAATCACCTTAACCGCATTAATGAGGGGAATCACAGATGAAATAATGCCCTCCCTTTCCACCTCGGAGCCATACATCATGTACTCGGTTTCTGTTTCCCTTAAGCCCAACACGTGAGTCATATAAGTTATTGCGGGGCAATAAACGTGATTCTTAACATCAGTGGCCGTGAATAATGGGGTCATCTCCATCATTCCTCTTTGTTGAGGGGGTATAGCTTTACTTGTCCTAGGCCTAGGGTGGTGGATCGCCCAATGCCTGTTAGTGAAGCGAATCGAAGAAGTTTAACATAATCAGCCGCTCGCTCCTTATTCTTGCTGGTTAGGCGGTAAATTATCCACCCAGTGAAGCCTCGCTCCTTTACCCCCATGTTAATCGTGATTGCGTGAATGCGGTGATCAATCTCCCGCAGCTCCAGCGGCGCGTATTGGGGAAGCGATGGTGATAGGTGATCATCGCCGTACATGCTCCATCTCCATACCATGTTCCAAATCACTAATTGAGGCAGTGGGTATAGGGCGTTAACGCTCTCCCTCAGCCTTAGGCGAGCCGGCTTCGGATACTGCAACAACACTGGCACTGGGAATTCAAGCTTAACGCTGCTCCATGCCTCTTCGCTTCCCAATTCATTAGAGGCAATCATCTCGACGCCGCTTAACTTGACAGTGACTTCCCCATAGCCATAAATCCTGAAATTTCCATCCAACTCCATCAATTCGCCCAATGCATTGCCATCATCTATGCCCAGCCTAGCCGCGTTTTTCGGCGAGTCTATGAAGGTTATGTAGAAGTAATACTCCTCTCCTCGCCTCAATATGAGGGGAACCCCCTTCCCCTCGTTCCAAAGGGCTCGTTCGCCCCTATATATCATGCTCATCTTAATCGGCTTCTCCGGGGCCCTGGCCAGCGGGGAATTATCACTGATCAATTTCGACAATTGTGATTCGGCTCCAAACTTGCTTAGCAATAATTGCTTAATCACCTTGGAGGAAAGCGATTGAATAATGATATCGCGTAACGCGACTAATCCATACTTGATCCTCACTATTGTGAACACTTCACTAAGGAGGAGAAGCTCCTTTATAAGCATAAAATCCATCGAATATATGGCCCACATGCCGCAAATATTAGGCGCTGAATCCGGGTCCCTCCACGGTGTTCCCATCATTGCTTGGTCCCCAATGCTTTTAAATGGGGATTCCCCTATGGTATCATGAAGGATATATTGACTAGGCTACATGAGGCGCATGGCCGGGAAGTGGAGAATGCATTGCTCAAGTACTTGGCCATAGATGCCGCT
>Ga0080003_1000871_pt1 | contig 17985 bp, 17 predicted proteins | sample JossMetagenome_FD_69206 | JGI IMG/M metagenome (GOLD analysis project Ga0080003, IMG submission 69206) | Hot spring microbial communities from Joseph's Coat, Yellowstone National Park, USA - JC2_E (SPADES assembly) (version 2) | ecosystem: Environmental > Aquatic > Thermal springs > Hot (42-90C)...
AGGTGTAGACGAGATGCCCCGTTTGTGGCTCTGAAACTACAGACATCGACATATTCGACCTAACGAAGCTAACTCTAAGAATAAGACCCGATTACGTTATTGTAGGGGAAGCTAGGGGGCAAGAAATTCAATTCTTGTTTCAAGCTTCTGCTTCTGGGCACGGTTCTTTCACAACTTTTCACGGAGACTCTGTCGAAAGTGCAATCGCGAGGATGACTACTGAGCCTCTGAACGTTGGAAGGTCGCAACTTATGCTCGTGTGGTCTTTCCTGCAAGTGAACAGGGTGAGGCTTTCAAGCGGTGACGTCGTGAGGAGGGCAATCGTTTCAAAGGAAGTGAACCCTATGTCAGGGGAGCTTGCGGAAGTTTTCAGGTGGGACGCGAAAGAGGACAAACTTTACCCCGAAAGCGTTGAAGAAGTTATTTCGCGTTCTGTCAGGTTGAAGACGCTCGAAAACCTGTGGGGATGGGATGAAGCAAGACTGAAAAGCGAAATAGAAGAAAGGATGGACTTTCTGAAGAAGCAGATGTCAGAGAACAGATACGACTTGCCGTCCCTTTTCGAAGCTTTGAAGCAGTTCTACGCAAAGAAATACTACGCGAAGTAAGTGAAAGATTGCTCATGAATTTCAAATTAGTCTACATTATCCCACATTTCAAGTTCCTTCTTTATGTCGTTCGTAAGGTATTCATCCTTCCAAAGTTTTTTCTTTGCGCAGTTAATCCATTCTAAAATTTCAGAATCCATGAGTTCTGGCTTCTTTTCCTTCACCTTTCGGATAACTTGAGGGTCGTAGGTAAGGTTCTCCGCAATGATTATCGCGATAGTTTCTATTTTTTTGCGTTCGTTATCAGGCATTTCAAATTTCTATGCGACATTGCTTTTTAAAGGCCTCTATCCTTTTTGGGTTTTAAAGGAAGCGTTGCATTAAAGTTTAATGAGAAGCTTTAATTCTGCGAAAGGTGGGTTCGTGAAGTTCTCCTACTTAATACTCTTGTCTTTCGCGCTCTTCGGACTTATCGCGCCTTTGCCTGCTCATGCTTCTCTTTCAGGTCCTTTCGGTCAGGTTCAACTTTCAATGCATCAGATAGGCATGTATTCGGCAAGAGGTTCAAGAACTCCTTCTGTATTTGTGGCAGGTTCTGTTTCAATAGGAGGCTCGTGGTATTACGTGAACAATTCAGCGGTGGTTTCTAAAACGACTACTTCGAATTCTTCTTCGACTGGAGGAGGCGTGAGTGCGACGAACACAAGCGCTTCGGCTTCCGCTTCAGCTTTTTCATCTGCTACTTCTTCCACGACGGTCACTGCTACCACGTCTTCCGAAATTAATGCTCCTTTGAAATTAGTGGGTTGGGTTACGTTTTATTACGGAGAAGGCATGAATGAAACGGAACAAATGAACTTTCAGAACAGTGTGTATTACGTAGGGCAATTAGCAAATTTCACAACAAACGACGCACCTGGTCAGCCCTCGCCCTTGTATTACATGTGGAACGTGACGCCTGAAAGTTTGAACGGAACGCCGATAGGTCCTACGATTGAAGGTGTTGGAGGCAATTTCATGGCTCCTATTGACTTGTATAACACAATAATCGCTTTGCCTCAATTCAACGACACAATGCTCGAAGCACAAGCGACCGCGCCTTCGCAGGAGTACCCCGCTTTGCCTTTAGGTCCTTACTACAACCTTCTCATGGTCGTTGCAATAATAGTTTTAATACCCATTGCGTTCCTCGACCTTCTTGCCACGGACGAACGGAAGAGAACAACACTGCTCGGCGTTCTCAAGAAAATATCTGCGGGCATTCTCATAATGCTAATCTTTCCATTCCTTTACGATAAGATAGCGTACTTGATGAACACTTTGAACACTGAAATCCTCGCATACCCGACAGTCGCAAGCCAGCAAGCGTCTTGGACGATTGCACAATACAATCTTTATCAACTTGAACTTTACATGGTCTTTCCGAGCACTGTGACTGCAATTACAGTGCTCGAAACGGGTCTTCTTGCTGTTGGATACTTCGTTGTCACAGTAATCGTGTGGATCATGTCTTACATGCTGGGGACTGTGAGAATTCTACTTCTCGCGGGCATGGTTGTGATGTTCCCGCTTTCACTCGCGCTCAGGGACTTTTACTACACGCAAAAGCTCGGAAGGATCATTGAAGACACTTTGTTCGGACTAATGCTTGCTTCAATTTTGTCTTCTGTAATGCTCTCTGTGGCAACCTATCTCCTTCAAAATTGGAACACAAGCGCAAACATGTTTCGTCTCGCAGGAATTCAGCCTCAGTGGGTAGCAATAACAGCCGTTCTGACTGCAATGGTTGCGGTAACGATACTTGCCCCTTACACGAGCGCTACTTACCAGATCGTCTCTGAAACTGGCATGATCGCTGGGGGTGTAGCTTCGGCAGTGTGGTTAGGTGCTTTCTCAGGAGGCGTGACAGGATTTATGGGCAATGCATCTCACTCTGTAATGCAAAGAATTGGGACAGGATTTACTGGAGCTTTAGGTGGAGGGGTAACTCACGGGATTACTGCAGGGCTTACTGCGGTGTCCGACAAATCAGCAAAACACGCAATTTCGCACGCCACGGAAGTAATTAAGAAACTAATAAACATCGATTGAACTTTCACTTGAGAAATTTTTCGTATTCTTTCACGATTTCGGGATACTTATTTCTCAGCTCTGGGAAGCGGTTCAATGCGTCTATCACAACAACATTCGGAACCGGAACGCCTTCTGATTTTGCAAAAAGCACAGCGTTTGCGCTTCCCCGCTTAAGGAATGAAGGGTTTTCTATCATGGCGTAATAATAATGCGCTGTATCATATACCATGATTTCAAGAAGCTTGCGGCCAATCTTTTCGACGATTTCATCCAAAACTTTTTTCACTTCAGGATGAGCGCGCTCATAATTTATGTGGACAAAACCTGCGTTTCTTTCAAACATTACTCCCCTAACGCCGGCTTTTGCATGGTTTTCTATTTCACTGTACAAGGGCTGAAGTTCGTCGCGAATATCAATAAAGGAAAATTCCCTTTCGCCTTCATCTATTATAAAAGGCTCGTTGAGGATCTCTTGAATCTTCGGGTGTTTTTCTTTCAATTCGGGAAACCTGTTGAGGATGTCTTTTATTATTACGTCAGGAATAAAATATGTCCCGTTTTCTCTTTCGGTAAGCAAGTATTCTGCAAGCGAAACATCAATTTCTGAAGGATTATTCTGGAGAAATGAATAATATATTCCTATCTTCCAAATAACTTCTTCAATATGAAGAGCTCCAAGTTCTTTTAAAAGCTCCTCAATCTCCGCTTGAACCTCGGGAGGAGCTTTGTTGTAAGCATAAACTCCGGGTTTTAGAACGATTTCGGGGTATTCTTTAACAATTTCAGCCAACCTTTTCATGATTGCGTCTACACGTGAATTATCTGGAAGCTCAAATCTCCACCAACCCTTATCTTGCATATTATTATCCTGCATAATATTATTATTGTAACAAACAAAAATATAAGCACAACGTTCTCAAAAGGGAACGAAAGCTTGTTTTGGTTTTTAAAGGAGTTTTACATTAAGGTGCATGGGAAGGAAAGTAGAAGTGGATGAAGAAGACCTCAAAAAAATATTGGAGATTGTTGAGCGTTTGGAAAAGTCTATTTCGAAACTAAAAGCTTCCTGACGAGGTTTCCAAGCTCTTGGATTTCTTGCTTCAACTCTTCCATCGAGATTGACTTCTGAGCCAATTCCTGAGCGTCCAAAGGAGAGCCGCAATTAGAGCAGTAATGTTGTGAAGGGTGGTTAGGAGCGTGGCATTTAGGGCATTCGATCGTTTGCGGTTTAGGAGGTTCTAGGGGCTTTCCCCCGTAAATGTTTCTAACCACTTCCCTTAGGTCCTTTGCAGAAAGGTGCAGATAAACTGCAGGAACACGCGAGCCTATCTTCCATCCGTATTTCAAGCAAAGTTGTGATTCTGTAAAGCCTAACTTCGCGTCCCTAGTCGCAGAAGTGTGCCTGAAAGTATAGATCGTTATTTTCTTCTTGATGCCAGCATTTTTTGCCAAAATTTTTAAGGATTTCTTGCAAGCAGGGTAGCTCCACTTCTGAAACCTGTTGTGATTGCTTTTGTTAATCCATAAAGGCACATTCGTGTCTTTTAAGGGGTGAATTTCAAGCCACTGAAAGAGGAGCGAAACGGACTTGATAATAGGGATAGAGCGGTAACCTGTCTTTCCCTGCCTTATGTTTACAATTACGTCGTTTTCGTCCTTCACGATGTCGCCTACTCTCAGGTTAAGGATTTCAGCAGGTCTTGCACCTATTTCGTCCTCGAGCGAAACGAAAGCCCTAACCATCGGGTCGTTCGAAGCTTGGATCAGAGCTTTCACTTCGTCGTCGCTTAAGGTAGTCTTCGTTTCCATTTCGTTCGGCTTGATTGTTTCTTTAAGCCAAGAGACTTCGGGAGGGTATGTATGGTTTCTCCTCAATTCATCGTATTCTTCGGGTTTTGCGCGAAGCCACTGGTAGAACCTTCTCAGAACGATGATGACCCCCTGAACCGTTTGTGGCGAATAACTTTGCGAGTTAAGCCAAGTGAAAAACTCTTCGATGTCCTTTTTCTTTGCTTCCTTAAGGGTGACTTTAAGGTGCCTTGATACGAGCTTAAAGTGAATTAAGTATTTGTTGACCCTTGCTTTGCTTAACCCTTGCGCTTCTATGACTTTCACAAACGCCTTGATGAGCTCTGCATCCTCTTTCTTTTCAAGCGTAGCAAGAGAATTGAGCATCGTTTCGACCCTCCTTTCGCTGTCATATATGTCGTCCTTCACATTATGATAATTAGAACGCCCTTTAAAAGCCGAGGGATACATAACCTCAGACCTAGTAGCCTCGGGCGGGATTTGAACCCGCGACCTTCGCCTTACCAAGGCGACGCTCTAACCAACTGAGCTACCGAGGCTTATATTGTGCATCGCTATGAGGTCTTTCTTGAATGCTGTTAATTCTTCTGGTATTTTTAAATTTATTGGGTCCTTCAAACTTTTTCCGCTAGTTTTCTTCATGTTCCAGACGTAGTGGTTAAATTCAACCAGTTTTTCTGTCAATGGTGAATAGTCCTGACTAAGCGCTATTTCTGAAGGTGATGGGTAGGGCTCTTCATGAACGTTTTTACCATAAGCGTTTTTGTAAATATAATACGTAACAAATGGCAAATACGGTGCAATCATCTTCAAAAGCATTCCTAAAATCATGTTCATTGTATAAATTGATGAAGATCTTTCTGATTCAGTAAATTCACCTTCATTGTATAGGCGCGGTTTTACCATTTCCAAATAGTGATCTGCGTAAATGAACCATGTAAAATCCCTAATGGCAGTAAAGCTCTTATTAAACGCATAATTGTCATTCATTTGGTTCACCTCTGAGACAAGCTTTCTGAATTCAGACAATATCCACTTATCAGTTGGTGTAAGCACAAACTCATTGGTTGCTGTGAACGATTTAACAAACCTTGATATGTTAAGGAGTTTTGTAAGGAACTTACCTGCTGACTCGATCCTATTATAGGAACATTTGACGTCCCCTTGAGTTATATCACCTTCTAGAAACACCCATGACCTAAATGCTTCTGCTCCATACTTTTTTATAATGTCCATTGGATCTATTACGTTGCCTTGGCTTTTGCTCATTTTAAATCCTTTTTCATCTACTACATGCATGTGTATCCATACATCCATAAATGGCCTTTCACCAGTAATCAGATATGATTTCAAGAGTGTAAAGTAAAGCCAGCTTCTAACTATTTCCTTTCCCTGTGGTCTAAGGCTTACGGGAAAGTTCCTTCTGAAAAATTCTTTATCCCACAAGTAACCGGATATATATAATGGTGTGTTGCTTGAGTCAAACCAGGTATCAAAAATTCTCGTCTCCCCAACAAACTCTTCACTCCCGCATTTGGGACATTTTTCTACTGGCGGCTTTTCTGCCCATGGTCTATAGTATTTTCCCGCGGGGGGCACATATGGGGTGCCACATCTTTTACAGTACCATACGGGTATTTCTGTACCATAGTACCTGCGCCTTGATATTACCCAGTCATCGGTCAAAGAGTCTATCCATCTAGTTAAAAGCTCAGAGCTTTCTGGCGCATAAAATTTCATCAGTGAAGAATATTTTTTTAGTTCATCCTTAAAATTTACCTGCTTTAGATAAAGCTCCTTACGGGGTATAAATTCTATTGGCGTTTTGCTTCTCCAGCATATCGGTGTTTCATGCTTTATCTGCTCTTCTCTGACTATTATTCCCATGTTTCGTAGGTCATTTACTATAGCTTTGCGTGCTTCTTTAACCTTTAATCCGCTGTACTTTCCTGCACTGTTATTCATAATGCCATTTTCATCTATTAAGAACGTTGGTGATAAACCTAAGTCCCTAAAAACCATGATATCTCCTCTATCCCCAAAGCTGCATATCATGACGAGCCCTGTTCCAAATTCCTGTTTAGCGTATGGATGCGGCAGTATCGGCACCATGCGCCCATAGATGGGCACCTGAGCTTGTTTGCCCCTATATGGCTCATACCTTTTGTCTTCTGGATTATATATTATTGCCTTACATGCGCCAAGCAGCTCTGGTCTCGTCGTCGCAACAACTAGACTGTCCTGATCCTTAACATCGAACCTGATATAATAAAGCATGGTGTTGCCTTCTTCATATTCCACTTCTGCATCAGATAGGGATATCTTGCAATCTGGGCAGTAATTTGAAACTTTTTCACTTTCATATATGAGCCCCCGGTTAAAAAGTTCAATAAATGTCTCCTGTGTAAGTTTCCTGAATTCCGGGTCATCTGTCTCATACATTGCTCCAAGGGCGTAATCCTTTTTATAACTGTTAAAACTGATTCCCAGTAACTTAAAGGAGTTTGTTGAGGCAGAACTGTACCTGTCGAGCATTTCTTTGCATTTTGATATAAAAACGTCCCTTGGGGTGCTCCTTACGTTTAGCTTCAGTTCCTTTTCAACCTGAACCTCAATTGGAAGGCCGTTTCTGTCAAGGCCCAAAGGAAATAATACATCAAAACCGCGCATTCTTTTGTATCTGGCAATAGCATCCATGTAAACATAGGTATAGGCATGCCCAATATGTATGGGCATATTAACATAAGGAGGTGGTGTATCTATAATGTATTTTGGCTTATCATCATTTTTAAAACTGTAATGTCCTTCCCATTCATTTATTATGGAACTTTCAAGCTTGGGGTCCCATTTAGTTATTAATTCCATTTTGCCTGTACCTTAATATCACTCCGATGCCACCAAAGCTTTTAAACATCACGCCAGGCTCAGATTTTGCTGAGATTATTTCTAATTTTGCACCTATTTGGCTGGCAAGATCTGATATGTAATCTACAACATCCTCAACCTTTATTGACCACAGGGTTTTGCCGCAACTGGGGCACACTGATTGACTTGCCTGCACTTTTTCCTGATATAGTTGTGACTCCACAGTATACTTTTCAAACTGGTAACCGCAGCTCTTGCATTTTGCCTCTATTCTGTACGTATCAAGGTCTTCAGAAATGAGGATCAGCTCAGCATTTCCCATTTTTATGGCCTTAATTGATGGTTCCAGCCCATACACAGCCAATCCGTCTCGCTTTGTGGTTTCCATCATAAACCGTTCAATCAATCTTTTCTCCTTAACCAGCCTCAGATTTTCGATCAGGCTCTCACCCCTTTCCAGCGTTTCCCTTATCCCCTCTTCTCCAGCATATCCGGTGTCAACCAGCCCTATGACCATCTGCTTAAGCCTGTAATCCAGATAGTCAGCCTTATAGAAATCTTCCTTGGTCATGCCTGGACCGCTTATGATAAGCGATTTTATTGTATATTGATCTATAAAAATTGATTTGGCATGATCGGCTACCCTATGAAAAAAATCATTGATCTCATTTTCTCGAATTCTTTCGAACCTTCTGGCCGATTGCCCTCCCTGTCTGTGCTTGCTGCCCACACCGCTGGTGATCACTTCAACTGTTTCTGACCTATCTCCTGATATTATGCCGAATCCTGCTTCAGAAGTATCGACGGATATTACCCCTATAAGCTCCTCTTCCCTCAGCAGAGACTTTAGAATATCTATGTGAAAATGATCATCGCATCTGTAAAGGTAAGTCAGAACAGGTCTTGGTGGTACAATTTCATAATACTTTAATTCCTCATCAACCGGATTTTCATCTGAAGGCACATATCCACAAAATATTATTATACCAGTATCAGAAAACTGTTTGAAGAGCCTGAGCCTCTGCATTATATGGGTCAGCGCGTCCTGAACATGGGTTCTTGTCTGATCGCTTTTTATGTTGGATGCAGTTCCATACTCGTCCTTTAACTGATTTATTACATCATAAACCGGTTTGCGAGGCGGTACGTAGAGCGAGATGAGCTCGGTGCCTCTCCCAGCTATGTTGCCCAACTCCTTGAGCAATCTTTTAATTTTATATAGATTTACTGAATTATATTCTTCCATTCTAAACTACCTGCATTCCTTTATTTAAAATATTTTTTATATTATCAGGAAAGTCTTTTGAGAAAGCCCTAATTAAAAAATGGCTGTCGGTCTCTATCCTTTATATCGAATGTATCTCGCAAAATCCTTATTTATATACCATTATAAGTGACACTTAATGAGGTTTGTAATCAAGCTTTCAGGTAGTATTTTTGACACGAAGGAAAATCTTGATGAACTTGAAAAAATTTTGCATGAAATTGAAAATGAAAGTAAAAATGAAAGTAAAATAGCGCTGGTAATAGGAGGCGGCAGAAGGTCCAGAGAGTTCATAGATGCGGGCAGAATGTTTGATTTGACTGAGTTGGAGCTGGACAAAATAGGTATTGCGTTAACCCGCATAAATGCCATGATCATAATAGGCGCTTTGCACGATTTGGGATATCCAAAAGTGGTAACTGATTTTGAAGACGCAGTAATAGCTTGGAATCAGGGAAAAATTCCGGTGATGGGCGGACTTACACCAGGCCACAGCACAAACGCGGTTGCAGCCATGCTTGCTGAATACACTAGAGCTGATATCCTTTTTAATGCTACAAAGGCTGGTGGTGTATTTAATAAGGATCCGGCAAAATACCCAGATGCGGTTATGCTTGAGAGCATTTCAATTGATAGGCTAAAAAAAATTATAAACTCATCATTGAGGGCTGGAAAATATGAGCTAATGGATGAGGTTGCACTGGGAATCATAGAAAGGTCAAGGATAAGGACCAGAATAATTGGAACCGATGCTGAGTCATTAAGGAAAGCCTTAAAAGGGCAGAAAACAGGCACATATATTGTCTTTGAGTGAAAAGAAAAGGAAGGTCAAGGAATCAGCCACCATACCACCTCATACGCACTGTAAAGTTTGCGGAAAGGCGATACCTGAAGGCCAGATATACTGCAGTAAAGAATGCAGGGATAAGGATCTTAACCAGCAGAAGAAGGACAAAAGAATGATGTGGGGATTTTACGGTGCTTTTATGGTAATACTGGTCATAATGTTGATTGTAGCATATGCTTACAAGTGAACTATCAAATTTAAATAAGTGAACTACTATACCCTTTAGGACGTTACGTCACACGATGGAGATTCCATGTTTCCTTGAGAAACCTCGATCCTCATTCTCCCGCAGTTGATGCTCCATAGAACGGTTCCGTACTATGATGCCCCATATGGAGGGTTTACGCAAGCCTGAACTATAGCCCCCAAGGGTAAAACACAGCTCTATCGGTCAAGGTCTGACCTTTATAAACAAGGGGGCTACCAACTTCTCTCTTTCATGAAAGAGAACTTTTGTCCCTTAAAACGCTACAAGGTTAAAATGTTCATAAATCTTTTATTGTTCCTTAATATCTCCCATTTTTCTTATTCCAATTATATCCGTATTTCCGGCTGGCAAGGCCTTCTGAAATTCTTCTAACGGTGGCACTGTTCCATAAACATTCGTAAGCATTTTTGATATCTTCTTAGCAGCTTCAGATTGAGGCAATCTGCCCGGAATTATTTCAATAAACCATTTACAGTGATGAGATGAAGCAGAAATTGGAGCTGAAAACACCTTAAACGCAGAATTAATTTGAGCCAAACCTACACCAAGCTGAAGCTTCACACCCTTTAAGTAGTTTTTTTGGCCAACCAAAATTGCGCCCCCTCGGGGTAGAAATTCACCAGATGGCGCTGAAAACTTAACCTGATCAGGATTTACATAATAAACGTCTGCTGATGAAAGCCCTGCCCGCCACGCCCTGCTGAATGATGCAGTTGCAATGGCCACCTCATTAATGGATTTTTCGTCGGCGCTGTTAGGTATAAGGAAAAACGGTGATCCAGGTATATCTGCATGAAAAATCAGGTGATCGGGCTTCATGATTTTCTTTAAAAGCGATTCATTGCTGCTGGCATCTCTGCCACCAACAGCCAAGATATTGCTTGACGTTATGAACCATCTGTACTTTTCATACCATTCTTTATTTACTACTTCTTTAAATTTTACCTTTGATTTTTCCTTTGTAGCAATTTTTGATATGGATTTTCTAAGCTTTTTTGCACCTTCTTCATATGATTTTGCCTCTTTATAGATTTCTGAAGCTATGCTGGCTGTGGTATTTCCCTTTATTGTTTTGCCTTTTAACACTATTCCCTCTGGCTTAATTTCTACATTCAATTTTTTCATTAGATCTTTAACTGTTGTGGAATCATATTTCATTATTGCCGTGGCAAGCTGTCTGAGCATTGCTGCACTTTCCAGATACTGCCTTTCAAGTTCCTGCTGTTTTAACATCCTATCCTGGTTCAAGTCCTTTATTTCAAAAATGTACTTATCAAAGGCTTCCTTCAGACCATTCTGAAGGCCGTCATATCTGATTTCTTCTCTTTCAGCTAAATGGTTTAGCCTTATAAGAGAAAAAACTGTCTCTTCATTTTTGTACTCAAACACGGCATCTGATTTGTTTACTCCTTCTACGATTTGTTTTAATGCATCCATTATCCTTTCCTTCTCATCCTCATTTACACTGGACGATGTCTTTAATGGATCCACTTTTGATATAAAAAAAATTTCATTCATAAATTTGCGCGGGATTGACCAGTGATATGACATGTGCTTGACCAGGGGCAGGTTCTCATCATAGGGTAGCTGGATAAATTCGCTGATCGGATCACCGCGCGGCTTTGGCAACAAGTATTTCTGACCAGGCAGTATGCTCCTAGATTTAAATTCCTCCTCTCTGAGGGCGCACGTTATTGTCATCTCTTCATCTGTACATATCAGATTTCCGCTACCAAAGAATTCGAAAACTATGTTTCCTCCTCCTATATTAAGAAAAATTATCCTTTCCCCCTTTACAGGATTCAGCTGGTATATTTTTCTGCCTTCAGCAAATTTTCTGAGCGTGCCAAGGAACTGTGTCCCAGACCTTTCCTTTAGATACCTGTCAGACAGCCACATCCCAATTTTAAGGTGAACATTGATTGAACTTGCATGTTCACCCTTTAATAAAAATGAGTACCTGTACTCGTCAAGTGAGTAAATGTTATTAATGAACATTCCACCTATCTGATGGCTGAGCCTATCAGATATGACAGCTAGTTCCAAATCAGATAAAAAATCCATAGAAAAAAGAAAAGAAACTCTACTTTATAAATTGTATTGGATACGCACTTTGCTGTCAATAGTTGCAGGAATAATGAGCGGGGTGGTTTACATTAAGGGAATTCCCCTTTTATCAGATGCCATGCCCATAATATTTTACCTTGCAACTCTAATATTTATATATAATCAGTCTTACAAAACTGCACTTGGAACAAGAAAGCTGATTTATCATGGCATTGGAACGTATATAATTTCGTGGCTAGTAATATTTATGCTCAGCATAACTCTTATTACAGCTGGTTAAAGCTCATTTTGCGATAAAAATTAAATTAAAGTTTAAGCACTTCAATCCTTTCCTTTGCCTTTGCAAGTCTATCCCAGTAATTTTTAACAATCTCGTTGGCCTTCTCATTGACCTTTTCCATTTCCACCCTAGTCGGAACACCTTCTGAAAGCACCACCTCCCCATTTATTATCACAGTATCTACGTCCTTCCCATTTACGCCGTTTATCAGATATGCGTACGATGAAGATGGAACAAGAGGCGTAGGTCTAACGAATGGTTTTATTATTACGATATCTGCGGCTTTGCCAATTTCCAATGACCCAAGTTCTCCATCAATTCCATACGATTTAGCGGCATTGATTGTGCTCATCTCGATAACGTCCAGAAAACTCATTACGCGCGGATCAAGCTTGTTTACCTTATGCAGTAGAAATGCAGCTCTCATGTTTTCAAAAGTATCGAATATATACCCGTCATTTCCTAAACTTAAGTTTACACCCAGCTTCTTTAATTCTGGTACAGGAGCCACTCCAACTGCATTTAACATGTTACTCAATGGGTTGTGAACTATGTTTGTCCGTGTTTTTTGAATTATACCCATCTCATCTTCATTGACATTTACTGCATGGGCCACAACTGCTCTCTTATTTAGAAGCCCCAGATCATTTAATCTTTCAAACGTTCTCTTTCCGTACCTTTCAAGATTGTGATAAAGGTCCCATCTTCCTTCAGAAGCATGAATTGTAAGAGGCACATTCAATTCTGTTGCATTGCTTTCTGCTTCCTTCAAAAGGTCATCAGTTACAGTAAAGGATGCATGAACGCTTATCATTCCGCGCATTTTGCCGTCTGTTAGGCTCTTTATATAACGAACGTTTTCTTGTAACCCATTATATCCCTCATCCAGATTTCTTCTCTGAGTTGCTTCAAACGATAATATACCTCTGATTCCAACTTCATTAACGCCTTTGTCTATAAAATCTAAAACCCCCTTTATTGCGTTTGGCCCAGAAAATGTGTCAGCAAAGGTTGTTGTTCCTGACCTTAAAAGTTCCAGTGAAGCCGTAAGTGCACTTATGTATGCATCTTGGTAATTCATTTCCTCATCCATTAACCACCAGATTCTCTGAAGGTTCTGTGTAAAATCGGTTGGAGGAGTAATGTTAAGTGTGGCTCCCCTGAGCAGTATGCCATACAGATGCGTATGGGCGCATATAAAGCCCGGTGTTACAATTGAGCCCCTAGCATCGATTTCTGTGTCTGCTCTTGGAACATCCTTGCCCCTATATATATCAACTATTTTGCCATTTTCTACAAGCAACGACCCATCAAATACTTCCCTCTTTTGATTCATCGTAACTATTATACCGTTTTTTACCGCCAGAGTTTTGTTCATTAGCATCCTCTTATAATTTACCATAATAAAACATTTTGGAATTTAATTAATTTAAACCGCTGGAAGGTAGAGAAGCCCTTCTTCAGCGTCACCCAGCGCAATTGCTCGACCACTAAGCATGAGCTGCCCAAGGTATCCAAGAGTTGCTGCATCGAGCTCATGTTCGTTGTTGTTTTCGCTACACCCTGTTAAACCGTATTTGATTAGCCCACTCAGAAGTCCCTTTAAATCCCTGTGCCGTGGAACCTTTAAGACGTCCTGTATCCCGCCGGGGTATGATTCTATAACTGTGAATCCCAGTTCTTCCAGCTTTGATTTTATCATAATACCACGCTTTGTCAACTGTCGCATTGGCCCCAACGTTACCGGAAAGAACTTGATTTTTAGTCGCCTGAGCTCAAGGTCACATTTTCTAAAATGGGGACCTGTTCTATCGTCTATATCATGCCTGCCACGGGGTATGCTTAGCGGCGCATCAATTACTATAATGTTCGGAAAATTTTTTAAAACGAAGTCTATTATTTCCTCATCACCCTTTACTGTCGCGCAAGCACATTTAAGGTATTCATTAACCACTGCCATCCCTGTCTGCCTGAACACTGATGCCGCTAAGTCAATCCCCAATGCTTTCAGCGCCGGCCCACCTTTTGAACAAATTGTGCTGTAAACCAAGAAGGTCCATCACTTTGCCTACTTGGAAGTCAACAAGGTCGTCGATTGATTTTGGACCGCCGTAAAATCCTGGAGACGCAGGAACTATTACCGCCCCCCCTAGCGAGGCCTTGAGCATGTTCATGATGTGGAGTGTAGATATCGGTGTCTCCCTTAAAAGCAGCAAAAGCGGCCTCCTTTCCTTGAGCTGCACTTGGGCGGCTCTTGAAACCAGGTTATCCTCAAAGCCATTAGCTATTGATGCAAGTGTTTTCATGCTGCACGGAGCAACTACCATGCCATCAAATTTTGCAGAGCCACTAGCCATAGGAGCATCCAGATTGTTTTCATCATAAACTGCCACAGATGCTTTTTTTATTCTATCTATCGCATCCTTAAATTCATACTTTGCTGTTGCTTTTGCACCCTCTGTCACTATCGAATAAACTTCAAACCCCATTTTTTTCAATTCTTCGTTTAGTCTAACGCCATACACTATGCCGCTTGCTCCAGTTACAGCTAAAATATATTTCATACAAAAATACTTACATCGCAATCAATTAATAAACTATTTCTTTTACGGTAGATAATATTTTAAACGCGCCTTCGCAGGTTAGAGCATGAGCGGACCTATCCTTATAAAAGACGCAACCGTGGTTACCGCCAATCGCAACAATGAGATAATGAAAAATGGATCAGTGCTCATAGAAAATGGGGAAATAATTGATGTTGGAAAGCACGTTAGAGCCACCAGTGCTGAATTCGTCATAGATGGTAAGGACAGAATAGTTTTACCTGGACTAATAAACACTCATGTGCATCTTGCGCAGGGCATCCTGAGGGGATTGGTTCCTGACAACGTCGCTCTAATAAAATGGCTTAAGGATTGGGTTTGGCCATTGCAAGGCAATATCGATAAAGAAATCATGGATATAAGTACAAAACTGACGCTTCTGGAAATGATAAACGACGGAACTTCAGCTTTTGTTGCCACATCTGTAAATGCTAGATATGATGTTGATAGAACAGTAGAAAATGTATATAAAAGCGGAATGAGAGCGGCCATTGGAAAGCAAATAATGGATACGCCGGGTTATGCCGATCAGCCCCAGATACTACATCAAGGACTAATTGAGGACGCCGATTTATCGTTCAAAATCTTTGATCAGATGTATAGGAAATGGCATGGAAAGGACGATAGAATCTGGATGTGGTTTTCTCCCAGAACGCCTGGTGCAGTAAGCGATGAACTTTTCAGAAGAATAGCTGAGACAGTAAAGGAGTATAAATCCGGAGTAACAATGCACCTGGCTGAAGTGAGGGATGATATAAGGTACTTTGCAGGTCTAGGAAAGACTCCTGGCAATTTTCTGAAGGATTTAGGGATGGTGGGCAGAAATTTTGTTTATGTGCACGGCGTATGGCTAAACGAAGACGATATGGAAATATTTGCCAAAAGTGGGACAAGCATTTCACATAATCCATCCTCAAACAGCAAATTGGGTTCGGGGATAGCTCCTATTACTAAAATGTTGAGTAAGGGTGTAAATGTCACCATTGGTACTGATGGAGGACCCAGCAATGATGATTATGATATTATAAGGGAAATGAAGTTGGCATTATTGCTCCAAAAGGTCAACAATCTTGATCCGCAGGCTATAAGCGTGCTTGATACGATAAAAATGGCCACGATTAATGGAGCATGGTCTATGGGAATTGAACAACTTACAGGCTCAATAGAGAAGGGGAAGAGGGCTGATATAGCAATTTTTAATTTAAGAGCTCCTCACCTAGTGCCTTCTGTGGTGCCCATATCTAGCCTTATTTACTCTGGAACAGGTATGGACTGTACGGACCTGATAGTGGACGGCAAATTCTTAAAAAAGGACGGAAAAGTAGTTACAATAAATGAAGAAGAGGTTTACGAAAAATCCAATGCCCTTGCAGCTGAACTTTTAAGTAGGGCTAATCTTAAGGAATGGATGTAGCCGGGGTCCCCTAATCTGGTATGGGGCAGGCCTTGAGAGCCTGTGGCTGTCTCAGCCATGCGGGTTCAAATCCCACCCCCGGCGAACCAATCTCAAACCGGTTTGACTCTATGGGGTTTTAGTATTATTAAAAAATCTGGTATGGGGCAGGCCTTGAGAGCCTGTGGCTGTCTCAGCCATGCGGGTTCAAATCCCACCCCCGGCGAACCAATCTCAAACCGGTTTGACTCTATGGGGTTTTAGTATTATTAAAAACCTTAACTCCCCAATTTTTAGGTAATATATGCTGTGCCTCACGACCCATTTTAACCATGTAATGCTATATGAATCGAACGGCCGGCCCTCGGCCTAGTGCCGAGGTCACCTCCTACGGGCGGGAGGAGGCGATCGTTGAAGCCATGACTCAGCGCAGACACCTTTATTAATTATATTACCTAATAGGTAATATGGAAGAATGGTTGAGCAATGTGGCTAACGAGCTGAAGAGAAGGTACGGGCCCATAGAGGTGAAGCGCATCGGCAGCAGCTACTATGCCTATAGGGTGTCAAGCGTATATGACCCTGAAAAGCGCAGGGCGAGGAAGGTATCAGGCGAATACCTGGGAAAGATAACGCGCAACGGGTTTGAGCCTAAGAGAAGGGCCGTCCTGAGGAGCGTGTTTGAATACGGCAATGCCAGCTTTCTCTGGGGGCTGATGCAGGGCATAATTGAAGGCCTGAGAGATCACTTCCCGGATTCGTGGAAGGAAATAGCTGCGCTGTCAATCGTAAGGACCCTGAGGCCAACCCCGTTGAAGTATGCTGAATCAGCGTGGTCCAAGCTCTACCTCTCTGAGGAAATAGACGCCAGCCTGTCGCCCAACACGGCCGCTCAGAGGCTCAGGGAAATAGGCTCGGACTGGGCATCGCAGAGGGAGTTCTTCAGCTCCCTGATAAGGAAGAACTCAGTGGTTTTCATCGACCTTTCCTCCATATTCTCCGAATCGGTCAACCTGAGGCTCGCGGAGAAGGGGTACAACAAGGACCACCTCAACCTCAAGCAGGTCAACTTCGCCCTGCTCTTCACGGATGGCCCCGTCATGCTGAAGATGGTGCCGGGATCGGTCAGGGATGTCAAGTACTTCTCCTCCGTTCTGGACGAATTCGACCTGAGGTCATGCACTGTGGTGACGGACAGGGGGTTCCTCTCGATGGATAACATGAAGAGGATGAAGGAAATGGGCGTGGGCTTTGTCCAGCCGTTGAGGAGGAATTCAAGGCTGATAGATTATACCCTGCCGATGGAAGGCAGATTCGTCTACCACCACAGGGGGATAAGGTGGGGAAAGAAGGAGGTTGACGAAGGCATGTACCTCTACCTCTTTGAGGACGTTAAGCTGAGGGGGGAGGAACATTCGAACATCATAGAAATGGCCGTCAATGGAGCTGACGTTGAAATCGATGAGAACGTGCTCGGGAAGATACCCATTATGTCATCGGTGGACATCGATGGGGAAAGGGTTTACTTGCTATACAAGCAGAGGGAGGAAATCGAGCAGGCGTTTGATGTCATGAAGGACGAGCTCGAGAACGACAAGTCGTACCTCTCAGATGATTACGCGCTCAGGGGATACTTCTTCATATCGTTCGTGTCCCTATACCTCTACTACGCGGCGCTGAACACGCTGAGGAGGAACGGACTTGTAGGCAATATATCGGTGAATGAGCTACTCTTCGAGTTGTCCAGGGTATTCATGGTGAAGTATTCGGATGGCAGCACGGGGCTAAGCGAAGTACCAAAGAAGGTGGAACGGCTTGTTCAGAGACTGGGCATCCACATATTACCTAAAACTTGAGGAGTTAGGGTTAAAAAATTCCTGTACATAATTACAAAATTTAGATTGCTAAAAACATATTCAGAATTTATAAAAATTGAAGCAATAATAAAAAATAAACTACAGAAAGCTTATATTATGTTTTTAATTAAAAATATATATGCAGGAAAAAAACTATGGAAATGTAACCATA
>Ga0080003_1000873_pt1 | contig 17967 bp, 20 predicted proteins | sample JossMetagenome_FD_69206 | JGI IMG/M metagenome (GOLD analysis project Ga0080003, IMG submission 69206) | Hot spring microbial communities from Joseph's Coat, Yellowstone National Park, USA - JC2_E (SPADES assembly) (version 2) | ecosystem: Environmental > Aquatic > Thermal springs > Hot (42-90C)...
TATTTCTTTGAGATGCTCTCCTCCGGTCAACTCTCTGAAGATGAGGAGCGGGAGCCGATTTCTCCCGCAATACCGGAGGAGGGCATCTGCGAAGTTAAGTACACGAACAGGAGAACGAATGTAGTCCGTCTTTCACCAAACGGTTTCCAGGAAAGGAAACTGAGGAAGTTGGCAAACATCTCTGCTAAGCTATTTAACGAAGTGAATTATGAGAGGAGGCAACAATTCTTCCGCGGTGAGAAAGTAGACTTTAAAGAGACATGGGATAAATATTATGAGAAGTACGAGAGTGTGCTTGGTGTTAACACTCAAGCAGTTATGCAGAAGAACAACGAAGCTTGGAACTCCTTCTTCTCCTTGTTGAAGCTGAAGAAGGAAGGGAAATTGCCACCCCACATGAACCACATTTCACCACCGCGTTACTGGAAGGACAGGGAGACAAAGAAGAGAAAACCCCTTCTGGTTGTTAGACAAGATAGGTACGTTGTAGATGAACAGAACCACAAACTAGTCCTTAAGGACTTCGACATGGAAATAGAGTTCGTCGGCAGACTGAAGTGGTACGGTAAACAAGGTAGGCTGGAGATATACTACGACGAGACGAGGAACGCATGGTACGCCTCCATCCCCGTGGAGGTAGGTGTCGAGGAAACGAAGACCGGAAAGAAGAGTAAGCATCTTGTCCACGGTGAAAGAAAGAGTATTCGGATCGAATCACTCATAGGAGACAAAATGGCTTCAATTGACTTAGGCATTAACGTCTTAGCAAGTGTTGTAGTGAACGACGGCACTTGGTTGCTCTACAAGGGTGTCAGGACTAAGGAGGACTACTTCTACTTCGAGAAGAGGATAGCACAAGTGCAATCCTCGGCGGATAAGACGAGGAACCAAGGTGAATATGAAGCATATAAGGAGTCGCTGGAAAGGAGGAGGCTGCACGGGAAACTAACCAAGAGGCTCCTTCACTTGTACAGGAACTTCGCGTCCCACCTAGTAAAGGAGTTACATGAACAGGGTGCTTCAGCAATTTATCTGGGCTACCCATTTAACATCGCTCGGGACAAGGGCAACAAGTTCACGGTAAACATGTGGTCTTACCGCAAGTTGATGGACATCATAGAACTGAAGGCCCAGGAATACGGTATGAAGGTGTTTGAGGTCGTTGAGTATAACACGTCCAGATACTGTGTTTATCATCAAGTTGAAGTCGAAAGAAGACCGAGGGGAGTAGTCAGTTGTCCTACGGGGCACAGACTGCATTCGGATCTAAACGGTGCGTTGAACATCTTGAAGAAAGCGATAAACGTAATGGTTTCAACAGTAAAGAGACCGCTCTCTTTCATCGTAGACCATAACAGAGTAGCACCCGTAAAGGGGTGTAACCCTTGAGACCTCGGGGAACCCTCGACCTTCAGGGCGGGGAGGAGGTCAGATTCGTGAAACGCTTTAATAGGGCCCCGGGCGATCTGGGCTCCGTGCTGGTACCCGTGAGGTGTTTCACGTGCGGCGCACTCCTGGCCGATAAGTACTACGAGTTCTCGCGGAGGGTCGCCGCCGGCGAGGACCCCGGTGAGGTCCTCGATGCCCTGGGGGTCAAGAGGTACTGCTGCAGGCGCACCCTGCTGTCGACGGTCGAACCCGTGGATATGGTCCTCGAATACTACGCGGCGAGGGAGAAGTTCAAGGTGGAGTGAGCCGGTTTCGGTCCGGCGCCCGCCGGTGGGCCGCATCCATCCCGGTACTGGTCAGATAAGACGATCGGCTGACCGCCTCCGCGCCCGCGGGCTCATGTGCGCATTGACTCGAGTAGGAGATCCCAATGGAGGACGATCCACGCCTCCTGGAGGTGATCGCGGTCCTGGGGTGATCCCCCTTATCCGACCAACGCCGTTCATCCCGGACGAAAAGGATAAACCGCGCAGCTGCTCGATGGCCGTGGATTGACCGTTCCAATAGTCGACGTGAGGCTCAGGGTCGCGTTCACCGGAAGGGGCGACGAGACCGTCGAGGCCGAGGTGAGGGCCGGCTCATCGTCCGGCCGGGCCACCGCCCCCGCGGGCGCGAGCGCTGGGAGGCACGAGGTCAGGCACCTGCCGTCCGGCGGCGCGGCCGCGGCCATATCTTCGTTCGATCGCTCCCGCGTGATCGGCGTCGACGCGTCCGATCCCCGGGCGGTGACGGCCGCGCTTAGGGCGATCGACGCGACGCCGGACTACTCCGGGATAGGCGGCGCCACCGCGTACGCGGTCAGCGTGGCCGCGCTCGAGGCCGCGGCGAGGGAGCTGGACAGGCCCATGTACGAGCTCATCGGGCTCTACGGCGAGCTCAGGATACCGCTGCCGCTCGGCAACGTGCTGGGCGGGGGCAAGCACGCGGGGGGCGGCGCCCCCGACCTCCAGGAGTTCCTGGTGTTCCCGATGGACCCGGGGAGCGCGATCGACGCGGTGAGGGCCAACCTGAGGGTGCACGCGCTGGTCAGGAAGGGCATAGAGGCGCGGGATCCATCGTTCCCCGCCGGCAAGGGCGACGAGGGCGCGTGGGCGCCCAGGATGGGCACCGTCGATGCGCTGGAGGTCGTTTCGGCGGCGGCCGCCTCGGCGTCCGACGAGCTCGGGATCAGGATCGGGCTCGGGATCGACGCCGCGGCGTCGAGCATCTGGGATCCATCCGGGCGCGCGTACGTGTACGCCAGGGAGGGGAGGAGGCTCTCCCCGGACGGCCAGATATCGTTCATGGAGGAGCTCGCCGATAAATACGGCATCACCTACATGGAGGACCCCCTGCACGAGGACGACTTCGAGGGGTTCGCGGAGCTCACGCGCTGGGCGCGGTCCAGGGGGGTGCTCGTGGTGGGGGACGACCTGCTGGTCACGAGCACCTCGAGGCTGGAGAAGGCAGCGTCCATGGGCGCGGCGGCCGGCGCGATACTCAAGGTGAACCAGGCGGGGAGCCTCGGCGAGGCGATGGACTTCGCCCGGGCGTGCCGCGGGAGGGGGTACGCGATAATAGCGTCGCACAGGTCCGGCGACACGTGGGACAGCCACCTGGCGCACGTCGCGGTGGGCGCCGGCGCCGTGATGATGAAGACCGGGGTCGTCGGCGGCGAGAGGATGTCGAAGCACATGGAGATCCTGAGGATAGTCGAGGCGAGGCCCGGCACGCCCATGGCGAGGTTCGTCGGCTGAGGAAAATTATTTTAGTAAGGGCCGGGGCTTGAGTGCGCAGGGATGTCGGTGTCTGATGGATCTGAGGGATCGACGGGGCCTGTGGAGCCCGCGGGATCCGGGGAGAAGGAACAGCAGCAGGAGGATCAGCTCTCGGCGAAGGCGCTGGTGGCGACCGGCATAAGGATAGGGACGACCGTCAGGACGAAGTTCATGGAGCCGTTCATAGCCAGGATGAGGCCCGACGGCCTGTACATACTGGACATGAACAAGATACTGTACAGGGTGGACGTGGCCGGCCACTTCCTGGCGAGGGTCGAGCCCGGGAAGCTGCTCGTCTACTCATCGAGGGAGTTCGCCAAGACCCCCATAGAGAAGTTCTGCGAGCTCGTGGGCAGCAGGGCCGTGACGGGCCGCTTCATGCCGGGGATGCTCACCAATCCGCAGCTGCCCTACTACGTGGAGGCGGACGCCGTGATGGTGGTGGATCCGCTCCTGGACTCGCAGGCGGTGGTCGAGGCCTCCAGCATGGGCATACCGGTGGTGGCGCTTTGCGATACCGACTGCGTGCCGAGCGACGTAGACCTGATAGTGCCCGCGAACAACAGGGGGAGGAAGGCGCTCGCCGCCGTCTTCTGGCTGCTCGCCAGGAGCGTCCTGATACACTCGGGGGCGCTCGCGCCGGAGCAGCAGATGAAGTACGCGATAGAGGACTTCGAGACGAAGCTGGAGGAACAGGCGGTTGAAGGTTAGGAGGCCCGCGGTGGCGGGCTACTTCTACCCCGCCTCCACGGAGGAGCTCTCGAAGCTCCTCAGATCCCTTTTCCTCCACGGGCTCGGCCCCGGGAAGCTCCCCCCCGCCCCGCCGGCCGAGGGGCTCCTGGGAATAGTGAGCCCGCACGCGGGCTACGAGTACTCGGGCCCCGTCGCCGCGCACGGATATTATCTGGCGTCGGGGACGTCCGTGGATACGGTGGTAGTCCTGGGGCCGAACCACCACGGGATAGGGAGCGGCGTGGCCGCGTCGGAGAGCGATTCGTGGGAGACGCCGCTCGGGAGCGTCGAGGTCGACAGGGAGCTCGCGTCGGGGATAGTGAGGCTGTCGTCCATAGTCGACTTCGACGACATGGCCCACTGGAAGGAGCACTCGATCGAGGTCCAGGTGCCGTTCCTCCAGTTCTCCATGACGCCCGGCTTCAGGATAGTCCCGATAAGCATGCTCATGCAGGACGAGCTGACGGCGATCGAGGTCGGGGACGCGATAGCGAGGGCCGCGCAGGAGCTCGGGAGGAGGGTGCTCCTGGTCGCGTCGACGGATCTGACCCACTACGAGCCGCACGATGAGGCCCAGAGGAAGGACGGAATCGCGATAGACGCCATGAGGACCATGGATATCTCCGAGCTCTACAGGGTGGTGGAGGGGAAGCACATATCGATGTGCGGGTACGGCGCGGTGGCGGCCGTCATCGCGGCCGCGAAGAGGATGGGCGCATCGCGCGTGGAGCTCCTAAAGTACGCGACGAGCGGCGACACGACCGGGGACATGACGGCGGTCGTCGGATACGGGTCGCTCGCGATATTCTCCAACTGATGGATTTCACCCCGCGCGGCCGCGCGTACGGCGTGCACGCGGCGGAGCTCCGATTTCACGGCATCGCGATCATATAGCGCCCTCGCGGGTTCATCGGGGGGACCTCGCCCCCCTTTCCCGCATGAGTGAACTACCCCGCCCTCGCGGACGGGGCTTCCCGGTTCGTTGAGACGCTTACGCGGGGAATACCCCCGAGGCATTCCACCATCGCGGAGGCGTCTTCATCCCCGGGCGTCTCCCCTGCGTCCCATAGGGAAAGCCCGGCCATCCCTATCGCCGTGGCCAAGACACCAGCCACTGTTCAGACCGGCTGTAAAACCTCTCATAAGGGGACTATCCATCCCCTTCCGTGATGGAGGGGACCTCCGCCCCCCTTAACCCCCAACCGCTTAATTAAAAGGGAGGGCTTGGCACGGCCGCAACGTGAGGGCTGAGTCCAGGGCCCCCGCGAAGGCCATAGTGGTGGGCGAGCACTTCGTCGTGTACGGCGGCAACGCGCTCGCGGTCTCGCTCGACCTCTGGGCCAGGGCGTCGGCGGAGCGGGGCCCCTCGCTCATCATCGAGTCCGAGGACCCGCCGGGCACCTGCGGGGATGGCGACTGCGCCCCGCACCTGAGGCCGCTGCGCGCGATGCTGGAGGACGTGGTGGTCGATCATCCCCGCGCGGTGGGCCGCTATCGCCTGAGCAGCGGAATACCCCAGGCGAGGGGCCTGGGGTCGTCCGCCGCCGCCGCGGTCTCGCTCGCCGCCGCGGCGCTCGCGCTCGCCGAGGGCGATGCCCCGAGGGACGATGTGTACAGGTACGCCATGGTCTCCGAGAGGATCGTCCACGGGAATCCGTCCGGCATCGATCCCGCCGCCTCCACGTACGGCGGCGCGATCCTCTACTCCAGGTCGGCTGGGATCCGCCGCCTCGCGGTGGGCGGAGGGGAGCTGCTGATCTGCTGCGGCCCGTCGCCCAGGAGCACGTACGCCATGATAGAGCGCGTCGCCGGGTTCAGGGAATCCAGGGCCGGCCTGTTCGACGCGCTCACGGCGACCTCGTCCGACCTCGCGGCCGCGGCCGCGCGCGCCCTCGAGTCCGGCGACGCGCGGTCCCTCGCGCCGATAGTCAGGTGGCATCAGGGGGCGCTGAGGATCCTGGGGGCCTCCAGCGCCGAGCTCGAGGAGTGCATATCGCGGATGGAGTCGGGCGGCTACGCCGCCAAGCTCACGGGCGCCGGGGGCGGCGGCTGCGCGATCGGCGTCCCGGCCGGGAGGACCGCCGACGTGCGGTGCTCCGCGGCCTCCTGCATGCGCTTGCGCTATCCATCGGGGGGCGTCGAGGCATGGGTGTCCCGATGAGCTCCGCGTCCGTGGACGCCATAGTGAAGGTCGGCGGCTCCCTGATAACCAGGAAGTCCGAGCCCATGTCGGCGGACGTCGAGGCCATGTCGGAGGTGTCCCGCGCCCTATCGCGCGCCGGGCGGCTCGTCGTGGTCCACGGCGGCGGCTCGTTCGGGCATTCGGTGGCCCTCTCCCGCGGCCTGAGCTCCTCCGGCGCCTCGCGCGACGCCGAGGGCGCGAGCGCGACCAGGCTGGCAATGCACGAGCTCTCAACGCTCTTCCTGAGGGAGCTCTCCGCGGCGGGCCTGAGGCCCTTCCTGATCCACGCCAGCCGTCCGGATTCGGCGGAGTTCTGGGACGGCGCCGCGTCCCTCGTCCGCGACCTGCTGGGGCTGGGCGTCACCCCGGTGACCCACGGCGACGTCGGGCTGACCCGGGGCGGATTCCGCATCGTGGGCGGCGACGAGATATGCCTGAGGCTGGCGGAGCGCCTGAGGCCTCCGCGCGTCGTCTTCCTGATGGACGTGCCCGGCGTGCTGAGGGACCCCCGTGACCCGTCCAGCTACGTGGAGGAGCTGGACCCCGACGGCGCCAGGGCGATGGCCGCCGGGCTCTCCGGCGCCGACGCGACCGGCGGGATCTCCGCGAAGCTATTGTTCGCCGCGTCCATAGCGGACCTCGGGGTGGACGTGTACCTCGTGTCGGGGAGGTCCACTCCGGATGTTTTAAAAGCGACCGCGGGCGGTAGGCCAAGGGGAACGATGGTGAGGGATCGTTAATGGCCGACGTCGATATCGGGAGTAGGAAGGACGAACACCTCGAAATAGCGGCCTCGGAGGACGTGGAGGCCGCGGCCCAGACGACGTGGCTGGAGCACGTCCACCTGGTCCACAGGGCCCTCCCGGGGATCGACCTCGGGGATGTGGATCCATCGGTGGAGCTCTTCGGGAAGAAGCTCAAGCTCCCGATCCTGATGGACAGCATGACCGGGGGATCCGAGATGGGAGCCAAGGTCAACGGGGACCTGGCATCCGTGGCCGCCGAGCTGGGGATCGGCATGGGCGTGGGCAGCCAGCGCGCCGCGCTCAGGGACGGTCGCCTGAGGTCCACCTACAGCGTGGTGAGGGACGTCGCCCCCGACATACTGGTGTACGCAAACATAGGGGCGCAGCAGCTGGCGGAGGTCGGCGTCGACGGCGCCAGGGCATGCGTCGACATGGTGAGGGCCGACGCGCTCGCGGTGCACCTCAATCCGCTCCAGGAGGCGATCCAGCCCGAGGGCGATCCGAGGTACAGGGGCGTGGTCGACAGGATAGCCGAGGTCGTCGACGGAGTGGGGGTCCCCGTGATCGTCAAGGAGGTCGGGTCCGGCCTCTCGAGGGAGGTGGTGGCGCTCCTCGAGTCGGTGGGCGTCAGGGCTTTCGACGTGGCCGGGGTCGGGGGGACCAGCTGGGCCAGGATAGAGTCGATAAGGGCATCGAGGTCCGGGGCGACGGGGAAGGCCCGGCTGGGCGACTCCTTCAGGGACTGGGGGATACCCACGGCGGCGTCCGTCATCGAGGCTAGGTCCGCCACCGGGAGGACCGTCATAGCGTCCGGCGGGATAAGGAGCGGCCTGGACGTCGCCAAGTCGATAGCGATCGGGGCGGACGCGGCAGCCATGGCGCTCCCGGCGCTCAGGGCGCTCACGAAGGGCGGCCGCGACGCGCTCAGGGATTACATATCGTCGGCCGCCGACGAGCTCAGGCTGGCGATGTTCCTCACGGGCTCGAGGTCGATCGCCGATCTGAGGCGCGCCAGGTACGTGCTGTCCGGTGAGCTCGCCGACTGGGCCAGGGGGCTGGGGTCGATCCGAGATGGCTGACCTGAGGAGCGAGCTGAACGGCGTCGCCTCGCGCGTCAACTCCTACGTAGAGGGGTTCCTGAGGGGCGAGCCCGCGCTCCTCTACGAGGCCGCCTATCATCTGGTGAAGGGGGGAGGTAAGAGGCTCCGCCCGTTCATCGTGATCGAGTTCTACAGGATGTTCGGGGGGGACGAGGCGGACGTCCTCCCGGCCGCCGCCGCGGTGGAGCTGATACACAACTTCACCCTGGTACACGACGACATAATGGACAGGGACGACTTCAGGCGCGGCGTGCCCACCGTGCACAGGGTCTACGGGGAGCCGATGGCGATACTCGCCGGCGACGCGCTCTTCGCCAAGTCCTACATGGCGCTCCTCGATTCGGCCGCGCTCAGGAGGGACGGGGACGGCCTCAGGATGGCGGTCGAGTCCGTGACGAGGGCCACCGTCGTCCTCTGCGAGGGCCAGACCCTGGACTACCAGCTGTCGAGGGGCGACTCGTTCAGCGCCGATGACTACTACCGGCTCGTGAGGGCCAAGACGTCCGCGCTCTTCGTGGCGTCCGCGGAGCTCGGGGTGATAGCGGCGTCGCGCTACGGGTATCTGGACGACGCGAGGGGGTACGCCGATAACCTGGGGGTGGCGTTCCAGCTCGTCGACGACCTCCTGGGGCTCATAGGGGATCCGGCGGTCACCGGGAAGCCCGTGGGGAGCGACGTCAGGGAGGGAAAGAAGACGCTCCCGATAGCCCTGGCGCTCGAGCGCCTCCCGCGCGGGGAGTCCGACCTCCTCAGGGGGCTCTGGGGAAGCGGGTCCGCCGACGAGGAATCGATCGGGAGGCTCGTGGAGGCCATCAAGGGCGCGGGCATAGAGGAGGAGGTCCGCTCGCTCGCGGAGTCCCACATAGCCAGATCGCTGGAGCACCTCTCGCGCTTCCCCGAGGGGGAGCCGAGGGATCTCCTGGGCTCGCTCGCCGAGTTCGTCGTCGCCAGGAACTACTAGGGGTGTCCGGATGTCCGGGGGTTCGGCCGCCGGGGACGACCTGGAGCTCCTCGTCCGCGCGCACGCGCTGGCCAACGCCTACAGGCACGGCGGCAGGGCGGATCCCGGGGCGGTCATGGGGAAGATACTCGCCGAGCGCCCCGACCTGAGGCCCCGCGCGAGGGAGATTGGGGAGCTCGTGCGGCGCGCCTGCGCGGCGGTCTCCTCCATGTCGCCCGATGAACAGAGGCGCGAGCTGGAGTCGGTGGCCCCGGAGCTGCTGGAGGATCGCCGCGGCGACCGCGGTGGCCGCGGCCAGGCCCTCCCGCCCCTCCCGGGGGCCGTGCGCGGCGCCGTCGTGACCAGGTTCGCGCCGAACCCGGACAGCGTCCTGCACGTGGGGTCGGCGAGGGCCGCGGTGCTCTCGCACGATTACGCCAGGATGTACGATGGGAGGTTCCTGCTCAGGTTCGACGACACCGATCCGAGGATAAAGAGGTCCAGGCTGGACCTCTACGACGCGGTGCTGGAGGACCTCAGGTGGCTCGGGTGCGAGCCGGACGAGGTCCACAGGCAGAGCGAGAGGATGGAGATCTACTACGGGCACATGGAGAGGCTCATCGGGATGGGCGGGGCGTACGTCGATACGTGCACGCAGGAGGAGTTCAGGAGGCTCGTCCGCTCGTCCAGGCCCTGTCCGGACAGGGACCTTCCCCCGGAGGTCCACCTGGACAGGTGGAGGGGGATGCTCGCCGGGGAGTACGGGGAGGGCGCCGCGGTCGTGAGGGTCAAGACGGACCTCGCGCACCCGAATCCCGCGGTCAGGGACTGGCCGGCCTTCAGGGTGATAGACACAAAGAGGAACCCGCACCCGGTGACGGGCTCCAAATACGCGGTCTGGCCGCTCTACAACTGGGCGTCCGCGGTGGACGATCACCTCATGGGCGTAACGCACGTGTTCAGGGGCCAGGAGCACGCCACGAACGCCGAGAAGCAGAGGTACGTCTACTCGTACTTCGGGTGGGAGTACCCGACCGCGGTCCACTACGGCAGGCTCATGATAGAGGGCGGCGTGCTGAGCAAGAGCGAGATAGAGCGCGGGATAAGGGAAGGCAGGTTCACGGGGTACGATGATCCCCGCCTCGCCACGCTGAGGGCGCTCAGGAGGAGGGGGATACTCCCGGCGGCGGTCAGGGAGCTGATACATTCTGTGGGCGTGAAGCCGTCCGACGCCACCGTGAGCTGGGACAACCTCCTCGCGGCCAACAGGAAGCTCCTGGACCCGGTGGCCCCCAGATATTTCGCGGTCATGGACCCGGTGGAGCTGAGGATGTCGGGCGTCCGGGACGAGCTCCGCGCGGAGATGCCCAGGCACCCGCAGAACCCGTCCATGGGCAGGAGGCTCTACTCCCTGAGGGCCGAGGGCGGGGTCCTCGCGCTGATCATCGAGGGATCGGACGCGGCGTCCGCCGCCCCGGGATCCGCCCTGAGGCTCATGGGGCTGGCGAACGCCAGGGTGATCTCGTCCTCCCCCGGGCTCGTGGAGGCCGAGCTCGTCCCCGGGGGGGTCGAGGAGGCCAGGGCCGCCGGCGCCCGGTTCATACACTGGGTGCATCCACCGAACTCCGTGCGCGCGAGAGTCGTGATGGACGACGCGAGCGCGAGGGTCGGCCTGGCGGAGTCGGCCGCGGCGTCGGAGCCCCCGGGGACCGTGGTCCAGTTCGAGAGGATGTTCTTCGCGAGGCTGGACTCCGTGGACCCCGACGGGCTTACCTTCTACTACACCTCCGGGTAGTCCGCGGGCGACGCCCCCGCGCGGCGGCCGATACCTATTTAAGATGGCCGGAGCCCATGAAGCGGCGCCGATGAGCGCGTCAGCTGGTAGTAAACCGAGTTACGTGAGGTTCGACACCCCGAAGGAGCTTGTGGATACTGCGCTGGAGGCCCTGAAACAGGCCAGGATGTCCGGCAGGATCAGGAGGGGGGCGAACGAGGTCACCAAGGTGGTGGAACGCGGGCAGGCCAAGCTCGTCATAGTCGCGGAGGACGTGGAGCCGCCCGAGGTCGTGGCGCACCTCCCCCTGCTCTGCGAGGAGAGGAAGATCCCATACCTCTACGTCCCCAGCAAGGACGACCTGGGCAAGGCGTCGGGGATAGAGGTCCCCGCGGCGAGCATCGCGATAGTGGACCCCGGCGAGGCCAAGCAGCTCCTGGATCAGGTGCTCGAGGGCCTCAAGAAGGTAGTGTCCTGAGCGCGGAGGGTTGGAGGTGAGTTCCCCTGAGCAAGGTGCCCGAGGAGAAGCTGACACCCGCCGAGATAATCCAGATAGTCGGCAGGACGGGCGCGGCCGGCGAGGTCACGCAGGTCAGGGTCAAGATACTCGACGGGCCGGACAGGGGGAGGATACTCACGAGGAACGTGAGGGGCCCGGTAAGGCTCGGGGACGTCCTGATGCTCAGGGAGACCGAGAGGGAGGCCAGGAAGATAAAGTGAGGTGTCCGGCGTGAGCGTGCAGCTTCAGTCGCACAGGTGCGCCTTCTGCGGCCGGGAGGTGGTGCCCGGCCACGGGATAATGTACGTGAGGAACAACGGCGCGGTGCTCTGGTTCTGCTCGGATAAGTGCAGGAAGAACATGCTGGAGCTCCGCAGGGATCCCAGGAGGCTCAAGTGGACCTCCAAGTACAGGAAGGGAGGGTCCCTTGGCTGATTCCGAGATGACGCTGGTCGTCGTGAAGCCCGACGCGGTATCGAGGGGGCTCGTCGGGGACATAATATCCAGGTTCGAGAGGAAGGGCTTCAGGATAGTCGAGCTCAGGCTCCTCAGGATGGGGAAGGAGCAGGCGGAGGACTTCTACAGCCCCCACCGGGGGAAGGATTTCTTCGGGGACCTGATATCGTTCATAACGTCCGGCCCCGTTGTAGCCGCGGTCCTGGAGGGCAGGAACGCCGTGGACGCGGTGAGGACCATCATAGGGCCGACGGACGCGTCGAAGGCCCCGCCCGGGAGCGTCAGGGGGGACCTCGGGCTCGGCCTGACCGAGAACGTCGTGCACGCATCCGACTCGCACGAGAGCTTCGAGAGGGAGGTCGAGGTGCTATTCCCCGGGTTCCTCTCGACCGCGGCCCGGCCGGACGAATCCCCCGGGAACGGAGGCAAAGCTTAAGACGCCGCCGGGGCGAGCGGCCCCATTCGCGGTGATCGCGCATGCAGCGGAGGATTCGCCAGCCCATAGTGGTCGTCCTGGGACACGTGGACGCGGGGAAGACGAGCCTCCTGGACAGGATAAGGGGGACCGCCGTCCAGGCTAAGGAGGCCGGCGGGATAACCCAGCACATAGGCGCCAGCTTCATACCGGCCGACACGCTGAGGGCCATCTGCGGCCCCCTCCTCGGCCAGTTCCGGTTCGATATAACGGTGCCCGGGCTCCTCTTCATAGACACTCCCGGACACGAGGCGTTCAGCAACCTGAGGATCAGGGGCGGATCGGCGGCCGATCTGGCCGTGCTCGTCGTCGACGCGACGAAGGGCCTCGAGCCCCAGAGCCTCGAGAGCCTGGAGATATTGAAGTCCAGGAGGGTCCCGTTCCTCGTGGCGCTCAACAAGGTGGACCTCCTTTCGGGGTGGACCCCCCACCCGGGGACCCCGCTCCTCGAGTCGATAGGGCTGCAGCGGAAGTTCGTCGTCGAAAGGCTCGACGAATCCATCTACCGCGTCGTGGGCCAGCTGTCCCAGGCCGGCTTCACGAGCGAGGCGTTCTACAGGGTCAGGGACTTCACCAGGGAGGTGGCGATAGTACCGGCCAGCGCCAGGACCGGCGAGGGGGTGCCGGAGCTCCTGGCTATACTAGTCGGGCTGGCTCAGCAGTACATGATGAGGAGGCTGGCCGTGGCCGAGGGTCCCGGGAGGGGCATAGTCATGGAGGTGAAGGAGGAGCCGGGCCTGGGCCACACCGCGAACGTCATACTGATAGACGGGGAGCTCAGGGTCGGCGACGAGGTCGTCCTGGGGACCAGGTCCGGGTCTACCGTGACGAAGGTGAGGGCGCTCCTGATGCCGAAGCCGCTGGACGAGATGAGGGACCCCCGCGACAGGTTCACCCCCGTGGATTCCGTGTCGGCCGCCGCCGGGGTCAAGCTGTCGGCGCCCGGGCTGGAGGACGTCGTGCCGGGAACCCCCATCTACGTCGTATCCCCGGGGACCGTGGACGAGCTGAGGGAGTCCGTCTCATCGGAGGTCAGGTCGGCGATCCGGGAGGGCGAGGGCATGGGCGTGATCGTGAAGGCGGACGCGCTGGGGTCCCTCGAGGCTATAACGTCCATGATGGAGAGGCGCGGGATCCCGATAAGGATAGCCGACATAGGCCCCGTGACGAAGAGGGACGTGGTCGAGGCGTCCGTGGTGGGGGGGAGGGACAGGTACCTCGGGGTGATACTGGGGTTCAACGTGAGGCCCCTCCCGGAGGCGCAGGAGGAGGCGGACGCGAGGGGCGTCAGGCTGATAATGGACAGGGTCATCTACTCGCTGGTCGACGGATACGAGAGGTGGGTCCAGGAGGAGAAGGCCAGGGAGGCATCGCAGGCGTTCTCGCGCCTCACCCCGCCGGCCAAGGTCAGGATCCTCCCGGGCTACGTCTTCAGGAGGAGCGATCCTGCGATCTTCGGCGTCGAGGTGCTGGCCGGAAGGCTGAGATCCCACGTCCAGATGATGGACGGCGACGGCAGGGATATCGGCGAGATCCTCCAGGTGCAGTCGGCCGGATCCCCGGTCCAGGAGGTGAGGGCCGGGGAGCAGGTGGCGGTGTCGGTGAGGGGGCCGACCGTCGGAAGGCAGGTGAAGGAGGGGGACATCCTTTACACGTCGCCGGGCTCCGAGGAGGCGAGGACCCTCCTCGAGAGGTACAGGGGCGCGCTCTCCGCGGACGAACTCGGCGCGCTCGACGAGATACTGAGGATCAAGAGGTCCAGGAACCCGCTCTACGCGCTGTGAACTGCCCCGCCCTCGCGGACGGGTCTTCCACCCCCAAACCCCTAATGAGATAAGTGCTTTCGCGGCCCGGGGTCCCCGGGCGCCATCCGATCCATATGCTTATTAATTTCCCATCTGAAGGGCCGGCATGCCCGAGTTCCAGCTGGTGCTTTCGGACCCCAGGACCGGCAGATCCGTCAAGCTGGAGCTCAAGGACCCCCAGTCCTCTGTGCTCCTCGGGCTCAAGGTGGGCGACGTGGTCGACGGCTCCGCGATAGGGATAAGGGGCAAGTTCAAGGTCACGGGCGGCAGCGACAGGTCAGGGACCCCGATGAGGCCGGACGTCCACGGCGGCGTCAAGAAGCACGCGCTGCTCTCCGGCCCCCCGGGCTTCAGGCCGAGGGCCGACGGCGAGAGGAGGAGGAAGCTCGTGAGGGGAGACGCCGTGACGCCGGAGATCTATCAGGTGAACGCGGCGCTCGTCGAGGGAGAGCTCCCGTCCCCGTCCCAGCCCCAGGCGGAGGGCGGCTGATCGGTTGCCGTCCGGCGGGAGGATACCGAGGCAGCCAGAGGTGAATATAGGGACAGCCGGCCACGTCGACCACGGCAAGACCACCCTGGTGGAGGCGCTCACCGGGAAGTGGACGAGCGCGCACAGCGAGGAGCTGCGCAGGGGCATCACGATAAAGGTCGGTTACGCGGACGCGGCCGTCTACAGGTGCACCGGATGCGATCCGCCGGCCGCTTACAACACCGACGGCGACTGCGCCGGATGCGGCGGGGAGCCGCAGCTCCGGAGGGTGATCAGCTTCGTGGATTGCCCCGGGCACGAGTCGCTGATGGCGAACATGCTGAGCGGCGCCTCCGCGATGGACGGCGCGGTCCTCGTGGTGGCGGCGAACGAGCCCATACCCCAGCCGCAGACGAGGGAGCACCTGCAGGCCCTCAGGATAGTGGGCGTCGAGCGCCTCGTCGTGGCGCTCAACAAGGTGGACCTCGTCGACTGGGACGAGGCAATCGCGAGCTACAGGAGGCTCCTCGACTTCCTGAACGAGCACGGGTACGGCGACGTCCCCGTGATACCGGTATCGGCCCAGAGGAGGCTCAACCTCGACGCGCTGATACAGGCCGTAGAGGAGCGCGTGCCGACCCCGGCCAGGGACAGGTCGAAGCCCCCGATGATGCAGGTCCTCAGGTCGTTCGACGTGAACAGGCCGGGGACCGGGCTCGGGGAACTGCGGGGCGGCATCCTGGGCGGCACCCTCGTGCAGGGCGTCCTCAGGGTCGGCGACGAGGTCGAGGTCAGGCCCGGCATATTCGACCCGGACAGGCAGAAGTACGTCCCGGTCACCACGAAGGTCGTGAGCCTGGGGACGAGCGCCGGCCTCGTGGAGGAGGTCGGGCCCGGCGGGCTGATAGCGGTCGGCACGGAGCTGGACCCGTTCTTCGTCAGGAGCGATCAGATGGTGGGGAACGTCATAGGGCCGCCCGGGGCGCTGCCCGACGTCGTGGATCGCCTGACCATGGACGTCGAGCTCCTGCCGAGCGTCGTCGGGGCAAGCGTGCCCACGAAGGTGGACCCGCTGAGGAAGGGCGAGGCCCTGAGGCTCAACGTGGGCACCATGGTGACCCTGGGCGTTGTGTCCGAGGTCAAGGGGTCCCGCGCGACGATGGCCCTCAGGAGGCCGGTCTGCCCCCCGCCGGGCGCCAGGGTGGCGATCAGCCGCAGGATAGACGAGAGGTGGCGGCTCATCGGATCCGGCAGGATCCTGGATCGAGGCCGGTCCGGGGCGGCGCTCTGAATTTAAGCATCCGGCCCCGGGGGTGGATGTGCGCACCGGCGCGGTGATCCCCGACACGAGCTTCCTGGTGCAGCTGGCGGAGCCCGGCGGGAGGCTGGCGATGGATAAGATCACGGAGATCCTGGGCTGGCCCACGCCGAGGTTCGTGGTGCCATCGTGCGTCCTGGCGGAGCTCAGGGCGCTGTCCCGGAACAAGCCGGAGGCCGGGCTCGCGCTCGAGTTCGCGAGGGGGCTGGAGGTCATCGATCGGGATGGCCCCCCCGACGCGGCGGTGCTGGACGCGGCGGAGGAGCTGGCGGGGATCGTCGCCACGATGGACGGGGTCATGCTGAGGGAGGCGCGCCGCCGCGGTATCCCCACGCTGACCCTCCACGGCGGGATCCCCGTGCTCGCCGGCGATCCGTGAACGGGGTGCGGTGGTGGGGGAGGGGGATCCGCGATCCGTCCGCGCGCCGTGACGGATTCGAATCCGGACCCGATCCAGAATCTTGTGGCATCCTCTCACGCTTAGCGCGTGGGGTTTCCCGCATCGCTTTGCCCCGGCACGGGTTCGTCGGCAACGCGGGAACTTGTTTCCTGATTCATCGGCACACGGCTAGCGACTTGGTCAGTCCATTGCCCCGCCGTAGGTATCTCCACAGGAGTGAATTCGGACATGCCCATCCCTACTGGAGCGTGTTATTAGTGTAGATGATATTTAATTAAACATCGGGGGAAGTCCGCCTATCTCCTCCCCGAAGGTCGGAGTTTCAGTTTTACTGCTTCCCCAAACCCCCAACACATATCTAAAAGTTTGAGCTACAGCTCCATGGAGAGCAGCGCGGCCTCCGCCATGGCCCTGGAGCGGGGATCCGACGAATCCACGACCGCTATCCCGACCCCGGGCTGGCCGTACGCGACGAGCGCGCCCCTGCCCAGGTATATCGCGATGAGCGCCAGCAGGTCCTCCTCCCCCTCTATCAGGACGCGCGCGGGCGGGGCGCGGGACATGGCCTCGTCCACGGCCTCCGCGGCGGGCCTCGTTATGAGCCCCGGCGGGTTCTGCGCGAAGAGGGACCTCTCGAACGGACACGGCGGGGCGGCGGAGGAGGTCCTCCTCTCCCTCATGTCCACGACGTGGACCCATGGACGGAGGCCCCTGGAGCACAGGGACGACGATACCCCGTCGCCGACGAGCACAGCCCGGCCCCCGGAGAGCGCGGCCATCGCGCCGTCCGTCCCCAGGACAGGACCGGGGGGCCTCCTGAGCTCGTCCGCGAGCTCCCGCCCCATCGAGAGCGGCCACCTAGTGAACCTCGACAGCGTACCTTCCAGGCTTGGTCACCCCCATCAGCCTCGCGACGCCGGAGGCCGATGGGTCGATCACTATCACGAGCCCGCTCCAGCTGTCGGTGAGGTCCGTGGAGCCGCAGTTCGGGCACGTCCTCTCTGTCGTCAGGGTCCTGCACGATCTGCAGGCCATCTCCTTGGGCAGCCCGGGTCACCTCGCCTTGGCCTGGGCGGGCTGCCTGGCCTTCTTCACCTCGTCCTCTATCCACTCCAGCGCCCCCAGGAAAGGCTGCCTGCTGGTGACGCCTATCTTGTCCATCCTCATGCCGCGGCCCATGCTGACCACCGATATCCTGACGCGGACCCTGGAGCCGCCCTTGAGGGATTTCCCCGTCCCCTTCCCGACTATCGCGCCCTGCCTCATGTCGACCGTGAGGTAATCGTCCGTTATCTGGGATATGTGGAGCAGCGCGTCGAGCGGGCCTATCCTGACGAACGCGCCGAAGTCGGTTATCTCGACCACCTCGCCCTCCACTATCTCCTGGAGCTTCGGGTAGAACACGAGCGCGCTGAATTTGGCCCTGTGATATACCGCCCCGTCGCCGTGGACTATCCTGCCCGTGGACTCCACGTCCACGTCCACCACCCTGATTATGTACCCGAGGTCGGGGTTCGCGGTGCTGCTGTATTTCCTGGAGAGTTCCTCGACCGCGGCCTTCCTGAGGTCCATCCCCAGCATCTGGGGCGGTATCCTCACGACGTCCTCGAGCTCCACTAGCTGAAACAAGCTGGACACCCGATAGCGCGCCTTTTTATAAACTTATATAGGCGTTAGGGATTTGGGGGAAGCAGTAAAACTGAAACTCCGACCTTCGGGTAGGAGATAGGCGGACTTCCCCAACGCTTAAATACCTTCTGCATTAAGCGCGCTGTAGTAGGGATGGGCATGTCCGAATTCACTCCTGTGGAGATACCTACGGCGGGGCAATGGACCGACCAGGTCGCTAGCCGTGTGCCGATGAA
>Ga0080003_1000874_pt1 | contig 17965 bp, 18 predicted proteins | sample JossMetagenome_FD_69206 | JGI IMG/M metagenome (GOLD analysis project Ga0080003, IMG submission 69206) | Hot spring microbial communities from Joseph's Coat, Yellowstone National Park, USA - JC2_E (SPADES assembly) (version 2) | ecosystem: Environmental > Aquatic > Thermal springs > Hot (42-90C)...
CCTTGAATATCCCAATATCACGGAGAATGCATACAGCTTCTTCCTCTTCCCATCCATCCCAATATACCCGAATTCACCTAAATCAATCTGTGACTGTTCTCTTCGTTTTGTTTCAAAACGGTATACTGCTTTCAAGGCCCTGTCATTCCTGTTCATCCTTGCATATCTTTTTACAAGGGGATAGCTTTCGTTAAATCCCCTTCTGAAAAGATCTTCATGTATTCTCACTGCAGAGAGATTGTATATAATGATAAGCTCCTTTACCGTGGGGAGGAATGACTCTATCTTGGAGCTCCTCTCCATTGTATTTGTGTATTTAGGGACGTTATCACTCTTAAGGTATTTTCTAACAGTCTTTCTATCTATTCCCAGTTTCCTTGATATTTCTGATATACTCATCCCACTCCTGTGCATCTCCCTTATCATATACCATTCCTCCGCTGAATACAATTTCCTCTACCCCCTCTATATATAGGGGGTGGGGAAATTAAATAGCTGATTTGGGGAATTTAGTTTTGCCATAAATAAGGAAAATTTACTTGCCACTTACACTTTTACTAAGACAGAATATCTCCTTAACAAATATAATGAAGACCTTTTCCCTTGCATTCAATAGGGAAGGTCTTCCAGCTTCTTCCACTTCTATGGAGGAGGAGATGGTATCGACCATTGACCTTAGCTCTGTGGCTATACCATTCAATCTTGATATATATCATACTCCTTCCAGTCTGTGACCACAGGTACGGAGAAATTTTCCCTGTACTGAGAGATGAGTTCATCTATATTCTCCTTGAACTCATCATATGTCAGTGGGTGATCACACCTGATAATACAATGGAAATACATAATTATCCACGGATATGCCTGAATATGACCATTAAGGACGGGGAGATTTCAATAAAGTATGAGACAATAATAATAAAGGACGGAGTGGAAAAACTCTACGAGATGACAGTAATTCCCTTCGGAAACTCAGCCAAAGTAGATGTTCCAAAGAGATTTATAGATAGGCGGGTATATGTTGTTGTACTGAAGGACTAGAGACTTATGTCCCAATGTCGCTGATACCATAACGTTGATTTATTTATCTTTAACTCTTTACTTTTCTCAGGGTCAATTGACATGATCTTATCTCTGACCTGAGAGTTATCATTTCTTTAATTTTTATATCAGGTATTGAGAATTCCAGATTTTTGCTATTTCCAATAATGTATCTGCTCAATTCCCTTATGTTTTCAAACATTATATTTTCTAAAGCATATTGCTTGTTTTTGAATTCATAACGCTGATTGAAATTGTCCTTGATTTTCTCAATCAAGAGTTTAGCTGTGTTAGGTTTCAATCTTATATGATAATTCCGAGTAGTTAAGAAATCTGATTTCTTCCGTCTTGATTCCAGAAATTCTATTACGGAATAGTCAATAACATATCTGAACAATTCTTGCAAATCATATACCAATGGATGCTTTGAGGGTGATATTTCATGCAGATAACCGATTGAAACATCTAAACCTATGGTATTGATATATTTCCCAATTATAGATTCAAGTATTGCATATCCATAATTAAGCAATGCATTAATGAGATCAGACGCATTCATATTCCACGAATATGAAAGATTTTTCCTTCCTTCAAAGTGGAAATCTTTGGCTAAGGAATTGAATATTTTAGTTAACTCTGACCAGTAAGCAGATGCTATTCTGCCCTCGTACATCATTAAGCTGTTTATGTTATTGTAATCAATCATTTCAATTTCCTTGTTTATTGTTGATAAATCTATATCATAGAAATCCGAAAGTACTTTCAATAGACCTAAAGATGACTTTACCTTTTGTTTTACAATCCGACTGGCAATATATAACCTTGATTCTGTGTTCAAGTATTTTTCATATTGCCTGATTTTCAATAGTGCGTTGAGTGTTTCCTGACTCAATGTTGTGGATAACAAATTGCCGTTCCAGTTAAGCAAGGCAATGCTGACATCATGTTTCGATAACCAATGCATAGCCTCAAAAGATATCGATCCGTAATGGCCGTCTATGACAATATAATCATAAGGTATTCTATGAGTTTCAAATTCTATCACATTATCTTTCTGCTTTATAGTAAGATGTGTTTTGTTAACATCTAATGCTTATCCCATAACCTGATAAGAGTAAGGGATTCATCGGATATCATCCCTTTCTTTTGTTCCCTTTTAATAATAATGACCAAGCCTTTTCATTTTCCCATTTGGCATAAGATTTTTTCATGCTGTTTGCGTATCGTTTTAGGAATTGTTCTTTCATTTCCTTGATGTCTAAAGTAAAGGCTATGATCATTTTACCTTTTAGTCGCTCTTTATCCTTAATTATGTTAGGAATATTTCCTATTTCTTTTTCAAGATCACTTAGAAATATCATAAGCTTGTCTTTGAATATCTTTGCCAATTCAAGATTGAAATCTGAGTCCTATGCTATATCGTAACCTATTCCTTTGTATTACACACTATACATTCCATTCTCATAGCTATGCTTTTTTTCCATTATTTCTTCAATATCCCCCAGAACTACATGGGGCTGCCCGGATTTGGACCGGGGTCTCAGGCTCCCAAAGCCCGTAGGATACCAAGCTACCCCACAGCCCCTTCATCCTTTATTTTTAAGATGTTTATATTCTTTACTAGAAGGCAAAGGATTAAAATTATTTACCTATTTTCACTAAGATAAACCATGAACTGCGAATTATGTGGTAAGGAAATTAAGCATTACCATGAGGTTATTATAGATGGGGCGACCATGAAGGTATGTGATGAATGTGCTAAATATGGTAAGGAGGTTAGGCAACCTTCATCATTTCAAATTCCAAAAATAACTAAGACTGTAGTTCAGACTCCAGCTTCTAATTTCACATCTCACCCAACTGTAAAAAAAAGGACACCGAGGGAACTTATAGATGATGATGAACCTGTTTTAGATTTTGGAAAAATAATCAAGAAAAGAAGGGAAGAGTTAGGGTTGTCCCAGGAGGAACTTGCAGTAAAACTCCAAGAAAAGAAAAATCTTCTGGCTAAAATCGAAAGAGAAGAAATAAAACCAGATAAAGCCACAGCTAAGAAAATAGAAAAAATTCTTGGCATAAAAATAATGGAAAAGATACAATGAATATTTATATAGGAATATTATTTATAATATTTATTATATTAATTATATTCTTCTTCCTACCATTCTTCCGACCCAGAAGGATATCTATCGATCAGGAAAGGATTGACGAAAAGGTTCCGGGTGGAGAAGAGGAATATTATAGAATGCTTAAGGAAGGAAAGAAATATAGAGATAGAATTAGAAATAAAAATTAATTTTCTATGAAAAATTTTATCCTTCTTGCCACAAAATCATGATCAAGAGATGTCATAAGAAAACCTATTCTTGGCCCTGTATCTGTTCCTAGAATTATTCTATAAAGGGTAGAAAAACATTTTTTCTGTTCTCCAACTGTTTTTGAACATGCATCGTGTATCATTTTATTTATGTCATCTGGGTTTAATCCTTTAGAATAACCATTCAAGACCTCTCTCAGGAAATTTTTCTCATTCTCATCAAGTTTTATATTGGGTGGATTTTCCTTTATCGTTATTTTAAATTCATCTGGAGCGAAATTCTCAAGCCAGAATTTTGCGGCTTCAATTCTCTTCTTCAGGCTTTCCAGATTACCGGACAAATCATATCCTGACCATCTAAGGGCTTCCATAATTTCATTAATGTCCTTCTTTATTTGGACCAGATTTATGATATGGTTATATGGAACCTGAACGGGAATTTTTTCTTGTACATCTGATATTTGTGAAAGTTCATAAATCCTCCTGTAATCCTCCTCCTTTTCAGGATCAAACGGGGGTTCCTTCTTAAAATATATTCTTTCATATTGGTCGTATTCATTGACGAGTGAAATTAAACCTCTACCTGCGTCAATTTCTATATGCCTCTCAGGATTATTTTTTGCAATCAGAAATCTTAGTACTTCAGGCGGGACCATCTTTACCATATCTATGGCCCTAATCAATATTCCCTTAGATGAGTGCATGGCACCCATTCCTTTTAGATGAATCCACTCATATACCACAGGAGTAGGAGGTTCAATTCCGAAGACCTCCCTTGCAATTCTCTTTCCTGTATCATATGAGCCACCAGCTGTGGCATGATCCTTACCAAATGGTTCTATAGTTACTCCAAGAATTACCCATTTCGCAGGCCATTCCACCCTCCATGGAAGCTTAGCAGCTCCATTCCTAACATCCCTTCTTCCAACATAATCGCAAGCTTCGCAATGATATTCCGCATAAGGCCATTCAATTGACTTGACTATTGTCTTATCTATTCTTCCACAGTTTTCACAAATTACGTTTAATGGGTAATATTCTCCCTTTATTTCTTTTCCAGATACCTCAGATAGTATTGAGGAAATTTTCTCTCTATTATCAATAGCTTTCTCAATCAGGTCATTAAAAAGACCCTTTTCATATAGTTCATGGGTATATAGAAATTCAGGCTTTGCCCCAACAAGATTTAAAGTTTCCACAAATGGATCTATGAATTGATTCGACCAGGAAGTGTGTTTTCCATCAGGGGATGGTATCTTGTATAATGGCTGCCCCACAAATTTTGAAAAAGATTGATCTATTCCATTGGGAACCTTTCTCAGTGGATCTATATCATCTGCCTCATAGTAAAATTTAACCGTTATTCCAGTTTTCTTGAGAGCTCTTGAGACAATCTCGCCTGTCAAAACCTCTCTCATATTACCGACGTGGATCTCTCCCGAAGGAGATATGGCGGTAGATACTACCTGCTTTCCTGTTACCTTAGAAGCGACTACATCAGCCCAATGCATTATCCAATCAACCTTGCTCTAATCAGGGACCTTACAGGTACCCCCAATACATCATCCTTTCCTGTTTTATTGGTTATAACTACAATGAGAGCTACCTCACCTTTTTCAGCCTTTACAGCCTCTATAGCCTTGGTTATGGTCTCTCCTGTGCTGATAACATCATCTATAAGAACAACTCTTTTCCCTGTAACCTTTGCATAATTGCTGGAAAATGTTCCCTGTGCCTTCTGAGTAAGTGGCCTATATATTGCAAGTTCTTTCCCCAGAATATCAGATATAAAAGTTGCGTAAGGTATTCCATTTATGGTTACTCCTACAATGGTATCTATATCTTTCTCATCTGCAAATGTTTCCTCCTCAATTATATCAGCCATTATCTCTGCAAGATTATAGATCCTGTTTCCATAAACTCCGATACTTCTCCAGCCAATCTTAACATCATTGGGAATTTCTTTACTCTTGGATTCTCCACTCAATAACCATATTACTGTATTAAGGGAAAGGTGCATCTCCGTTGCTATATCCTTATCGCTCATTCCCTTTTCCTTCAATTGTTTGGCTATTTTCGCCAATTCTTCTACACTTTTCATTGTTATCACCATTCAGTACTCATAGGGGTCATCACAGCCTTAGCTCAGCTGACCCTCTTCTCATCACACTATAGGATATTAAATTAAGATATAATTCTTTTTAAGAAATGCTTGAACTGGAAATAATTAGAGAATAATATTATATTAAATGATAATAGATGGGCATGTTCAAATTGATAGATTCAAGAATTTTAGATATTAATGCGGAAAAGTCTGGAATTGACATGGAAAAACTTATGAATTATGCGGGGGGTGCAGTTGCTGACTTCGTCATATCACTCAAACCGAGGAATATACTAACAATGTGTGGTAGCGGGAACAACGGAGGTGATGGATATACAGCATCAATTCTTTTATTAAGGGCAGGGATGAAAGTATCAGTATTTCCAGTGAAGGAACCGGAAAGTTCCCTTGCCAGGAAGAAGTTTGAAGAATTCAAGAATGCCGGAGGCATAATTATTGATGATCCAAAGCTGGACGAATATGATATAATTATTGATGCCATGTTAGGAATAGGAATAATAGGAATTCCCAGGGAGCCATACGCATCCGCAATTCAGAAACTAAATAACAGTAAGACAAAGATAGTTTCCGTGGATATACCATCAGGCTTTCCATCTGCTATTGCGGTGAAGCCTGATTATACGGTGACAATGCAATTCATAAAAGAGGGAATGGATGAATCCAAATGTGGAAAAATAATAGTTGCGGACGTGGGATTTCCGAAAGAAGTAATTGAGATGATAGGTCCCGGTGATATCGCTGCATTTCCAGTAAATGGAAAGAATTCTCACAAAGGAGACAATGGTATTCTTGTTATAGTATCAGGAAGTAACGAGTACTACGGAGCCCCATTATATGTATCAAAATCTGCCCTCAGGATGGGCCCAGATTTGGTATTTCTTTTCACACCCTCAAAGGTACATGGCTTCATAACACCCCATACACAGGATATAATGATCAGGAAGTCTGGAATTGACTATATTGAATACACCTACGAATTGATGAAAAGTATTTCAGAAAGAGCAACTGCAGTCGCAATAGGGCCAGGAATTTCTAAAAATCCTGTTGCAATTGAAAATGCGGCCAAAATAATAGAGGATACATTACACTATGGAAAAAAGGTAGTTATAGATGCTGATGCTCTTGCGGCAATTTCCGGGATAGATGATTTTAAGGGTCTGGCAGTTCTAACTCCCCATCGTGGTGAATTTAAAAATACATTCCTTATGGATCCAAGTGAGGAGAATGTGAAGAAAGTCGCCCAGAAAATTAATGCTACATTACTTGTAAAGGGACCTGTTGATATAGTGACAGATGGTTCTGTATTAAAAAGAAACAGGGGCTATCATCACGAAAGTATGACCAGAGGTGGAACAGGGGATCTTGTTACTGGTGCAGCAGCAGGACTATTATCAAGGGGATTGGATACTCTCCATTCCGCATTTCTCTCTTCGTATATAATTGGAAGCGCAGGTTTATTGGCATTCAGGAAAAAAGGTTACTCATATTTCACATCAGAGCTTATTGATTTTATACCTGATATTATAAATGCCAGAAATAGTGAATAAATTTATTAATAGAAGTAGTGAATAGAAGTATGTATGGTAACAGTAGAAGAAATAATGACAAAAAATGTTATAACCATAGGGCCGCAGGAACCAATTTCTAAAGCAATATCCAAAATGTCTGATAACAAAATACATCACTTGCCAGTTGTAGAGGACGACAAGTACCTGGGTATGGTGGATTTTGATATTTTTCTTAGAAGGTCGTCTATAGTTCTAAATTCTAAAGTAATGAACGTGATGGAAAAAACTCCTACGGTTGCGAAAAAAACAGATATAACAGAAACTGCCAGACTTATGCTTGACAATGGAATTAAAGCAATACCTGTACTAGAAAATGAATCCCTTCAGGGAATTGTTACAACATCGGACATAATATACTCGTTGTTGAAAATGCCTGATATCCTAAACTCCACAGTTGATGAAATTATGTCAGGCGATCCAATCACAGTGAATGAAGATGACCTTGTAATAAGGGCTGTTGAGAAAATGAGAGATCTTGATGAGGCAAGCATACCTGTTTTAGACTCAAATGGTCGTGTTACAGGTGTTGTAAATTTAGATGAAATAAGCAAGCAGATATGGAGGGAGAAAGAAAAGATGCATCAAAGCGAGTATTTCCGGAATGAAGCTTCCGTAAGAGTAAAAGACGTTATGTCTCCTCCAGTAATTGCAAAATCTGGATCAAAACTTATGGTGTGTGTAAATGAAATGAAGAAGATGAAAGCCAGGGTATGCACAGTAATAGACGATTCAGAAAAGCCTCTGGGGATAATAAGTCACAGGGATATTATGGATGAAATAGTCAAGGGTCTACCGAGAGAGTCTGTTCTAGTAAATCTCTCCGGGGTAAAGTTCGATGATCCTGAAATATATAACAGAATTTACGATATAATAGAAAGGACTGCAAAAAATATAGCTAAGGTTAAAAGAATGAAACCTATGTTAATAAATATACACATAGAACAGTACAATGAGCAGGGTGGAGAGATAAAGTATTCTGTCAGGGGTAAAATAGTCACGGAATCAAAAACTTTCTATGGAAGGGCGTGGGAATGGAATCTGTATAAAGCGATGAAAGAATTGATGGATGAATTTGAGAAAATGGTTGAAAAAGCGAAGGAAATGAGGTGATTGATTGGAAGAACTTATAGACCGTGCTTTAGAATATGCATCTAAGAATGGAAAATTTGCCGAAGTGAGATATTTTTCATCGGAAAGGAACTCCATTCTTATGAAAAACGGGACTCTTTCAGCAAGCGGAGTATCAAAGGATTCAGGAATAGGAATAAGAATCATAAATGAATCAATTGCATTTGGTGCAACTAACAGCAGAGAATGGAATAAAATAAAGGAAGAGATTGACAATATTATAAGTAAATCAAGACACAATGGGAGGCATTCATTCTCCAAAGAAGAGCCTATTAAGGATGAATGGGAAGTAAGCCAGAAAATAAAAATAAGTAACATCTCATTTGAAGAAAAGATAAAGAGACTTAAAGAAATAGACTCAATTCTGCAGAATGAAAACATGGGCATGAGGATAATATCCCTTAATGATAATATTGAAAATGAGATTTTAATAAATTCAGAGGGGACACAAATAAGATCGAAATTGCCCAAGCTGGGTTTCATGTTTTTTATGGGTTACATGGAAAATGGAAGCTATGAACAGGGTTATTTCCAGCTTGGTTATGCCGGGGGTTATGAAGCCCTTGATGAATGGCGCCTTGAAGAAGTAATGAAGCATGAATCAAATGTTCTAAAAAATGCTGTAAAGGCAAAGAAAATTTATGAAGGGAAATATGATCTTATAATTGGTCCAGAAGTCTCCGGTATAGTTGCTCATGAAAGTGCAGGCCATCCAACAGAATCCGATAGAATCATGGGTAGGGAAATGGCACAAGCAGGGGAGTCATTCATAAAGAAAGATGATAAAGGAAAAAAAGTGGGTTCAGAGATTGTGAATCTGGTAGATGACCCGACAATCAATCATAGCTTCGGATATTATAAATATGATCGCGACGGTGTAAAGGCTAGAAAGAGATATCTTTACAGGAATGGAATTATAAATGAATTTCTGAGTAACAGGGAAAGTGCAGGAAGATTAGGCTTAAAAAGTAATGGGGCTTCAAGGTCATCTGAATGGGATAAGGAACCCCTGGTTCGTATGAGCACAACCTATATTGAACCCAGGGATTATGAATTTGAAGAAATGATTGAGGACGTAAAGGACGGAATATATATGAAAAGCTTTACGGAATGGAACATAGATGATATAAGATTCAATGAAAAATACGTTGGAAGAGAAGCATATCATATAATAAATGGAGAAATAAGTGAAGTCATAAAGAGACCAGTAATCGAAACTACAACTATTAATTTTTATTCTTCTATGGATGCAATAGGAAAGGATTTAGAATTCGTGGCAGGTACCTGTGGGAAAGGAGATCCAATGCAGGGTGTTGATGTATGGATGGGAGGCCCACACGTGAGACTCAGGGGAATATATGTTAGGTGAGAGAAATGGATATTGAAAAAATGTACAATAAAGTATCAAGGAAAGTAGATCAGGCCGCTATTAAGATAACAAGGATTAAAATAGATCAGGCAAGATTCTCCAATAATGAAATAGACATCAACAACAGTTGGGACGTAGAAGACGCCAGTATATTCTTGGCCAAAAATGGCAGAACATTCATGTTTAACCTGAAAAATGAAAATGATCTGGATAATTTGCTCGATTTATCAGTTAAAGCAATTTCTAACATAGAGAAGAATGACGATTTCATAAGCTTAAATGATAAGAAGCAAAAATATAGGAAAAGGAGAGAGAACAATGAAAGAATAATCAATTTTGACGGTAGCGAATATGTAAATAAGTTTTTAGATGAGATCAGGCCATTTGTTAAGAGGGTCGGGGGTGTTTTCTATAAAAAGGAAATCTCTAATGAAATAATGACTCCCTTTAACAATGGGGAAGAAAGAATTAATGGAATTGAATTTGTGGCCAGAGCATTCAATGATTATGATAATCCGGCTCAGGTTTCATTTATGACTTCAAGTGATGATGACCTGATAAAACTAGATGATGCAAAAGATGAGCTTCTGGACCTTTCAAAGAAGATTGGAAGAACAGTGGAAGGAAAGGACGGTAGATATAAGGTAATATTTCATCCGTTATGTTTTGCCTCAATTGCATCCTATACAATCCCTATGGCTTCAGCATTTCAGGTCGATTCAGGAATGTCCCTATTTGCTGGAAGAATGGGACAAAAAATAGGTTCTTCTTTGTTTACTCTTTATGACGATCCAGTAGATGATACCATGATAGGTGCACGCATAATGGACGATGAAGGAACTTCAACCCAGAAGACAGCAGTTATTGAAAAAGGAATCGTGAAGAATTATCTTCATAATAATTCAACCGCAAAGAAATATAACACAGAGTCCACTGGAAATGCGGGAATCATAAATCCATCGCCATGGCAGATAAATATTGAGACAGGAAATGAAGATGTAAGCGATATGATCTCCTCTACAAAGAAAGGGCTGTTTATAGTTAACACATGGTATACAAGATTTCAGGACTACAGGGAAGGCATATTCTCAACAATTCCTAGAGATGGTATATTCTATATAGAAAATGGAGAAATAAGAGAAAGTTGGGGGGGAATCAGAATATCAGATTCTCTTTTAAACATATTCAAAAATATAGAAGGTATTAGCAAGGAAACAAAGAAAGTAAAATGGTGGGATGAAACACTTCCTACTAAGTCCCCATATATTGAAGTCGAAGACGTCAACATCTCAAGGAGCAAATAAATGAACTTTGATTGAGAATGGAAGAAGTGATGGGTATAATCGAAAAAGATTAAATAGAAACCATTGACAATCAGAAACCTAAAGACAAACTCATAAGGTCAAGGTAAAACTTAATATCATTCTTTTAATTTAAAATTGCCCGTTGCCCTGTGGCCCCTCCTCTGGGGCAACGGGTTAATAAATTTATTCAGTCCAGATTTTATGCATTTTCTTGGCTTTTTCCAGTCTTTTCTCTACTATATTCCAGTTTATCAGTCCCATATAGGCGTTGATATAGTCCTTTCTGTTAGTTCCGTAATCAATGAAATATGCATGCTCAAATACATCAAGTACAACCAATGGTACTATGGTGACAAATCCTCCAATGTTATGTGCATCGTAGAGAAGATTGTAGAGTTTTCCATCTTCAAGATTCAGACCGAGTACGGCCCATCCTCTACCGGCCATTCCAGTTGCAATGAACTCATCTTTCCACTTGTCATAAGAACCAAAATTCCTTTCAATTTCTTCCTTTAAGGACTGCGGGATCTGTGGTGCGTTCTCAGATAAATTTTCGAAATAGAATTGATGCAGATACATACCGTTTCCATTAAATGTCTGCTCCAGTTTTAAAGCCCTGAACTCACTGTATGTTGCAGCACTCTTTGAAAGGTCAACAGTTCCTGAAGAAAGTTTGTCCACTATCTCATTACTTTTGTTGACATATCCATTGTATAGTTTCAGATGTTCAGCCAGCATTCTCTCACTAATGCCCTTTAGACTCTTATATGAGGGCAGTTTTGCATTAAAATTTCCCATTTTATATCACCTATACTAATATTGATTAATCGTACTTAAATTATTGTTACCTAGTATTTCTTTTTTGAACAGCCTTCGCAATTACTATTTTCCTAATCTCAGTTGTACCGGCGCCAATCTCATATAGTATGGCATCCCTGAGAAGCCTTTCAAGAGGGAAATCTGATGTATAACCATACCCTCCGAATATTTGAAGGGCATCTTTTGCTATCTGTGTCGCTGTTTCCGAGGCAAGCATTATAGATGATGCTGCATAAGATGGATCAACTATTCTCTCTTTTGTCATCATCGCAGCTTCATAAGCAAGTAGACGAACTGCTTCAAGTTTTGAAAACATATATGCCAACTTTTCCTGTATGAGCTGAAAATTTCCTATTTTAGTTCCAAATTGCTCCCTCTGCTGAGAATATTCAATAGCTTCATCAAGAGCTCTTCTTGCAATTCCCAAAGGACCGAATGCCAGCACGGCTCTTTCTGCATTTAGCCCCTCATATATAATTTTCTTGCCATCTCCTTCATTCTTCAAAAGTCTATTGAGGGGAATTTTTAATTCATTGAAATAAACCTCTCCTGTAGGAGATCCTCTCATTCCCATTTTTTCTATCCATTTTGGTGTTTCAACACCATCTGATCTTTTCAAAATAAAGGCAGAATAACGATCATAATTTTTAGAATATACTAAAAAGGTATCGGCAACAGGAGCATTAGTAATAAATGTTTTTGAGCCATTTATTATAAAATTATCACCTTCTTTCCTGTATGTTGTTTTCATACTGCCAAGGGCATCGGAGCCTCCACTTGGTTCTGTCAGGCAGAGTGAACCTATCTTATCCCCACTTATCAGGTCAGGAAGATATTCCTCCCTTTGATTCTTATTGGCATTTCTAAAAAGATTATCTACAACAAGATTACTATGTGCTCCATAAGATAATCCAATCGAGCCGGAAAAATAACTAATTTCCTCAAGCACAACTCCATGAGTCAAATAATCAAGCCCAGCGCCTCCGTATTCTTCAGATACGGTTAAGCCAAGAATGCCAAGATGACCCATTTTTTTAAAAATTTCCTTTGGGAAAAAATCATCTTTATCCACTTTAGATGCAATTGGCTCTATTTCTTTCTTTGAAAAATCCCTTACCATATCTCTAATAGCAATTGTTTCATCAGAGAGGTGTAGATCCATAAATACCGTATTAATATAGGCAATTAGGTTAAAAAATTTTCCTTAAATAATGAGGACAAACATTTAAACAATGATTTTTTTTAGTGTATTCATGGAAATTGTTCATCCGGACAACATTGAGTACAATTTTATTCTCAAGGGACTCTGTACGGGAGCTTCCATTTCAAAAATAGAATTCATATGTGAGAGCTATCAAGAATGCGATGAAAATATGGAAGGAGATATAATGTTTCTACCGGCTCCAATGGCTGTAAGAAAGCTTGACAATTATTCAATGTTAAATTCGGGGAATATTTTTTCTTATTTCAATGGCCCGTCTATAATGTTAACAGTAAAGGATTTCGACAATGTATATGTAAAAAAAGGCGATTTATTGTCGTTCTATTATGGAAAAATATTGACCAGTAGATACAAAATCATCATAGGTAATGGAGAACCTGTACTCACAGAACCAGGAAGAATCCTGGAATTATATAATAAAAATATAGAAAAAATAGATCTTTATGAAGAATGGGGGAGGATGACTAATTTTCTGCCCATGCCTCTTTACATTGGACTCATAAACAATAATTTTCTTGAGATAAAAACACAGGTAGAAAAATTAATCTATTCAAGTATAAAAAATTCTCTGGAAAATTTTAACTCTGTGGCTGAAGAAATTTACCGTGAAAGAAAAGCTTCAAATCCTGATTTGGTTAAGATGATAATACTTCAATATGTGAATAAGAGGTCTATAGATATGGGAAAGGAGGAGTTAGAGGCCATAGATTTTCTCAGGGATCTCATGAAAAACTCTTCGTAACCCTGCATTTATAAATAAATCTTGAATTGCATTAAATCTTTTATTTAATAAAAATATGATGTTATATGGATTATATAGAAGAAATAAAACAGTTAAGAGAACAGTTATTATTCAAGCTTAAAATAGAAATTCCTGATAGTATAGAAAATATTGTTATAGCTGGAATGGGGGGTTCAGGTATAGCTGGAAGAATATTTAAAGAAATATATGATAAAAAGCCTGTAATTACTGTGGATAATTATGATATTCCAAAATTTGTGAATAATAAAACTTTATTCATTGCAGTCAGCTACTCTGGTAATACTGAGGAAACAATTAATGCGTTAAGGAAAGCAAGAGTCCAAGGAGCAATAATCAGGGCAATAACCTCCGGCGGAAAACTTGAAAAGGAAGTGGATGATGCAATAATAATTCCAAAGGGTTTACAGCCAAGATCAGCGATCGGTTATCTTACAGTTCCACTACTGAGAGGGGCAGGTTTTAAAGAAACTGATTTTGATGAGGCGGCAAAGTATGTGAAGAAAATAGACGATAAAACAAATGAATATGAGGAAATTGCTGAGGATATTTGGAAAGGAAGAAAAACTCCAGTTATATTTGGCACTCCCCCCTTTAGGGAATTAGCATACAGATGGAAAACTCAATTCAACGAAAATTCTAAGATAATTTCTTACTGGAGTTATTTCCCTGAGTTGAATCACAATGATACAATGGCCCTGGAGAATGATTACAGGAAGGAACAATTTTATTTTTTTGTGTTGAACAGTAAGTTTGCCGATAAAAAAATACTGGACAGGATAAGGATAACATCTAATTTATGCAAGGTAAATTTCAAAATAATTGAAGGTGAAGGAAATTCTATTATTTCACAATTATTCACATTGATTCACAAGGGAGATTATATCTCATATTACGTTGCGAGAAAGAGAAACATTGATCCCAGGGATGTCTTAATAATAGAAAAACTGAAAAAGGAACTAGAGGAAAGCGATACTAATAAATAGTCGCAGAATCTATTCCCATCGAAATTGAGATGACTGTGATAAAGAGGGATGAGCTGATAACAGCCCTGGAAATTTTATTCAAACCCTCTGGGATGAATGAGAAGGAAATAGAGGAACTGGCTGACTACGTTTTAAGCTTCTTTGGTTATGAAGATACACTTATAGACAATGTTCTTTCACAGCAGGACAGGGACGTTTTTTATACGCTTGAGGAAACAGGGATACTTTCCACAAGCAGTGAGGATATAACCCTGATGAAAGGTAAAACATGGAGGATACATTACTGGCACGTCAATGATGAAAAAATTAGGAACATAGTTAACTCAAGCAAGAAAGAAGAAGAAAATATTTACGATAAAATTTTCAGGGAAGGTTTTAAATAATTTTTTTTAAAACTTTATATCAATTTTCTATATCAAGATTTATGAAAATAAGCAGAAGGTCAGTTCTCATAATAGTCGATGTTCAGAAAGGATGGGATAAACCGGTATGGGGTAAAAGGAATAATCCTGATGCTGAGGAAAATATTTCCAAGATACTTGATTTTTGGAGGAAGAATGGTCTTTTTGTTGCATATTGCAAGCATGACTCATTAAATCCTAAATCTCCTCTATATCCAGGACAGGATGGAAACGAAATTAAGGAGTTAGTCAAGCCAAGAAACGATGAAAAGGTATTCGTAAAGCACGTAAATAGCTGCTTTATAGGAACGGATCTTGAAAAATGGATTAGGGATATCGGAGGTGATGAATTGTATTTTTGTGGTATAACCACACAGCACTGTGTGTCAACTACTGCGAGAATGGCTGGCAATCTGGGTTTCAAAAATTATGTGATAGAGGACGCAACGGTATCATTTGACATAAATGATTCACATGGAAACCACTATGACGCGGAAGAAGTCCACAGAATCAATTTAGTGTCAATTGAAGGAGAATTTTCTGAAATAATAAGCACAAAGGACATTCTGGATGCATATATTTCAGAATGACAAAATAAGTAAAAAATGATAGCCCCGGGCAGATTCGAACTGCCGTCGTCGGATCCAAAGTCCGAAATGCTTGTCCACTACACCACGGGGCTTTGATGCTTATCAATAAAAGAAATAAAAATTTATCCTGACTTATAGCTGAGAAACTCCTTTCCTAACAATTCTCTAGCTATAATCAACTTCATAATATTAATGCCTCCTTCCGCGCCTATGAAATAGGACATAACACCACCCTGGGCAGCTCCTAATGGTGTATCCTTTGTATAGGCGAGAGCACCGTGCCATACCATGACTTTCGTGATTATTTCGTGTGCAGTCGGAGGAGCGGTCATCTTTGCCATAGATACTGATAAATTCTGGTCTGCCATTGGGACATTTTCCTTGTTTCTGTATACTCTATCAAGTGTCCAAGCGGCTTTTTGAGTAAGTAACCTGGAAGACTGTAATTTTGCGTACATCTCGGATAGTTCAAATTGCAATCCCTCTTGCTTCCCCAGTGGCTGCCCGAATAAATTTCTAGTCCTGAGGTGTTCAATGCCCATATCAATAGCTTCTGAAGCTGCTCCATTGCAAGCAGCAGCAACATAGATTCTTGCGACATTGAATCCTTCCATTATTATATGGAATCCCTTGCCAATCTCTCCGACTCTGTATTTATCATCAAGTTCAATATCATTGAATGCAAAACCTCCCGTTGATAAACCTTCTCTGGCAATATTATTGAAGACGGTGGGTGATATTTTATCATTTATTACACCATTTACATCTTTCAACATGAAGGCAAAGGTTGTAAAAGATTTTGATCCGAGAGCCGGATCACCAGTCCTGAATAATGTAAGAAAACCTCCACCGCCTGGGAGGTTTAAAGCCTCTCTAACTCCGCTGATATAGACTTTTTCACCAGAAAGACTCCATTTATTATCATTGATCCTTAATGCCTTTGATTTTTCTGACATGACATCTGATCCACCAGATGGCTCTGTTGATCCTATCCCAAAAAATGTTTTACCTTTAATTATAGATGGAAGAATTTCATCCTTAGCTTCTTCGGAACCATATTTTTCAAGCATAAATGGCCATCCATTTAGAAGAAGGACATATACCGGAAGAGCCATTGAAACATCTCCTCTAGCTAGTTCCTCAATAATAATAGACATCTGAGAAATTGAACCTCCGGCACCTCCATATCTTTCGGATACATTGAATCCTATAAAACCTGCATCAGCAGCTGCTTTTATAATATCATCCGGTATTTTATTTCCATAAGAAATTTTGTCTCTTTTAGGTAAAACATATTTCTTAACAAATTCCCTAGCAGTCTGCCTGACCATTTCATCTTCTTCGGTATAGCTGAAGTCCATAGAAATCATTACTACATTAATACACAATATATATTCATTTTTGAAAACGTGATTGATTTCAAAAATACTAGATAATTTTTTTTACCAATTGAGAATAAAGGGCCAGCGGGGGTTGCCGAGCCAGGTTAAAGGTACGAGACTTAAGATCTCGCTCCGTAGGGATTCGGGGGTTCAAATCCCTCCCCCCGCATTGCTTAAGAAAAATTGCGTTTTAATTAAACAATCTATTACCCAATTGTGAAAGTATTCAAATATTAAAAAAAAGAACATCTATTTTCCTATTTTATCAATATTAATTATACTGTGGACAACAATATAAGTATTTAGCCAGGCGTAAATCCACAGAATTACCATAACCACTATTATAATAATAAAAATTACATACATAAATTCAAGTTTTGTGAAAGCAAGAATTTTGATTGTAGATGTGGCAAATAAACCTAGTGGAAATCCATAAGCCCATATCCCTAGTTGGCCTCTTGTAGGATTTGTAAGTATGAGGAACAGTACCACTATAAAATTCCACAATTCAAATCCCCATAACAAAATTGAAATAAATTTTACTGAGTCCAATGAAATAGTGACCCCCGGAATAAATGAAAAGGTGCTTATAGTAAGCAGATTTATTACTATCAGACTTGCTATCCCTACCGGAAGCATAGTAGTAGGTAGAGATTCTTGATGCTTTGCTGTGACGTGCCCTGAAAGAGCGAGTGATCCTATAAAAATATAGAGGAAGAAAAATATTCCTATCCCCATAATAGACATAAAATAAATTATAGTTCCGTAGGAAAATCTAAAGTAGTCCATGAGAGGAACTGCAAGAAAAATACCCGCGCCTATTGAAAGAGGGGGAATAACAATGGCATAATTTATTTCCTTCTGGGTAATTTCTTTCGTGTAAAGTTTATACCCCAGCATTATACCAATACTAAATGCAAGTACATACTCAAAAAAATAATTAATAAGCGATA
>Ga0080003_1000875_pt1 | contig 17946 bp, 14 predicted proteins | sample JossMetagenome_FD_69206 | JGI IMG/M metagenome (GOLD analysis project Ga0080003, IMG submission 69206) | Hot spring microbial communities from Joseph's Coat, Yellowstone National Park, USA - JC2_E (SPADES assembly) (version 2) | ecosystem: Environmental > Aquatic > Thermal springs > Hot (42-90C)...
TCACGGATGAGATAAACAGGAGTTCAAGAGAAGGAATGACTGTCATAATAGACTCATCAGGCTTCAAGATAACAGAGAGGGGAGACTGGTTGTCTTCCAAGTGGAATATGAAGAGAAAAGGGTGGATAAAGATGCATGTGGCAATAGACTGAGTTAGAAATGTTGTGTCATTATCAATAATGGATGAGCATTCCCATGGCACAACAGAATTCAGAAAAGTTCTCAACCCATAGCCAGCAAATCAAAGATCTTCTGTGGAAAAGGATCTTATGACTCCAGAAGCAACTTCAACTTTCTCCATAGCAGGGGAATTGATGCGGTTATTCTTCCAAGGGAGAACTCATCCACATTATCGAGAAATTCTCCATATAGAGCTAAGATAGTCAGAAGAATGAGAAATGAATAAGAAATATAAGTAGGGATCAATGGAAGAAGGTGGTTAATTACCCAAAAAGATGGAGGGTGGAGATATTCTTCTCCGCACTGAAGAGAGTTATCGGTGAAACAATAATGGCAAGGAAGCTTAGATATCAGATCCATGAGGCTGTAATGAAGATATACTGCTATTTCCTTCTGAGAAAGAACACTGTGGTGAATTAGGTGATCTTGAAATTAATTACTTAACACACAACCTTACTATCAATTTGTGATGTATTGCCAGATGAGGTAAATTTCAGTATTTTCTAATCTTCTAAACCTTTTAAATAGTAATCAGGATGCAAAATCAACAAATGATTGATAATGTAAAAAAAGAAAAAATATTAATTATCGAATTCGATATCGAAATCGATAATTGGTGAATCAAATGACTGATTTTCATAATTATGGGCAGATGTTTAAAAGGCACGGCAGTTTAAGGTATTATATTCTCTGGATTCTTGCCAATGAAAAGAAAAGGGGTATAGATATAATGGATGAGATGGAAAAAAGGAGTATGGGTTTCTGGAAACCAAGTCCGGGCTCCGTGTACCCCACCCTTAAGAGTCTCGTGGAAGAAGGGCTTATAAGAAAAAATGAAAATGGAACTTATGAACTAACTGATAAAGGAATGGATTTACTTGGAATAAATAAAGAAAATCCTTCGAAATACAAATCAACTGATATCGACAGATGCCTGGATGAGGCCGAGAGCTGCACGGAATATTTAATGGATGTGGATGAAGATTTAACGCAATATTTAGACAGGATAAGAAGTATAGGAGAAAAGTTCATAAAAATTTCTGAAGGAAGGAGGGCTTCAAATGAACATCATTGAAACTGAAAATCTTTCAAAGATTTACAAAGGAAATATTAAGGCGGTTGACAATTTAAACATCCAGATTGAGGAAGGAACGATATATGGCCTCCTTGGTCCAAACGGAGCCGGGAAAACAACAACAATAAAAATGCTCACCACTGTTATAAAACCAACCTCTGGTACTGCCAAAGTTGCAGGGCTTGACATTATCAAGCAATCTATGGAGGTGAGGAGGATAATAGGTCTAGTTCCTCAGGATCTTACAACTGATGAGGATCTGAAGGGCATTGAAAATCTAATGATGGTAGCAAAATTCTACGACATTCCTAAATTGAAAGCAAGGGAAAATATTGACAAACTTCTAAAACTTGTTGATCTACAGGATGCTGCAAAAAGACTTGTTGGGCAATATTCAGGGGGTATGAGGAAAAGATTGGAATTGATAGCAGGCCTGGTACATGAACCAAAGATTCTGTTTCTGGATGAACCCACACTCGGGCTGGATGTCCAGACAAGATCCCTTATGTGGGATTATATTAAGAATATCCAGGAAACCCAAAATATAACGATCATTCTAACTAGTCATTATCTTGAAGAAGTGGATGCACTTTCCGATAAGTTATCAATAATCAATAAAGGCAAACTCATAGTTTCAGGTACTCCAACCGAATTGAAAAATAACGTTGGAGGGGATATATTGACAATATCATTCAGGACCACCGATGACTTGAATAAAAGTATAGAAATATTATCAAATTTTCAGCCTACAAAGATTACAGAGAAAACTGCCAGATTTAAAGTTAAATCTTCAGAAGCTGTTATCCCTGATATAATAGAACCATTGAGAAATAATGGAATCGAACCACTGCGGTATCAGGTAGATAAACCCTCACTGGACACGGTTTTCATGGATTACGTTGGAAGAGCCCTACCAGAGGAGGAAGGAGAGGGGGATTCAAGAAGAATGATGATGAATTTGAGGAGGTTGAGAAGATGAGTGGACTATTACCCCTTACTTCAAGAGAGATAAAGAAGTGGTACAGGAATCCTACTTTTTTTATCGTCGGTTTGCTTCAACCATTTTTCTGGATAGCGTTATTCGGAAGTGCTTTTGACATTACCAGAGGGTTCGGGGCAGCAGGAAGGCTCATATTGCAGGGAGCCCCGAATTATATAACATTCATAATAGGTGGTGTTGCAACTACTACTGCATTATTTACAGGTATGTTTTCTGGTATGAACATAATATGGGATAGAAGACTGGGGACACTGGGAAGATTTCTCTCATCTCCAATCCACAGAAGTTCTATTGTATTTTCTAAAATTATTTCAGCTACAATAAGGATTCTGGTTCAGATTCTTATACTGTTTATAGCTGCATTACTCATTCCTAATGGCCTCGAGATTGCTAGCTCTTTTTCTATCGTTGATGTTATCTTGATAATTGTTACAGTTACACTTGTCAGTACGTTGTTCTCAAGTATATTTTCTGTAATAGCCATAAGAGTAACAAGACAGGAAACAATAATGGGTATTGTAAATCTGGTAAATTTACCTTTAATGTTTGCAAGTTTTGCTCTATTTCCTAAGCAGCTTATGGCACCATGGTTAGCGGATATAGCTCAATACAATCCTGTTTCATGGTCTGCTACAATAATGAGAACAGTTATAATTAACGGCTCACTTAACTCATCTCAAGTGTCGACTGTGCTAAACAATTTCTTGGCTCTACTTGTCGTAACTGTTATAGTAATTGTAATAACATATGTACTATCCGAGAGCGAGATCAGACAATAAGGTAAATTTTTCTTTACTTTCTTTTTTAAATATAATCCTTTATTTCTGTATTATGAATAAAAAAGAAATTAAATTGAAAATATATGGAATGAGCTGTGATGATTGTGCATTAACAATAGAACGAAATCTTCTCACTCAGAACGGAGTAATTGATGCCAAAGTTTCTTACAGGGAAAAGGAGGGAATAGCAATAATAGATGCAGATTCAATCAAGCCAGAAGATATATTGGGAAACAGTATTTTCTCAATTAATTCAAAATATAAAGCAATAATAAAGAAGGAATGAACCATGCAATATGATCTCATTATAGTAGGTTGGGGCGCTGCTGGGTTCTCCGCTGCAATCAGAGCTTCTGAAATAACAGGGGAAGAGATGAAAATTGCACTAATAGGAAAGGGGAATATTGGTGGAACATGTGTTAATGTTGGATGCATTCCTTCCAAATTCTTGATCGAGAAATCATTGAGGATAAATGACATTCTCTATAATAGCAACGGAGTATCCAAGGCAGAATTATTTTCAGAAGTAATGAAAGAGTTGAAAAACACAGTTTATAAATCCAGGGTCGGGAAATACGAGGATGTAATAAAAAATTATAAAAACGTAGATCTTTATTATGGGGAAGCTTCTTTTCTGGATAACAGAAATATACAGGTAAAAAATGCAAACAATACCCATATACTTAGGGGCTCATATATAATTATTTCAACAGGCTCTTCACCTACAATCCCCCCCTTTGCAAACCTCAATGATATAAAAACTTCTGATAATTTCTGGGATATTGAGGTACTCCCTGAAAAGCTTGCTATAATAGGTGGAGGCCCGATAGGACTGGAAATAGGGCAGGCAATGCGTAGATTCGGGACGGAAGTAAGTATTTTTGAAATCGCAAACGAAATTCTTCCCGGTTACAGTGAAGAGATACAATCTGCTGCCAGAAATATAATGCAATATGATGGAATCCAGATCCACACGGATACTAAAATTGACAATATAACAAGCGAAAAGTCAAAGTGCATATTTTATGGTAACAATAAAGAATGTTTTGATGAAATTCTTATAGCAACAGGAAGGTATCCAAATACAGCGACTCTTAATCTTCAGGCTGCAGGTGTTCAAACAGACAGTAAAGGTTTCATCATAACGGACAGGAAAATGAAAACTTCCTCTGAAGGAATATTTGCTGCTGGCGACTGCGTTTCTGGAAAACTAAAACTCGAAACCCTTTCTGCAAGAGAGGGAGTTATAGCAGTAGAAAATATTTTTGGATACGGAAAGGAAATAGATCTCAATGCAACTCCCTGGGCTATATTTACAACTCCTAATATTGCAGGAGTTGGAATCAGCGAACACGATGCCATCCAGAAGGGATTATTATTTGATAAAAGGGTTATAGATGCGTCAAGTGCAATCAGAAATTCCATTTCTGGAAACAAATATGGATTTGCAAAGATACTGATTGAAAGGACCAATAGAAAAATATTGGGGATAGAAGTAATATCACCGGAAGCAGCAGATTTCATTGTAGAGGGCGTATATGCATTAAGGTTTGGTCTTACTGTAGATGACATCATAGATTCAACTCATATATTCCCAAGTCATTCAGAAATTATTAAAATGGCAGCACAATCATTTAAGCGGGATATAAACAAGATGAGCTGCTGTATGGAATAACCAATTAACCCTTTCTTTTGTAACTGCTGATCCCTACACCTGCAAGAATCATTGTGCCTCCAATTATTGTATTGTATCCAATGGGTTCAGAAATGATGAAAACTGCAGTAACGGCGGTGATAAATGGAGTAATATAAAGAGTGGCTCCTGCAACAGTCGGTTTAACATATTTCAATCCATCGAACCATAGAATATATCCCAAAAAAGTGGCAGCTATTCCCATGAATAGTACAGCAACGAGGGAATCGCTTTTAAGATCCATGAGGATATGTATAGAACCCAGTCCAGCGGCTGGAAAAAGCATTACTGTGCCTATGAATGTGACAATTGCAGTTACATTTAGGGGATTATGATTTGCAAGCAAATTTCTCCCAACTACGGTATAAATCCCCCAAGCAAATGCGGCAATCAATATGAAAATAGCAGAAACGATCTCATATCCTGTCAAGCTTCCGGGTTGTAGAAGGACTATTAGACCAGCAGTTGAGATCAATAAGCCAATTATGTAAATCCAGGAAAATTTATCTTCCCTCGTTGCTATGCTTAATATCGTTATGAATATTGGTTCCATAGATACTATAAAGCTTGCATTTCCTGCGGACATCCCTTTTTCACCGAATATGAAGAATAGTTGATACATCAGGATGCCACTGAGAGCAAGAATTATTAGTGAAATATATTCCTTCCCCGAATAATGATCTTTGATTATCAACACGACTGGAATAAAAAATAAAGATGCTATAAGGAATCTAAAAAATGCAATATTAACGGGCGTGAGGGACTCAAGACTATACTTCAGAACAGTATAGGTTAAACCCCATATTATAGATACGCTTATCAGCTCAATATAACCGCGGCCAGCTCTGTTCAACTGATGCTGATGTTACATCATAATATAATTATATCGGTACAATTTTTATACATTCTTTACATAAGCTCAATATGATTGATCCTGCCATATTCCTCGCCGCCATGGGAATAACGCTTCTGGAAATTTCTGAAGCGGCAGCCGTTGCCCTCGCTCTCTATGGAGAAGGTGGTTCAAAGGCCTTCCTTTACGTTGCTCTTGGAATTGCAGTTGTTCTTGTAATCACATTCATTGTGGGCAAAGAAATTGCCCTATTGCCTATTCTTCTTATAAGGCTTGTTGCAGGTTTTCTCCTGCTATATTTTGGATTGAGATTGGCCAGGAGTGCCAGGAGGGCCGTTATTAGGAGCAGAAAGAAGGGAGGGAATGAAGAAGAAAAGATGGAGAAGGGATTATTTTATACAGGCTTTTCAGTTGGGGCAGTTGAAGCATTTGAAGCCGCAATAGTTATAGTTGCTTTAATACCTATAGATTACAATTCTACATTCCTGGGCCTGGTTGCAGGACTGATCATCGTGGTTATAGGTACAGCATTGCTGAAATCACAGGTCAGGAAGATAAAGCAGGCAAACATGAAGGTTGCAGTTTCCGCATTGCTTCTGTCATTCTCATCATTCTGGTTTGTTGAAGCATTTTATAACATAAGTGATTTAATTCTCATACCATTATTTACTATATTTTTTGCTGCAGTATACTTTTTTGCACACAGGAAATAATTTTCCTTATTTTTTCTTATCTTTCATTAGTGAAGTATATACCCCAAACAAACTGATTATGCCTGATGCTAGCATAATAATCTTAAAGGCCATCTGAAAATCCCCACCCGGTGAAATGCCAGAAACAGAATTTGCCTCAGTAAAAATTCCAAGTATCACCCTTCTGGGAATACTTGTAGAAAGTATTGTACCGGCTATAGCAACACTGATCAACTGGCCCGTAAATCTCATGGTTCCCAGTGTTCCGGAAGCTATACCATATTGTCTGTTATTCACAGACCCCATTACGGAATTTGTATTGGCAGCTGAGAAGAGGCCAAAACCTATCCCTATAATAGAAAGTGGGGCAACAATATCTAAAACGCTCTCTATAGTTGAAGAATAGAGGAATATGAATGTTAAACCAATCAAACCCATACCGATGGCAGCTATCTCTCTAGAACCATATTTATCAGAAAGGATACCGCTTATAGGAGAAAAAATTATCATAAATATTGGTTCAGATATTAATAAAATTCCTGAGAAACCAGCTGAATAATGGTAAATAACCTGAAGATATATGGAAAAAACAAAAACTATGGAAAATGTGCTAACATAATTTAATAGTGCAGTCAAGTTAGATGCAAGAAATGTTCTGTTATGTGTGAAAAGTTTAAGGTCCATTAAGGGATTAGATATTGATTTTTCCCTATATATAAATGAAATGAAGAGAATTGTTGCGATGAATATAATAAAAATGGCTTGAGACCAACCATATATTTCTCCTACCGATAGAAAAATTACAATTGAGAAAATAAAAGCTGTGAAAAGTATTCCACCTAATGCATCCATTTTTTCATCTTTTTTTATTATATCTACCCCTTTAAGAGTTATCAAGGAAGTTAGTAGTCCAAAAATGGAAATAGGCAGTATGAAATAGAGAATGGACCTCCATCCATCAAGCATTATTAGGAAACCACCTAAAACGGGTGCAAGAGTAAGACCAAGATATACGGACATTACATTAATTCCCAAGGCACGGCCTCTTCCTCTATCTTCGAATACCTGGGAAATTATGGCAGTTGAATTTGCTCCAAGTACAGCAGCTCCCGTTCCAGATATGAATAAAGATGCTGAAAGAAGAAAAATATTAAATGAAAAAATTGCCATAACAGTTCCCAATAAAAAGAGAACAAAACCATACCTGTATATCCTTACCCTTCCAAGTGAATCTGAGAGCCTTCCCATTAAGAGTATCATCGATGCAAGAGCTATAAGAAAACTTTGAGGAATCCAAATAATTTGATAGAAATTAGCTTTAAGTGCGTACCCTAATTCTGGAACCGCAAAGCTAAGGGCACTTGATGTGAAAGGGGCTAAAAAAGCCCCAAGACTTGTGGTGAGTAGAATCATATATTTATTAGATGTGTGCAACTTAGCTAAATGAAAAATAACAATAATACTTTTTTTGTGGTATATTAAAAATAACATCATAATTTATTAGTCTTTTTTTGAATTTGCAAATTTTTATAACCTGAATTTTAATCCATAACAATGACCATAGATCCATCTATGAAAAAAATTTTGGAATTCATGAATTCTCTTAAACTCCCCGATTTCAGTAAGATCAGCATACAGGAACTTAGAAAAATGGAAAATCAGAATATGGGTCAAAGTGAAACAAAACCTGTGTATTCTACTACTGATTATTATTTAAAACATGATGATAGTTCAATTAAAATGAGATTTTATAGGATAGATGAAAAATCGGATGGTCTAATAATGTACTTTCACGGAGGGGGATTCGTTTTTGGCAGTGTCGAATTGTCTGATCCAATCGCGAGAGAAATTGCTAATTTTTCTAAATCCAATGTCCTTTCTGTCGATTATAGGCTTGCTCCGGAAAATAAATTTCCAGCGGCAGTAAACGATACATATGAGTCATTTCTCTGGGCATATTCAAACCATCAAAAACTCGGAATAAGCAGGGAAAAGATAGTAATCGCAGGTGATAGTGCTGGAGCTAACCTGGCCGCTGCTGCTGCATTGAAACTTAAAGATAATAATAAACAGTTACCTGCAATGCAGGTTCTATTTTATCCCGTTCTCGGTCCTGACTTGGCATCTGAATCTTATCGCGAATTTGGTGAAAATCATCTTTTGACAAGGAAATATATGGAATTCTTTGCGAATTCGTATATGAAGGATATTCAGGATATTCTTAATCCATATTTTTCCCCATTATTACATCCAAATCCTGAAGGGTTACCTGAGGCTTTAATTATAACTGCAGAATACGATCCACTAAGGGATCAGGGTGAATCATATGTTTCAAAACTTCACGACGCAGGAGTTGAAGCTACTGGTATAAGAGCGCTCGGTCTGATACATGGATTCATAAGTTATACTTCCATATCAAAGTCTGCGGAAAATATTGTAAAAATGGTATGGTCATCAGTAGGATCAAAGTTACAATCTTGAAGAATCTCTCATCTATTTATAATAGATCTTAATTATTATATTTTATCTCCATTAATAATACAGTTCTTTAGAAATATTTAAAGTACAATATTTGCTTACAATCATATTGAATTGATAGAGGTAATAGTCGGACAAAGAGGAGGGCATCAACAATCATTAATTTTTTTTAGATATCACTCAGTAATAGAGATGGATCTATATACATAAGCGGCCATGAATGTTATAAATGAAAAAATTACCCAAAGTGACCTGAAACCAAATAAAAATATTATCATCGAAGAAAGTACAGGGCCTATTATTCCGCTGGATTGCCAGAACATGTTGGAAATACCGGATACACTTGCAGATCTATCTTTACCTATTACTATTATAAGATTTGAATTGCTTGGTGTTATCAAGAACCTGAAGAATCCCATTAATAGTGAAACTATTATTAATGTTATTGGGTTCATTACTAAAGAGAAAATTAATACCAAAATTCCGTAAAACGTTATAGAGAGGACGATTGATCTTTTGAGCCCCATCCTGTTGACGATGAATCCTGATAACGGAGATGAAAAAAGACCTGAAATGGCCATTGTAGAAAAAATTAATCCGGCCCATACGGGATTTATACCTATGGAAATAAAATATTTGAATGCATAAAGCGTTATAGACCAATAAGTAAGGAAAAAAATTAGGCCTCCGAGAGAAAGGAGAATCACATTCCTTTCTTTTAGAACCTTAAACTCTATTTTTCTTGGTTTTCCTTTAGTTCTAAGGGGTAGTGCCATAAACGCAATCGTGATTGACAAAAGTGCAGACCCATAATAGCCCCATTGCCAACCCACCGTCGAGGATACTGTGGGTAGAATACTGCCACTAACTATTATAGCCAGAGGCCATGAAATGCTATAATACCCGATATAGATAGGCGTTTCTTCTTTATAATACTGATTCATTATGTTAATTGAAGCCGGGTAAATCCATCCGGCCGAAATACCCATGAAAATGCTAGCCAGATATTCCTGAGTTATAGATTTTGAATAGGCAGAAAGTATTGATGCAATAGAAAGTCCAAATAAAGAAAGGAATATTATTGTACCACCGGAGTATTTATCAGATAACAATCCTGCTGGTATCTGAACGGATACATAACCCACAAAAAATATTGCAAATGCTAAAGCCTCTTCCTGAACATTAGGTTTAAATGGCATATAAACCGAAAGTATGCTCCAAGATAATCTGGAATAGTAACTTAAAAAGAATGACGCGCTTGCAACGAATAAAGGATATATTTTCTTCAATAAATGAAATTAAAAACTAGCTAAAAAATATTCAGTATGTAGGATTACTCTTCATAAAAGCACGACGGATTTGAGCATCTAAATACTTTAATTTCACCTTTTTCATTATATACAGGTTCTAATGTTCCTATCCCGCATTTTGGACATAGATGGACATATTCCTTTGCCCTATGTGAAAATAAAACATCAATTATGCTCTCTTTAGACAGATACCTTGAAATGTCAGTAAGAGTAATAATTCCCGCAACCTTCCCTGAATCATCAACAACTGCACACCTTTCTAATCCATTATTGCTTAGATAAGTTGCTGCATCCCTAACATCAGAATCCATTGATATTTTAGGCATAGGCTCCCTCATCACAAATTTTACCGGTACTTCATCCGGTTTCTTGTTCCTTGGAATGAATCTCTTTATAATACTTCTCTCACTTAATAGGCCCACATCTTTACCCTCTTTATCTTTAACAACAAGGCCATAAATCTTATTTTCATTCATAATCTTGACTGCGTTGAATATCGATTCATTTTCTTCAATACTCTTATAATTTCTGTTCATTATTTTTTCTACTTTCATAAGTAAGTAAATACATTTTAACATATATATTTTCTTTATTTTATTTAATCTCTGTCTACTTTCTATTTCCAATGAAATTAATGTTGATATACATTAAGGAAGGGATAGAAGAAACATTTAACTATTAAGGATTGAAAAGGCTTACATAATAAAGAAATTCAGCATTCAGATTAGAAAATTATTCAAATTTGCGACAGAAATATGATAAGAAAATATAAAAAATATAAAAATCATTTTCCGACCAGTCTTGCTACTGTATTATTTATGTATTCCGCCTCTTCTTTTTTCAAGATTGCAGCTCCTATGTATCCCTTGGGTAGGAATGTAAATTCAACATTATACCCTGAAACATTTGTGCCATTGGGATTAACAGGCACTTTTGTTGAAATTTTGATGAAACTGCCCTTTAGCATTGATGATGCACGAGCAGATATGTTTGATATATTGGAAAGGCTGACAATAAATGAGCCATTACTGCTTAGATACTTATTGATTTCTTGGATATCAACGTCTGAAAGACCTTTTTGAACAACTCCGGCCGTCGCTGCTCCAAATACAAGCAATGCCGCACTACCACTTTTTCCTTTGGATAGGAATAAGAAGTTTCTGTCAGTTATGTATATAGTTCCAGAAAATGGTGGTCTGCTAACTACCTTTCCATCTATTTTTAGAAGCATAGCCCCTGGATGGTAGAAGAGAAAAGTTTCCTGTCCAGAAAATAACTGATTGGGTTGAATATTCTGGTAGGGGTAATGTTCTCCTGGTTGTGGTAGGCCAGCACTTCCTATGTTATTTTGGCTGGAATTATTTTGTATAGGTGGAATATTGTTTGGATGCTGCTGTTGACTGGTTGTGTAATTGGCTGGAGGTGGTGGAAAAGGTACCTGCGGGGATGGCCCTTGATACTGTTGTTGAGGCGGAGATGGTGGATTTTGCTGGAAAGGTTCCGGCGGTGGATAGTTCTGGGGACCATTATAGTATGCCTGGCTAGGTCTCTTTCCCTTCCTTAACAGGATTATTAAAATAATTATTACAGCAATTACCGCGATAATTATTATAAATATCAGGAGCCAAGGGAGGGATGATTTTATTGAAGAATTTACCGGGACGGTAAGAGATTTGCCATCAACTGTGATGGTACCTTTTCTATTCTGCACTGAATATCCATTAGGCACTGAAATAGTATAATTATAGCTGCCATTACTCGCAGTAAAAGTGATCGTACTTCCAGTGGAATATTTAGTAAGACCATTAAATGTGACTGACCAATTTGTCCCGGATGGAAGACCTAGCTCTTCGAACGTTATGTAAAATTCTTCAGCTAAAGTTTGTGAGAAAGATATACTCTCAGTGATATCAGCACCTGAAACATTTATACTCCCATAGGAAGGATTAACGGAATATCCAGATATCATTTTTATTGAATAAGAGTAAGTACCGTTTTTGGCATAGAATGATATTGAATTTAAAGTGGAATATTTCGTAGTGCCATTAAATGTGACTGACCAATTTGTCCCTTTAGGTAATCCTGATTCTGTAAAAGTTATTTCATAGACGGATGGTGGAATTGGTGTAAATGAAATAATTTCTGACACGCTTGTTCCACTTACATTAATTGTATTGGACTTTGGACTTATAGTGAATCCATTAATCCCACCTATACTGAATGAGTAAGACCCATTCGGCTCCCTAAAAATGATAGTTGGATTAGTAGACGATTTGAACGTTCCATTCAATGTTACAGACCAGGATTCTCCTGCTGGAAGACCAGTTTCATTGAAATATATATTGTATAGTATTGGTGACCAGGAGATTGGAACTTTTACATTTGTTCCATTCACTGAAATGTTTCCATAATATGAAGTTACTGTATATCCATTTATCTTTCCTATATTATAAGAATAAGAGCCATTAGGTTCGCTGAATGATATTGTTGTGGTATTGGAGGAATGGGAGATACCATTAAGTATGACGAACCATTGAGTTCCTGCCTTCAATCCAGATTCCACAAAAGAAATAGAGTAAGTATTCACTGTCCAGCTAATATTTCGTGAAACGTTTCTTCCATCTACGACTATCTTGCCTGTGTTATAAGGGGCTCTATAGCCAGGTATGGTCCCAATAAAAAATGAATATGTGCCATTAGGCTCTATGAAATTTATCAAGTTTGATACCGAAGATTTCGATGTATTATTCAATGTTATGATCCATTGTGTTCCTGAAGGGAGCCCGGATTCCAAAAAAGAAATCTGATACATTACCCTGGTCCAAAGAATTGTTACAGAAACAGTATTTCCTGTCACTGAGATAATGCCATGATCCTGATCTGGTTTATACCCGGGTACTATACCTATCGAGAAGGTATAAGATCCATTTGGTTCCAAAAATTTAATCTGTGAATTGTTACTTGTGATATTGATGGAATTAAGAGTAACAGACCATGTTGTGCCAGAAGGTAGTCCTGATTCTTCAAAATAAACAGGATAAAGATCTGCCATTGAAATGCTCATGGGATAAATGCCAATAGGGAATGTTTTTATAGAATTATTCGCAATATTTATCAAAGAAATGCTATTATTATCATTGTCAGCCACATAAATAAGCTGGTCTCCAGATGAAAAATAAATACCAATAGGATTTGAATTGATGGGTAAATAATATCTGCTAATCAGTGATTTGGATGTAAGATTCAATACGTCAACAGTATTATTATTGCCACTTGTTACATAAGCAAGATTTCCATTTCCATTGAGGGCTATTGATTCAGGTTCGAAATCTGTAGGTATATTGTACATAATTGAGAATGATTGCGTATTTATTACAGAGACATGGCTACCATAATCTATCGAGGATGCATATTCGTTGACAACTGCATAAATATAGAGGCCGCTGTTTGAAATTGCAAGGCCATTTATGGGATATGTGGAAACAGTTATCTGCCTTATCACAGAGTCAGAGCTCATATTAACAACAGTAACATTTCCATCTGCATTCCCGATATAGGCAAAAGTGTTATTAGGGCTGAAGACAATTCCATCAGGAATAGTTGTAGGATAACCTTGACTATAAATGCCATTATAGCCGCCAGGAACACCTCCAACCTGTATATTTGTAACAGAAAAAGTAGAAGTATTTATTATCGAGACGCTTGAGGAGCCTGTATTTGCAACAAGCAAGTATTTCCCATTAGGAGAGATTCCAATACTGTCAGGGGACGTACCAACATTAATTGATCTTACTACTTCGTCAGATTCTGTACTTATAATAGAAACATTATTGGATCCAAAATTAGAAACATAAACAAATGATTCGTTGGGAGAAGTGACTATACCTGCAGGTGCATATCCAACTGTAATATTATTAACAATCTTCATTGTCTGCCTGTTAAATTGAGTAATATAATTGACATACGGATTTCCATTGGTTATATATCCATATTTGATTTCACCGGAAACAGTGTTCATACCGCCTCTCAATTTAATATTTTGGTTAGATGCTGATGTTATTGGTGAATAAACGGTTAATAATAAAAATGCAACTATCAAAATCATTAATATTTTTATTTTACTGCTTGTCATAATTTGATTATTATTATACCATAATATTAATTTTTCTCTATTTTACGGTTTGAGAAATTTAGAACAAATTAAAATATGTTAATATCTAAATGTTCATTTTAAAAATAAAAACTTTCTTCACTTATATATCTCTCGATTAGAGATAGGAAGTCAGAAAACAAAATTTGATAAAATAAAAGAAAAATTTGTCGGTTGATAAAGATCAGCCAAACGAGTGACCACCAACATAATAAGTGATATCGAGACAACGCTGAAGGAACTGTACGAAATATTCCATATAAAGCATAAATTGAAAGATAAGGATATATTATGAACTTTGTTATTTCCAGTTTTTTAATCAATATAATTACTTGTGATATTTCCCTGCTGTAATACATATTCCCGAAGCATTAAAAAATTTTCAATGGGGGTACTGGAAACCACCTTCGCTGGAAACTAGAACACATAAAAAACCACATAAAATTATGAAAAAAGGGATAAATCATTCACTTTAATTTTATTCATCTAAGTACAAATAAATGCTAAAATTAAGATTTTTATCTGCTGAGTTGAACATCGAGGCTAATTATCAAAAATCTGAGAAATGCCGTTTTTAAGATAGAGAGTTAAGAGGAAAGGTCATGCATAAAATAACGCTTAATGTAGAGGGTTTCACGGCATTTTACACATAAGGGTAAATCATTCACGGGCATACATTTTTTCACTATATTGAATAAAAGTCAAAGTACATTTTTGCAAAGTAATGCGCTGTTTTTAAAGATATACTAAAATAAACGGGTGAAGGAGAACCTAGAAACTTGAAACACTCATCTCGAAATTAAAAATAAAGCAGTATGAGAAATACATAAATCCTGATTTAAGATTGCATATAGCCACTCAGATCGTAAAGCAAAAGGTCAAATCATCTTTCTCTTTGCTTAATGCACTCTCAGATTTTTATGATATCGATATGAAAACAATAAACAAGGAAATTGAGAGAGCGGATTACGATAATATTAACAGTCTCATGATGTATGAAGGCAGAATAGCATCTGCTTACTGGTCTGAGTTATCAAAAATATTCAATTCCTTAGCTAAAGACTTCAATTTCCAGTCAAGGAAAAACTTATCGTATTCATGGAATATGAATGCGTCTGATCCAGTAAATGCAATGCTGAACTATGGATATGCAATACTTGAATCAATGATCAGGAAAGATATCAACACCATAGGTTTAGATGTTTCAATCGGTTATCTGCACAAAATAGCACCCTCTAAGCATCCTTTGGTACACGATTTACAGGAATTGTTCAGATACGTTGTTGATTATTCTGTCATAGAATCACTGGAATCAGGATTGAAGAAATCGGATTTCATAACAACTGTGAATTATCATATGAGATTGAAGCCTGACACAGCAAAACTGTTGATTGAGAAAATCAAAAACAATTTCAATAACAGATATGAATTCAAAAACAAACATTACAGTTTAGAGAACATCATGTTTGAGAATATTAGAGAATTTAGCAGATACATAGTAGGAAATAGCAAACAGCTTGAATTCTCAATACCTGATACAGAAATAAAAAGAAACGATAATTCTCAGATCAGAGATAGGATTATGTCAATCGATCCTGAGAAACGGAAAGAGTTGAAGATAAACAAGTCAACGTTATGGTATTAACAGAAAAAGATTAAAGAGGGAAAGACTCTTAAGGTTTACAATAAAACAAGGGTGAAGATTGAATAAAAAATATCAAATAAATAAAGATTTAGCTTTCTTTAGGAGGCCCATTTATTTTGTCAATTTTTGTTTATTTTTGCTCCTCATTAAAAATGTCACTCCTGATGCTATTATGATTATTATTACCACTGCAATTATTCCTATAAATGTGTAATTTAATGAGTATTGTTTCAATGCTTGTTGTGCTGTGAATGTAGAAGTCTCAGAGCTCCCTGAAACATTTGCTGATCCTGTGGTATTGGTGCTTTTATAGCCTGATGGAAGATGTATTATGTATGAGTACGTTCCATTTGGCTCATTAAATGTTATTGTATTTGTGGTAGAACTCAAAGTAATATTGATGTATTGACCGTTGAATGTTGTTCCTGTCAGTGTTGCAGACCAGGATGTACCATCTGGTATTCCATTCTCTGTTATTGTTATTGCATAGGTTATTACTGTCCAATTTATTGAAACACTAACTGAATTTCCATTAACATTTATTGTTCCTGAATATGTGTTTGCTTTGTATCCAGATATGCCTGATATTATGTAAGAATATGTGCCATTTGGTTCATTGAATATTATTGTTCCATTTGTTGAAGATTTTTCTATATTATTCAATGTCACAGACCATGATGTGCCTGATGAAAGACCAGATTCTGTAAATGTTATCGCATAAGTAACAAGATTAAATTTAATACTCATCTCTAGATTTGCTCCATTTACTATTAATGATCCTCCCTCTGCAAAATATTCCTTGTTTATTGTTGCAATAGTATATGAATAAGAACCATTTGGGATTTGTATTTTTATTGAATTGCCAGTTGTATTGTAAGATTGACCGTTTGATAGATTCACATACCATGTTGTGCCAGTTGGCAATCCATTTTCTGTGAATGTCACCGTGTATGCCTTGAGATTGAATGTTATCCCAATATTCACAATCGCTCCATTCACTATAACTGTGCCTGAGGATGGGCTCAGAGCATAATTCTTGTTCACAGTAGCTATTGTGTATGAGTATGTTCCATTTGGTTCGCTGAATGTTATTGTTGTTCTATTACTAGAGAAACTCCTGCCATTTGATAAATTCACGAACCATGTTGTTCCGGATGGAAGACCTGTTTCTGTGAATGTTATCTTATAAAGTTCTATGAAATTTGCTGTTTCTGTTATTGGGCCATTAATTGTTATAGAGGCAGGATTATTAGTTCCAGAATAACTGCCATTTCCTGTTCCCGACCATGATACAAATTCAAAATTGCTATTCGATATTGCATCTATTGTTACTGAGGATCCTGCATTGTACCAGCCACTTGATGGGGATACTGTTCCTCCATTTGATGGACTTGCTATCATTGTTAAATAATATTGTGCTGTATATGGAACATTTATGTTTATGTCAGCTCCATTGACTGTTAATGTCCCTGTAGATTGTAATACTACATATTGTTTTCCAGTACCACCTGATATTGGTGTTTCTATCGTATATGAATATGAGCCATTTGGTTCTGTAAATGTTATTGTATTTGTTGTTGAATTATGTGTTATCCCGTTCAACGTTACATACCACAATATTCCTGATGGGAGCACTGTTTCTGTAAATGTGATTGTGTATAAGGATGTTGTAACTGATGTGAATGTTATTGCCTGATTCACATTTGTACCATTAACTGTTATGGTTCCTGAGGACGGAGATACTTTGTATCCTGATACTGTTGCTATGGAATAGGAATACGTTCCGTTAGGTTCACTGAATGTTATTGTGTTTGTTGAAGATGATTCAGTTGTTTCATTAAATGTTACAGACCATGAAGTTCCTAAGGGCAATCCACTTTCTGTGAATGTCACTGGATATGTAACTAAGGTGAATGTAATTGCTACATTCACATTTGATCCATTCACAGTGAATGTTCCTGACGATGGACTTGGTGAATAAATCTTGTTCACTGTTGCTATTGTGTATGAGTATTTTCCATTCGGCTCTGAGAAGAATATAATTGTTGTTCCTGATCCTGAGAATGATTGTCCATTGCTTAAATTAACATA